>Ga0105247_10000866_pt1 | contig 22864 bp, 15 predicted proteins | sample KBSS24metaG_FD_81519 | JGI IMG/M metagenome (GOLD analysis project Ga0105247, IMG submission 81519) | Switchgrass rhizosphere microbial communities from Kellogg Biological Station, Michigan, USA - KBS S2-4 metaG | ecosystem: Host-associated > Plants > Roots > Rhizosphere > Soil | place...
ACTGGAGAGGAAGCCGTTGTGCTTGTTGGGAGCGTCCATGTGATCGCACTGCCGCCACCGGGAGTTCCAGGAACAGGATTCGCGAGCTCATACAAGCCTCCATTGCAGTTCGCGTACAGCGTGTCGCCGTTATTCGCGTCGACTGCTACATCGGATCCATCGCACCCGCCTGGCTGGTACCATGTACGATTTCCGAACGTGATCTCCGTTCCGTTATCCTGCGAGCCTCCAGCCATCAAGCTCGCGGCTGTCTGCTGCGAGGTCGTGTGGTAGAACTCGGTCATGACCATGCCGTGGGAGATATCTTGCCAGTGCCAGACTGGCATGGAAGTATCCGAGCTTCGGAAGCTGCCGCCATCGTCACCGACATAGACAATCTTTGAATTTGAAACATCAAAAGCTACCGCATGGTGGTCGGCATGGACGTACTGTGGATACGTCGCGTCCGCACCTCCGGAGACATTTGTCCAGGAAGTTCCTCCATCCAGTGTTCGATAGATGTTCATCCCGCCGCCATAGACGATGTTGGAATCGTTTGGGTCGACAGCGAGCACACTGTTGTACCAGGAATAACCGTTGGTTGCCGAAAACAGCGAGTCATCCATGACGCTTGCGCTCGAAAGTGCAGACCAAGCATTTCCTCCGCCACTGGGAGGCTCTCCCGCCGTTACGGTCTTGTAAACACCTTGCAGCCTGCCGTTGCTTCCGTCTTCGACCTTTGCATACAAGATCTTCGTCTTGCTTGGGGCTATCGCAAGAGCAATCGTACGGCTCGATGTCGTAGGGATTCCCGAATCTCGCTTCTGCCAGGAAGTCCCGTCGTACTTCCAGACTCCTCGACTGAACGTTGCTGATGGAGAACGCACGCCGGCATAGAGGAGCGGGGGAGTCGCTGAGAAATCGATGACGAGATCATTAGCCCAGGCATCGAAGCCACCGATTCGTGAGAAACTGAAGTTTGCCCCCGAGCGAGTTCCTAAAAAAACGCCGGTACTGGCAGCGACATAAAGGTTGTTCGGCGAATTTGGATCCACGTACAACCGATAAACAACTGCTGCGTCAAGGGTCGTTCCGCTGACCTTGGTCCATGAACTGGGATCACCATTTGTGCCCGATCTCCATACCCCAGACACTGCGGAAGGAGGGGAGGCATAGTCGGGGTCACCCGCGCCCGCAAATATTTCAGCAGCGTTCGCCGGGTTCACCACGATGGAAGCAAAGACTGTCGAAAGAAAGTCGTCGGATACGCGCTGCCAACGGCGGCCGCCATCAATCGATCTCCAAATGCCTCCGACCGAAGTCTCAAATAGACGTTGAGAATTTGTCGGATCTGCAGCAATTGCCGTCACTCTTCCGTTGATATTTGTAGGTCCCAAAGAGGACCATGCGCAGCCTCCGGGTCCGGTTTGCCCGGGTGTCGGCCCTTCTGGATGTCTTTCTGGGCCATTGAACCAACCGGGCCCAACGTGCCGCAGCTTCAATTTTTGGCGCTGCAACTGGAGTTGCTCGTAGGCACGGGTCCGGATATGCGGATTGATCTGGCTGTCAGGATAAGCCCTGGGTCGGATGTAGTTTTTCTCGTAGAACTCTAGAAAATTCTCGCTCGTAGACTCGTCGGCCACCGCGTAACCAAACGGCTGCTTGACTCTAGTTGCAGATCCGGGCAGAATGCGTTCTCCCTTGCGAATTTCCCCGGCTGCTTTCGCGCCGCTCCGCGAGGCCCTATCGCCCCTCTGCGAAGTCTGCGCAGTAATCAAAGTCGTTAGGCAAAGCATGCAAGCAGTTATGGTTAATTTCGTCATGACCCATCCTCGCCGACATTAGACGATTGACGCGCATCACCTTGCGCTCTCGCCAGAGCGTGATACGTGGGGGCATCGTCTGAACTGTCCTATACGGTTAAAACAATTCCCGTGACTTCCGTGCCTCTGATGATGCAAGTCGCAAAAAGGAAGCACTCATGATTGCGAAGAAAGGATGGCTAACACTCGATAGTGACACAGGAGTGCAATTCGTTTCACGAAAAATAAAATATGGATCGATTTTAGAAAATTTGCGGAGTCCGGGTCGCCCGGCCTGCAGCGATCGCGTCATGGGAAAAACCAAGAGCCAACTCCTGGTTCGCAGCTGCGTACTGACGCAACGGAGCGCTCTGTCGGGAGCCGAGCACCACCCCGCCTTGGTTCTATGTATTGGCGAAAAAAGGGGAAGATAGCTTGTTTTTCTTGGTGAATTAGTGCACAATTGCCTCCTCTCGTAACAAGATGGACATTTCAGGACAAGGAGTAGATAACATGGACGAAAAGTCACTAACAGAGTTTCGAATTGATGCTATTTCTGCACGCCGCGTCGAAGCGCTGATGGAGCAGTTGTCGAAGCGCGTGATGGTGGTACATGAGGACTCGTTACAGCACCTGATTCAGCGCGGCGTGATCGCGGTCGCGGCACGTGACGGTTGTTGCAAGCCTGATGGTGGAACGTGCTGCCCAAACGCTAGAACACGGTTGATTGGTCCTGTACAGACCAGCCCGCTGTAAAGTATAGGCCGAATTCTGCAGCGGATTCCCGGTCGCTCTGAGTGGCGAGTCATGACGATATCTGGTTCGGAACTACGGAAGGAGTTGCTTGAGCCCGGGATAGAGCACTATTTGGGAGCAAAGCTGCCTGAAGTGTCTCGGGAGGAGCTCCTCGCTCGTATCGAAGAAACTCTTCGATTTCTTTACCTTTCTCCGGAGTGTGCAGGTGATATTCCAGTTACTCGGGAGATCGATGATCTATGGCACCTCCTGATTCTTCAGACAGCGGAGTATGAAAGGTTGTGCAGGCGCTTGCCGGGCGGGAAATTCATTCATCATAGCTCTAACCAGTTCCTGGCCTACTTTGGTGACGCTCGTAACCAAGAGAATCCCCTCCGCAATGAAGTCCGGATGCATGGACTATATGTTCAGAACTTTGGCAAGTTTGACAGGGACAGGGTTCGCTACTGGCGTCTGGCCGCTTGGCTGGTGCAGGAACTTGGTTGGACAACGGAAGAATTGAACGACTGGCTGACGCACCCGGAAATGCTTCCTATCGCCGGCCTGATAACCAGATCGACGAACCGTAGCGCCTAGTTCCGGTCGGGGTTTACAGGCTCTCGAAAGGTGATAGTGTTTCCCATGCCCTCGTGATAGAGTCTCGCGCACTGACAATAAGGTTCATCAACCTATCTCAAACTCTAATCCCAGATCCATCGCAAACGAGAGCGATCGGCGGACATTAGATGGGGCCACTGTTCCAATGGCGCTGCACTAGCGGCGGGGTTGCAGATCTTGTCGGACGCAGCACTGGCCGAGTCCACATCAAGGATGTTTCTGAATGGTGTGTCGACTTCAGCAACCGTCATGACAAAGGTTCTGCTATCAAGCCTGTGTCCAAATAGAGATCGTCGTGGGCATGAAAAGAGACGAATCCAAGAGGCGTACAGTCAATTTGAAAAGCACTGAGTTGGCCACGTTCGGCTGCAATAATTCAAACGCCTCGCATACTTCGGACAATCCATACCTTGTTCTGCTCATTGGTTATTACCGGATAGTTACGGTTGCGTTTTGCCGACATTCCGCTTCCGGATTGTGAACAGATAGGCACGGCTGTGCGCCAACCTTTTGCCACTGAAGTATATTGTCTTGATCGCAGAAAGGCGATTCATCCAAAGCACTCATCGAAGTTGATTTGTACGACAAAGTCGGGATCGGTCAATCGGAGACCGGCTTCTATTTACTAGACCTTCCGGATCACTTTGTTGTAGTCGAATATCTAGCGGGCGGAGCCTCCAAAAGATCTAAGAGACCCCTCGGCGGTATGGGTCAAAAAGCGAACTGTTAAGTCCGGCACCGGTTCACTCGTTCGCAAAAAACAAGCCCTGACGATGCGTCTGGTCAATGGAGTTGTGCGATGCTGAAACCTGCGAAAGCGAGTTTATTTGCCAGGGAGTTCTAACGCATTTTTTACTGTAACGTTTTCCCCTCTTCGATCACTAGTTCAATAGAAAGCACCAAGCTAGCGGAAAGGTGCTCGCATCTGTTGTATTTCAAATCCTTCCAAGAACGCTTGTTGAGGCTACGGGGCGGCATAAATGTGCGATTCTGCCGCTAGAGTGTCGACTCCTGATAACAATTTGACAACTATTGTCATTTTGCGGAGACGGAGAGGCTACTCACGGCGCATTCGGCCAAGCTCAAGGACGCAAGACAAGAGCTCAAGGAGATCACAATATGAAAAGCAAATGGTTCTTCCAAGGGTTGCTTGGCGGCGTGGCCAAGTCGGCGCGGGCGTCTTCCTTGTATTCCTAGGTCTGATCTTCGCAGCTTCGAGATTCGCCAGATGCGCGAGGAGCCCAAGAGCTTCTCGTTGGAAGACAAGTCCGCCGTCTGGCTTACCGAGATCGAACCATGCGTTATCGAAGCCAGATTCCTTCAGATCTGCCGCAATGTGAGAAATGCTATTGCCTTCGAATCGCGAACTTGCAGATTGCGAGGGGGGCCAGCTTCCCACGCGTACTGCCAGCGGGCGTCCAGAGGGCCTTCTAGCGCGACTCGACGGGGAGCCTCTTCTCTTCTTCGGTAGGAGAAGAATAGCGAATTGTTTGGGAGCAATTGTGGAGAGTAGCACAGTCATTTGGGTGGATCTCCAGACGGCGCCTGCGACGGCGGATCTTTCCGCCCAAGTCGGTCTTTTTTGCCGAGTCTGCAAGATCGGAAGATTTGACAAGGTCGCCGGCGCAATTCGGGAACTTACACCCCGTGCTGTTCTTTTCGAGTACGACGTTCCGACTGTGGAACTTCTCGAACCGCTGAAGACATTGGCGTCAGACTTTCCTGCTTCTCGATTCGTGATGATTACGCGACAACATTCAGAGAGTTTGGCTGTCTGGGCATTGCGAGCGCGAATCTGGGACTACCTAGTCAAGCCCGTCGATCTTTCCTACTTGTTATCGTGCGTCGACGTTCTCCTGAATCGAGAGACGGGTATCGCATTTGTATGCGAGCATCAAAAGAGCACACCGAATCGAGACGAAGACGCGAATTCTAGCGGCGGGCCTCGCGTCAGCAACGAGAACGGAACAGAGCGGCAAAATCGACTGATCCCGGCACTGACCTTCGTCAAAGCTAACTATGCCGAGAAGGTCACTTTGGGAGCAGTATCGAAACTGTGCGGCCTCGACCGTTATCAGTTCAGCCGTGCGTTCAAGCAGGCGCACGGCAAAACGTTTCGAGAGTTCTTGATCATCCACCGCATTAGGAAGGCAGAACAAATGCTGTGTTTCGCTGATGTGTCCATTACTGACGTTGCCTTTTCGGTGGGATTCAACGATCTTTCGCATTTTGCGCAGATGTTTCGCCGATACGTCGGAGTTCGACCGTCCGAATATGTTCAAGGAACGAAAGCCAAGGTTGTGCAGATGCATATTCCGCGCGCGTAGCCGCAGGAATCTGTGCGCACGCAAAACTACCGTGGCGGATTTGCAAAAGAATCCTAGCTTTCGTTGAATTAGAGCGGTACAAAACGGTTAACGTCAAGGGGGCGACGGCGTGGCGACGATCCGGCTCGATCGCCTTCGCTGGAAGCGTTCCTTTTTGCCCAACTGTTGATGAAGGCTCGGCATCATTTTGTTTGAAAGATGGCTTCACAGGATCTCTCTTTCGGCCGTTCCTTTCCGGTCCCTTCAAAATGTGGCATGTCAGCGCCGGTTCGACACCCGTAGGACGCGTGCAGGCTTCTTCCATTGAAAGTAAATAGTCTTTGTAAGAGAGATTCTGAAGAAATCCAACCGGAAATGCTGGGTGAAACAAAACACCCGTAGGAGTTGTATGGCAGACCCCAAAAAGCCGACATCCGCACCAGATCTCCCGCATCTCAACGAAAGGGCTCGTTTCCGCTCGCTCCTACTTATCAATCCCAACTATTTCGGCAACATCGCAAACAGTAGCCTCAAACCGGTACTGAAAATCCAAGGCGACACGACGTACGAGGAGATCGGCTGCGTCGGTTATGAACCGCAGCTCAGCCTCCTGGAAGCGGTCGTCTATGTCAAGTTGGCGACCGGATATGACGGCGACATCTGCTCGCATGGCTCGAAAGAATATGTCCGGTTCTATTTGTCTTTCGACGACGGCGCGACATGGCAAGACCAGGGAGAAGTGAGCTTCATCGTTCACGACATCCCAGACTCGGCGCGACGTTCACAGCGGCTGGAATATGCGTGCACGATGAAGGTGAATCCCCCTCACAAGATTTGCTCGGTGCGCAATATCATCCTTGCGCGGGCTGTCCTGTCGTGGAACACGCCGAATCCGCCGAACACGCCGAACCACATTCCTGTCTGGGGCAACGTACATAACACGTTAATCCAGATTCCGGGGCTCAATATCTTCAAGGTCAAAAACATTTTCGAGCTTGCTGATGTGAAGGTCCCCAAGGCCGTAAAAGAGCTGGTGGACCTGGAGGCGGAGGTCAAGCCACTCCCGCCAAAGCAGCTCACGGCGTTCGATCTGCAGACGATCTACAAGGATCAGAAGGTCGAGCCGCACCGATTCGCGCTGAAGGAGGCGATGACGTTCCTGGAGGAGCCCAGTCTGACGGCGAACGTGATGACGCCCGCCTTCAAGCTGCCATTCTCGGAGATCAATCCGGGAGACCTGTTCGGACCTATCCTCGCGGCGCAAGGCGACACGAGGTACGAACAACTCGAATGTATCGGCCTTTATCCGGGCGATCAGGAGGTACTGGCCGGCGTCATTCGCGTAAAACTGCCTTCGGGATATTCAGGCGGACCGTGCACGGCGGGCAGCTTCGAGTACATCACCTTCTGGGCGGACTTGGACAACAGCGGCACCTTTGCCACGTGCTTGGGCACGACCTCGGTGAACGTGCACGACTTCAATCCGATCCCGGAGGGCGGATTGGAATACGCCCTATATCTGCCGGTTAATTTCGATAAGTACAGGCAGGACTGCAAAGAAGGCCCGAAGGTGGTCCACATCCGGGCGATCCTTTCGTGGAATATCGCGCCACCCTGCGCCAACCCGAACTATACGCCCGTGTGGGGCAACCGTCTGGAGACGATGATTCTGCTGCGGCCCGGCACACCGGCCACGTCGCAAGTTCCGCTGCTCAGCCGCGCAGGCGATGTGAGTTACATCAACATCAATGCCGCGGGCCGAGCGAACGGGAACACGCTCGAAACAGGGATGGCTTTGCACGATAGCCCCTTCGGTGGCCTGATCAACATCGCCGGCAAGATCCCGATGGCCGTACCCGGGATGAAGTACCGCATCATGAAGAAGCGGCACTCCGATGGGGACGCTTTCTACGCTCCCCTCGTGAACGAGCCCCAGGGCATCGGGCTTTACATCAGTACGTGGAGCGTGGTCCTGGGCTGGACCACCAACTACACCGTGAAACACGCGCTCTCGCCGATCGCGGACGGGTATTACGAGTACGAGGACTACTCGTCGGAGCATTTCGTCGAAGCGAATCTGATGGGCTACTGGCAGACCGTGGCGGTCGATGACGGCGGGCTCTTCGATCTACGCATCGACCTGAGCACAGACGGCAATCCGGCGCACGATCTGCACAGCAATTTTGTCACTGTGCTGATCGACAACACGCCGCCAGTGGCGCTGCCGTTCGACATCACCATAGGCGGCCAATGCGGTGACTTTAAGAAGGGCGACGTGATCGCCGGCACCTTTACGGCCACCGACATCCACTTTGGCGGGTTCTCGTTCGAGATTGAACCGAGCGGTCCGCCGAACTTCCCGTCACACGGCGCGCTCCCGGTTCCACCGAGCGGCGCCTCGGTGTTCTACGGCGGCGCCATCGGAGATCCGGGACTTGCGGGAGCCGGCTACACCATTAACACCGCGCCGATGGATCCGTGCGGGTACGCGTTGATCCTTCACGTGAACGACCGGACCAACGTGGATAACGGGTTTCGCAACAACACTGCAGAGGCCTCGGTGGGCTTTTGCCTGAAGAAACCGTAAGGAGGGGCAAACGTGGGGGCAAGCCGGCGGTCCGCCATAGCGGGACTATCAATTTAGGCTTGACGGCCTCGTAGTAGGAGGAGAAGGCCGTTGACAATCAGGATTCAGCTCACCGCCGACAGAATGGGCGTTAACGCCAAGTCGCAAGTCGCAAACGGGAGTTTACGTCCACCGCCAGATGGGAAATCAACACGGAATTTTGGGATTTTGTAACGGTCCGACGAGGAGGGAAAATGAGATCCAAAAAAATGGAGGGACCACCACACCCCGTGCCGGTCCCGCGAAGTGGCGATGAACAAAACGCGGGCTTTGGAGCACCCGAACATTTGGTCGATCACAAACCTGGCTTCGATCTCCCACCGGCGAAGCAGGGGGTTGAGGACAGCAAAGATCATAGGCGCCGGCCCAAAGATGCCAAGGACATTCCGCAAGAACCGCTTGCCAAGCGTCTCCGCCAAGCACCCCAAGGAGGAAGGTAACTCATGTCAACCGGTCGATCTGACATAACATTCGCTAATTCCTATGGGCAAAAGATCTACGTGGCCTATATGCGTCGCGATTTCAATTGCCAGTCGGAGTGCGGAGATATTTGGGATGTTCTGGGCTGGATTAACCTTGAGCCCGGAGAGACCCAGACTCGCGCGAATCCGACAAACAATCGATGGTATTACTACTATGCTGAATCCGGGGACGGTGCTATTTGGGCCGGACCTTATCCCGCGGAAGTGACCCAATCGCGATTTGAGAAGTGCACATGCCTGGGAGTCATCCAGCAGAACGGCTCGGCAACTAACCCATACCATACCGTGGGGTTCCGGGAACTGGATAGTCAGACGTACTCTGGCGTCAATTTCGTTCCCTAGCAGATTGCGGGATTGCTCACGGTATGTAAGCCCAACGAGAAACAGGCATTGTTTTTGCGGATGGCCAGATTGCCTTCTCCGCTATTCGGCTGATAGTGAATCAAGACTTTCTAGAAAGCTCACGGCGAGGGCGCTCTCCAGAAAAACGCTTCAGCTTTGGGGATAAAGGCGGCTGCAACCAATTGGCCGATGCAGTCTGTGGCGTCGTAGAACAGATCCTCGCGGGAGCATTTCTCTCTGAACGGCATACAGAACTGCCGAATTGCTCGATCCGATCACAATGCCGGTGGTATTTCCTAGGGGCGCAGACGCCTGCAAAGTCTGCTCACGGGTTGTAACCGACTGTCGGAAGAACATGCTAAGCCCCAAACAGAGAAGTCAACTCAGCCTCGGCACGTTGGCTAAAATGCTCGCGAGTCTAGAAGGAAAGAGGTTAGCGGCATGCTGATCGGTTGCTCTACACACCCAGGTTTGAACTTGAGTCGCACGCCGACATTTTGAGTTCGGTTTCTGGTGGCACCGTCAATCTCGACGGACGATCCGCCGTAGGCGACATACTGTCCCGCTGGAGGTCCGCGTGAGCGATTCCGTATACGATCTTGATCTTTCCGTGCCAGCCGATCGCACATACTTCAATAGCGAGCGTGAATGGCGCGAAGAGTTTATTTATTTCCTCCTGGTAGACCGGTTCGCCGATGCAGCTTCGCGCCACCCTGCAGGTGGGACAGCTAGAGCCGTGGGAAGTGGGACGCCTTCACAACTCAGTCAGTTTTGCGGGGGCAAGCTATCGGGTATAACCAATCATCTCGATTACATCCAGGGCCTGGGGTGTTCCGCCATCTGGCTGTCGCCCGTCTTTGAAAACAATGGTGCCCCTTTGCCCGCGTCCGGTAATTACCACGGCTACTCCATTCAGAATTACATGGACGTAGATCCGCGCTTCGGCACAAAACAAGACCTCGTTGAGCTTGTCGCAGCGGCCCATCAGCGTGACATGCGCGTCTTCCTGGATGTCGTCCTGAACCATTCAGGCGACAACTGGCAGTACCCCTTCGATGCCGCTTACAAATACAGCAAAGACGAGCAGTTTCCGCTCAACGCCTTTCGCCGGCCTGACCGTCCTCTGCCTGTCGAGCTCCGTGACCCGGCTGCGTACCATAGGCGCGGCCAGATTCAAAACTGGGACAACTTCCCCGAGTACCAGCATGGTGACTTCGATTCGCTGAAAGACTTCAACAACGAAGAATCTCCTGATGGTCTTCGCCTCATCGACGTCCTTGTGCGCATGCATTCCTGGTGGATCCGGGAGACCGACGTCGACGGTTTCCGCCTGGATGCCGTCAAGCACATGGGCGAAAAAGCTGTCTCGCGTTTCTGTACCGGGGTCAACGAATATGCTCATCGCCTCGGCAAGCGCAACTTTTTCACCTTCGGCGAACTCATAGCGGGCGATGATGCCATCAACCACTACACGGGTCCGAATACTGCGGCCGACGATCAGGGACAGGTGTTCTTCGGGCTTTCGTCCGTTCTCGACTTTCCGCTCTACTTCACGCTTCCCCGCGTTTTGAAAGGCATGTCCGCGCCCAAAGCCCTAAGAGGCCGTTACGATTCGCTCAACAATAGTGCGCTCACACGTGGTGAGCTCGGCCGCTATCTGGTCACGTTCATCGACAATCACGACAACGTCGATCAGGGGGACTACAAGCGGCGTTTCGGTGCCGGGGCGCCAGAAGAACAGATTATCGCAGGCATCGGTTACCTTCTCACCGCGATCGGAGCTGGGTGCATTTACTACGGAACCGAGCAGGGTTTCTCCGGAGAGGGTAACGGAGACCGTCATATCCGCGAGTGCATGTTCGATCTAGCGAATGCAGGCCGGAACTTCCTCAACCCTGCCTGCCGAATCTACACCGAGATCGCGAAGATCGCCGCCCAATTCCGCACCAACCCCGAGCTGCGCTTCGGCCGCATCTACTTCCGGCAAATCTCGGGTGACGGCTCCCACTTCGGAGATCCGCAAGGAAATCCATGCACCCTCGCTTTCTCCCGCATCCTCGCTGGTTCCGAGATCGTGATCTTGTATAACACCTCGACGACAGCCCAACGCAATGATTCGGTGATCGTCGACTCAACGATACAAAGCGGTCGTGACAATCTTACGGTCCGATACAGCAGCGCTGGGAAAACGGGCACCGCGATTCCTCTTCATAATGGCCCATTCGGTACAGCCGTCACACTGACACTAGACCCGATGGAGTTCGTCATCTTGAGGTAGCACGCGTCGCCGGGTTGCTCGAAGGTATCGACAAGTCGGGTTTTTCGGAAGAGTCGATTATGTCGATGGTTGGCGGAGAATGGTCGAAATTGATCCCTTGAAAGCCTCAGAGTTCAACAGGTTTCAAAAGCGCTCCACGAAGTTCCACAAGGATCTTCGGGTAGGGAACCTGGTCCCGAACCGGGTTCGATCCCGTTTTGAAATCTATTGAAATTCGATGTTTCTAACTCATTGCATCTGAATTGATTGCGACTCAGTTGTTGAAAGCTGTAGGGCCGTAACGATTTTGGATGCTCCTTCAGCTACATATTCGACTACAGTAAAGGAATCTCGCGGAATACAAAAACAGAAGCCCGTTGATCAGGACCGATCAGAGAACCTAGTAAGTCGTGCGCGGTTGGAAGAACTACCGCGTTCCTACTAACTATGGGTGACGACATGTTGTCCTAGCGCCAAGCGACGCGTGCTCCGATCTGAAGCGCGCCTTGTTCTGGCGCCGTTCACGGGCCACACTGCGGTCAGTGTGGTGGACCTTACGTTGTCACCTCTTCTTCGGTGCAATACTCCGGTACATTCAGGTTGACGGTCGAGGGAACTCCCTCCGATGCTGGTCCGACCGGCTTGAGCGGCTGAGAACGATCCCCGGGGTGGGGCCATCACGGCGCTTACATGGGCTCTGGAAGTGGGCGACACATCGCGCTTCCGCACCATCAAGCAGGCGGTCAGCTACTGCGGGCTCTGCCGAGATGAGAAGAGCTCGGCCGATAAGGTGATGCGTACGCCGATCTCGAAGGCTTATGAATTCCAGCTCATCGAGCTAATGCCACTTTCGAGGGATCTCGATCACTAGCGTAACTAGATACTGGGCTCAGAAGAATGGTATGTTGCTCCTCACCAATCATAGGCCACCTGCCGTCGGCCGAATTCAGTAGTTACAACTTGGAGACTATCGTGAACGTTCACACGGTCCGCCGTCGCCTTTGTGTGCTGTTCCTTCTTTTGGTTGCGGCGAATGTCTGCATTGCACAAGACCAGGTTGGCATTCCGCCGTGGTCATCGTTCGCATCTGATTCGCTGACCACCGTAAACCTCGCGAATCTGAATATTCATGTTGAGGTCCCTATTCGCAGCTTACCCGGAAGGGGATTGCCTCTTTCGGTGACGATGGCCACAGATACCAACACCTTAGGAACCCCAGCGCCTCTGTTTGGTCCTGGCTCTCAGGTCGGCTGGCCAGGAGTGCGCCGCGGTATTTTCTCTTGGACCCCGGTGTTTGGGAACTTCATCACTTACGGCATAGGATCCGGTTCGGTGTCTTTCTCCCAAACAATTAAGCAGTGCACGGTTGGGTCAACAAATTACGGTTCTTACACGGTATTTAGCAATTTTATCTACTTTGACACTCACGGGACAGTTCACTACTTCCCGTCTAATCTGCAGGTCGCAACATTGACTCAGGGGGCCGGAAATCCCATTCAGTGTCCGACTTTCACACCTAATCCCCCCGGATATGGCTCCAATCAGTTTGCGGGTTACCCACTGGATGGCAGCAGCTTTGCGCTGTATCTAACAGGGGGAAATCTTGCCCCGTCTCCCTATGTCATGGATACAGATACTGGAATCGTCAATGAATCTATCGACGCGAACGGAAACTCGATCTCTAATTTCTTTGATTTTACAGGCGCCCAATATATCGTAGACAGCACCGGAACCACCCACCTTGTAGTTATTCGTGACCCCATGAATAACAGATTTTCATACATTATCGCTGACGGGGGTAACGGAATCATCCCTCTAACGATGACCAACATCAACACAACAGGCGGAGTGTCCTGTCCCAATGTTCCTACGATCGGTCCAACAACGAACGTCCCCGTAGTGCAGACGATCAAACAGGCTGACGGAACAACATACGGCTTTACTTACGATCCAGTGCTAGGTCGAGTGCAGACGATTAAGCTGCCGACAGGCGGGACAATCACCTACAACTACAACGGGCCGAACAGCGGAGTGAGTTGCGAAGACGGCGGTACATCAGGCTTCACTAAAACAACCCCGGATGGCACTTGGACGTACAGCAGAACGTACAGTTCAACCTCTAACCTTTGGACCACAACGGTGACAGATCCACAGGGTAATCAAACCGTTTATACATTCGGTAGTGGTACTGGCTTCTGGTCTTATGCCCTGAACAAGGGAGCGCAATTCGCTCAGTATGAGATTCAACGTCAGATTTTCCAGAAGGTGGGGGGATCACAAGCCCTCCTTAAAACGGTAGTGACCTGCTACAACCAGAACTTTACCAGTTGCGCCTCGGACAGTGTTCCCACGCGCAGTGCTGCAACAAACAATAACGATGTTCCACCTTTCCAGAAAGACATCTACACTTCCTATCCAAATGTGACCGGTTCCTCTCTCTCCGAAATCCGATACCACGGCCAAAATTCGATTCTTGAGGACAAGGAGTTTGGCTTTGGTGCTTCAACCCCTCCCGGCAACAACTACATCAGCGATCGACAACTTGTATATGGCGCATACTCCTGCGTAACGTCTGACATTACGACGGACAGCTCAGGGATTGTCTCCAAGACGACCGCCCAATGCGATACCTTCGGACACCAGACAAGCATTACGAGGTGGAGCTCGGGGAACTCTTCCGCGACGACAACGAATTCCTACAACTCCAACGGTTTGATGTATAAATCTGTGGATCCCCGCAATATTACAACTAACATCACTTATGGGGCGTGCAACGGGTCTTTCCCAACTGTGATTTCAACTGGGTCGCTATCAACGTCTTACCAGTGGGATTGTAACGGTGAGGTGAAGACTTCATCTACTGATGCGAATTCGCAACAAACTACATACAGCTACCTATCGCCTTCAGGTGATGGCGAGCCGTTCTGGCGTGTATTCAAGGAGACACGCCCCGATGGGGGTACCACGTCGTATACCTACAATGACTTTGCCACGCCGCCAAACATGGTTGCTACCGTCCAGCGTGACACGGCGGGTGATACGGTAAGCACCACAGTCAAGGTCGACGGATTGAACCGACCCGTTCAATCGGTAATATCCTCGCCTCAATCCTCCAACTCTATCAAAGTAGACACGACGTACGATTCGTTAGGCCGCGTGTCCTCAGTGTCGAATCCCTACTATTCAACTTCGGACTCTACCTACGGGCTCACCCACTATTATTACGATGTTTTGGGGAGAACGGTACAAGTCCTAAAACAGGATGGAACCAGCAGTGAATGGTGGTGCTATTACAACAAGCAAACGAGTGGTCAGCCGAATTGCAGGGCAGAGCTTGCTTCCACGCCAGGCCTATGGGTGGACCATCAGGATGAGGCTGGAAACGATACTCAATCGACGCAGGACGGCCTCGGTAGGTTGATTGCGGTGGTTGAGCCCAATGGTACAACGCAGGTGCCCACCATGGAGACTGCCTATCTCTACAGCGGGATCGGGAATCTGCTGCAAGTGGACCAATATGGCGGAGCGAAAGGGGCCTCGTCATTTGTGGAGCGTCAGCGTAAGTTTTACTACGATTGGATGTCTCGCCTTACGCAAGCCTTCAATCCAGAATCTGGATGGACTTGTTATGGAACGACGGGAGGCGCGGCGCCAAACGGCGCGAATTGCACGCCATCCTATGATCTGGATGGCAATTTGACCAACAAGACCGATGCACGCGGTGTGAATATCCAGTACTCATACGATGGATTGAACCGGCTTACGCAAACACTCTACAGCGACGGGACACCAACAGCCAAGTACGGATACGATGGTCTCGACGTTAATGGTGTGGCCATTTCGCCTGCAGTCACTTATGCGAAAGGCCGGCTCTCTCAATCCACCGCGGCAGTGCTGAATGTCTCATCGACATACTCTTACGACAAAATGGGCCACGTTATAAGCAAGACCGGTTGTATTCCCGGGGATTGCGCAGGGCACGTCAACATTGCTGCTACATATGACTTCATGGGCAACAAGCTCACGCTTAGCAATGGGCTCACAAATCACCCCATCACCTGGACGTATACCTACGAAGGACTCGCTCGCCTCCAGACGATCACCGCAAGCACCTCAATCGACTCCATGACCAAGATCTTTGATGCCACGCCAGCATCATCTTATGGGGCTGAGGGACTCGAAAATGCCTCGCTGGGTTACAACAGCACCACAAGTCAGTACCTGGTAACGTATCAGCATCGTGATGACAACCGGTTGCGATCGATCTATGGCGGATATCTGAACAGTTCGGGAGCAGCTCTCTACAGCTACTGCATGCCTGGAGCCGGCAATGCGAACTGCAGCGGTGCCGGTTCTCCGTATACCCCGAATAGTAACCTGGCAAAGGTAACGGATTCTGTGACAGGTACTTGGAGCTATGGCTACGATACTTTGAACCGTCTTTCGAATGGCATTGCATCGAGCGGCTCTTACAGTGGCAAGACGGCGTGCTGGGTATATGACCCGTTCGGTAATCGAACCTCGGAGGCGCTTTCGACAACGACCTGCAACAACAACCCGCCGAAGACAAGTTGGGCAGATTACACCGCTTCAAACACGAATCGCATGGACAGCACGAGCAACAATACTGGGCAAATCAACGGGTATGATAGTGCCGGCAACGAGACCGCTGATGGCCTCAATAGTTATCTCTACGATGCGGAAGGCAGGATTTGTGCCGTAGGCACTAGCTCCCGGGCGCCGATTGCCGGGTACATATACGACGCGGATGGGAATAGAGTCGGAAAATTCACCCCGTCGACGTTCAGCTGCGCTTCTCCATCGGCCGTTACAGCAGGCATGGTGCTCGGATTTGGAGGGGAGCAACTCAGCGAGATTACTGGCTCGGGCTTCTGGGATCATTCAAACGCATTTGCGAATGGACAGCTATTGGCGACCTACAAAAGCTCCCATCTGTATTTCAGTCTGAATGATTGGCTCGGTACACGCAGGGCCGAGGTGAGCAACTCGTGCACACCGCCCACGACATACTCCAACCTACCATTTGGAACCGCTCTTACTACGACGGGAGGCTGTCCGTACACAACGGAACAGCACTTCACCGGCAAAGAACGTGACTCCGATTCAGGCAACGACTACTTCGGGGCAAGACACATGACAAGCAGTTTTGGGAGATTCTTAAGTTCGGATCGAACAACCTACAGTACGTTTCTCGGCGACCCGCAGTCCTGGAATCACTACGTGTATGCTGCGAACAACCCTCTGAGGAAGGTGGATCGAAACGGCCTATGGCCTACCGACATTCATAATCAAATTATCGAAAGGGCGTTCCCTGGGCTGACTTCTCGACAGATCAAGATACTGGAGAACGTAAGTGCGCGCCAAGATAGTCTTTGGAGGGGCGGACAAGGGGAAGCGAGATCTTATCAGCATGCAATGAGTTCGGATTCGGAAAACGTCGTGCAAGCTGAGGCCGAGTACAATAAATTTGTTTCAGATTCAGAAACCGCTGCTGCCCAAGATCAAGTAATGTTTTGGAACCAAATGACTCCCGACGTGCAGCCTTCTGGAATTGGTGGACTGAGCAGCAACGCTCTGGGCAAATTCGGCCTTGCTTTGCATGCTGTAGCGGACTCAACTTCTCCGGTACATAGAGGCTTTCAAGAATGGAAGTACTACGACCTTCCGGGGGTCTGGGATCACCATCAAGGGGAAGCTCAGATCTCGCCGTACCAGATGCAGAACGCTATCAGAGTTGTTCAGAATGAGTTTAAAAAGACCTTCGGCGATTACTGGTACGTTATGGCAACTCAATGCCATGCCTGGATCACGACTGATAAAGTCGGTGGAGGATCGGAGTCAACCTGCGCAGATTAGCAGTTCGAGATCAAGATACGGTGCAAATGAAGTCTTTCGTCCTTCGAAGTTCACATGTTAGTGTGAATGTATGAGCCGAAACTCGTCACGCGTGGCGATCGCAATCTCGGCGCTCATCGCAGGAATCCTGCTTTGGCCCATTTCGTCACTAGGGGGGCCAGAGTGGAAAATCCGTGTCGTGGATCGATCCGGGACGCCAGTTCGAAGCGTAGTAATTCGTGAATCATGCAGGGACTATTCGGCTGAGCTAAATGGGCAACGAGAGGACCTGCGGCCCGACGACCAAGGCTATGCAACTTTTTCAAAGAGAATAATCCGGGTGCCTTTGGTCAAACGTCTGTTCGTGGTAGCGCGGTCTGCGGGAAATGGAGTGCATGCGAGCTTCGGTCCGCACTGCTTTGCATTCGCCTTTCGAGGAGGCGTTGAAAGCGACAGCATCGATTGGGAAGGCTCCGCATCGCAGCTCTCGTCAACCATTGTTATCGACCGCGATGCTGTTCTGGAGAATGGTTCATCGGTTCGTTGAAAGACCAATGGGGCCTGTCTTTCAGAACGGCTTACATTCTTTTTGTAGTGAGGGCGATCGGCTTTGAATTGAATATCTCCCGCCCGACCACCGGCATTTCGTTGATCCTTGTGGATCGCTTGTGCTCTGACCGCTACAAAATCTACTACAGATATAGGCGTTTCATGGCTCGTGTGCTTTCTGGTTCAAGACGAACTCAGGCTTGAGCAGCCAGATCGAGCCGAGGCTCTCCTAAAACAACTAGCGGGCGAAGAGCCGGCTGCGGCTGGTATTCACTATGACCTGCCCATTTTCCGCACGGTAATCTTACTTAGCAGCCGCAGCTGAGGCGCCCCGGATTTCTGTATCAACCGCGACTAGAGTTTTTGGCGGTCAAGGATCTCCCGAGCTTGAATGATGGGCCTGAAGCTGACTCCAGAGACTCAACAGAGAGCCACTGGTGAAGAGCCAGGGGCTCATCGTCGTTTCCTCGGCGGAAAATCCTTTGGAATCTCTTGGGTTGCGCTGGTCCGACTCCCCTTTTGATCCGAGCCTGTAGTCGAAATTGCTCCCTTAAAAGCCTCAAAGTTCAACAGGTTTCAAAAGCGCTCTACGAAGTTCCACAAGGATCCTCGGGTAGGGAACCTGGTCCCGAACCGGGTCTAACCGTCTTTTGAAATCTGTTGGGATTTGATGTTTTTAACTCGTTTTGATTGAAGCTACTATGGCTCGACTATTGAACTCTGTGGAGGCATAAAGTTCTTGGAGGCTCCGCCAGCTACATATTCGACTACAACAAGGATCAGATTTGGCAAACAGGAGCGAACGTTTCTCAGGGCCAATTCGCAGAGTGTTGGCTAACCATCTGTTTCCTTCGACATCCACAAATGCGCCGAACCGCACGAGCCCGGGAACTGATTGAGTTTAGACAAGGAGGAAGCGGACCTGCTATCTCTGAACGAAACCGGCGAGGTCTGTTCGATTAATGAAAGTGCTCGACGAGCATGATGTCGCTATCCAACTCCTCCACCTGGGAGTATAGGATCCAACGGCCATCGGGAGAGACAGAAAGGCCCCCATCGAAATCCTTGTCTAGTTCAAACACCGTGCGGATGTGTTTCGTCGCGAAATCAAAGTAGCGCATAGACCTGGGAGCTGCGGCCGGAACGAAGTAGATGCCCCCCGGCACCAGGGTCCAGGTCGCATAGTCTTTGACAATGGCGCCTTGGAGTGCATCAGTTGCCACGCTTGGTTGCGCATCCAAAGAGACTTCCCACAACTGCGCATTCAGCCCGTCAGGCGTCGCGAAATAGGCTTTTCGCCCATCGAACGACTCCAGCACCTGTTGCCCTTCAGTGATATTGCTCGATAGTGCAATAGCGTCTCCCCCACCGGCCGGGCATCGATAAGGCCCAAAGCGACCGTTTTCATTGGAAAGGAAATAGATCCACTTTCCGTCGCGGGACCAGCTGGGCCTTATTGCGCTCGATACATTGGTGACTAGCTTACGAGGGATTCGCTCGGAGATATCCGCGATATAGACCTCGTAGCGATCTCTTGGCTTCGCGTCAAACGCAATTCGCTTCCCATCTGGTGACCATTGTGGGCTTCCGCTCAGAACAGACGGCGATGAAATCTCCATCACGTCGCTGCCATCCTCACGACTGACCCACACCCCCTGTACTCCGGAGCGATTCGATGAGAATGCAATGTGCTTTCCGTCCGGCGAGTATGCGGCGTCGAGGTCGGCTCGCGTCGTTGGGATAAGGTTTACGGCAGAAGAGTTGGGTCGAAGCAAGTCTCTGCGCCACAAGTTGATTCTGTTCGAGTTCGTGCTGAAGGCCAACTTGTCTCCCTTTAGAGAGAATGCGGGCCATTGCACGTCTTGCGCGAAATCAAGGTGTCTTTCTTTTCCATCGGCGATGCCGATTTCATGGAGTTGGCTCCCCCAGACCGGCCCCCAGGAGATGAGCGCCTTATCATCGCTCGACCAGAAGACCTGAGCTATGTTGGCGCCTTCGACAGACGGAGAAATCAGCTTCGGTGTCCCTCCCCGAAATGGCAAGGTATAGATTCCATACTGAGTCCCGTCGCGAATGCAGAAAAATGCCAGCTCTTCTCCGGTGTGAGAGAACTCGGAACCCGATGCAGACTGGCACAACGGGGTGGTGATTAACTGCTTCACCTCCCATGTCTCCGTGGAGAGCAATGAGATCGATCCGTTCCCGCCAAAGGTGATCCACTTGCCATCCGGCGACCAACTGAGATGAAATTCAGCCCCGGTCGATCTTAGTTTTCGCTCCGGACCCCCCAGCGCCGGCACGATGTAAACGCCAGTGTCGGCGCCGGCTCGCCGGCGAAATACGATTTGCGTGCCGTCAGGCGACCACGTCGAATACAGCCGTTCTGAAGGATGATGAGTCAGGCGAAGCATCGTCTCGCTTCCGATCGCTCTCACATAAAGGTCAAAACCCTTGCCCTCTGAGGCAGGGTCGCCGTCCCACGCGAAGACGACGCGCGAGCCATCTGGTGAGAAAGCGGGGTTAAACTCCCTCCCCGGCAGCGTCGTGAACGGGTGCGCGACAGGAGCCTCTTTCTCAACCCGATTCGTCTGCCGAGCCCGTCGATAGGCAATCACAACCGACATCACAATCACAGCGACAATTGCAATGCCCACTGCGAGTCTGAACCATGGCCGATGAGACTGAGGATGGAGATTCGGTTGAGGAACGGGCTCAAGCGCGACCGCCACCAGTTCCTCAACTTTCAGCTCTCCAATAAACCGGTATCCCCGCCGCGGAAGAGTTTCCACAAATTGAGGGCTCTCGGCTGAGTCGCCCAGCACCTCGCGGATTTTGTTGATGGCGGTATTGAGGTTGCGCTCGACATCCACGAAGGTGTTCGGCCAAAGGCGCTTTTGAAACTCTTCCCGTGTCACCACTTCGCCTGGGCGTTCCAGCAGGATGGCGAGCACTTGAAAGGGCTGCCCGCTGAACTTCAACTTCACGCCGGCCTTGCGCAACTCGCCCGTTTGCAGATCCGCTTCAAATCCAGCGAAGCGAACAAGCCGAGGACGGCATTGTGTTTCGGCCATTGGGGAAGTTCCCTTTCGGCCCAATGCGGGCCTTGCTGCTTGCCCCTCACCTCATAACTAACCTTGTTGAAGTCAAACCATCACAAGGCAGTTATGCCCATCAAGGTTTCTTCCATACTTCTTTGACATGGATTCTACCCCCAATCCATTGAGGTAGGCAGATATAGCCGCCAATGTCGCCTTCGGCTCGCACTCCGCGAGCGGAGGCCGACATGAGATTTCCATCGCTTTGCAGTTCGTTCCGTACACTTCTCGCCACCGCATTTGCCTTCACGTCCGTTTCCAGCCAGGCAGAAGCACATTGCCCGGGCAACGTCGCTGGACTCAGACCGCGAATTGTCGCCCGGGTCCGGTAAAGATCAACAACGCCGGCCCGTTCGACTTCATCGTGGACACGGGCAGCCAGGTCACGGTAATCGATCCAGCGCTGGCAAGCGAGCTTCGGCTGAAACTCCTGGGCTCGGCGGGGCTGGTGTCAGTTTCCGGCATCGCGCAGGCGTCGGTTGGAGTCCTCGACCTGATCGAAGCTGACAAGCATTCGGTGAAGAAAGCCTATGTCCTGGTCCAGGATCTGGGAGCGATTCGAGAAGCAGACGCTCACATCCGAGGGGTTCTGGGCTTAAATTTTCTCTCCCATTTTGGTCTGTTGATCGATTATCGGCATGACTTGCTGTGCCTGGACGAAACTGCAGGGTTGCAGGACAGCGTGCATGGTGAACACATTGCGCTGGTGCCGTCACGTAAGCCGGACGATGAGCTCCCCTTTACGGAGCGCCTGGTTGTTGCCGTTCGGCTCACCGGCACCGGTCAGCGAGAGATTCGCCTGCAACTGGACTCCGGCAGCGACGGCCCGATTCTGTATACGGATAACAGCGGATTGGAACAGTCTCTACTGACGCGAGCTAAGCTCCAGGGACCAGAGGTGGGAGACGCGCGCAGCGCGTTCGCCGTCCTGCCTCTGCAGGACATGAATCTAGGTAGCCGCATCGTTCGAAACGTTCCCTTTGTGACCCCAGTCAATCGGTCGCAGAAGGTCGCCGATCGTGAAGCGGACGGGATATTGCCGACGGTGCTCTTTAAGCGTGTATTCGTTAGCTACTCAGATCGCTTCGTCATCTTCGACCCTATGTAATCAGAGGACCCGTTATGCAGGTGCGAGAACGGGCATGCAATGAGTACCGATATGTCGGCTTTCTCGTGATCAAACTCACCGGTCCAACACCAGGGGCTTTGCTCGCTTTCTTCCAGGAGGGAAGGGAATCGGCTCAGTGCTTTGCCTCACTGCGACTCCCCCACAATGGGCAAGCTGTAGTCGAAATTGAACCTCAGGAAACCTCGACGTTCAACCGGCCACAACAAGCCTGCACAGAGATCCACAAGGTTCTATAGGGGGAGCACCTGGTCCCGAACCAGATTAAATCGCTTTTTGAAACTTATAGAAATTTGCTGTTCTGAAGTGATTCAAATTGAAGTAGTTGCGCGCTTGTTGTTGAAGCGTGTGGTTGCATAGGGTTTTTGGAGGCTGTGAACTCTACATTTTCGACTACAAGGGATGCTCCACGAATCGAGCCGCGCAACGCAACAACCTCAGTCGGAAAGTCTGTCAATCGAGTTGATCCCCCAAAAAGAAACTTCCGTATGGGCGGTGATTCGGGCAGAGCCGGGGGATACACGCGAATTCGGTTTGAGCGAGTTCTCTATTTCTCGGCAAACCCGGGTCGAGCAGGGCGAGGGCGAATCAACCAAAGCAGAGTGAGCGGCGCTAAGCCCCAGAGCAATAAGAAAGTGATGGTGTAGCCGTTGATGTCGTACGCAAACCGGTCGTACAGGGGCGCGACGAGTTGAGCTGCGAGCCAAGCCGCCATTGCACCCCACCAGCCGAGCACCGACGGCCACATCATCTGAAATAGATAAATTAGCGCAACAGCTAAATAAGTCCACCCCCACGGTACGCGATACTCGCCCACAGTGTTGACTAAGCCCAATCCCCCTTGAACCAAGAAGAAAGGCAAATACCACCATCGACTTGGACGTGTCTGATAGGCGGCCAACAAGGGAAGCCGGGTCTTCATCTCCTTCATGCACTCTGGCCCCTCACGTGCCATCAGTTTGACAGATAAACTGGGTGATTTGCGCAATCTTCTGTGCTGAATCTGGTGAATGATAACGCGACTTTCAGCTCAGGTTCCCGAATTGTCGCCCATAGTTCCCGAGTAGTGGACGATTGGGAAATTTGGCCGG
>Ga0105247_10000868_pt1 | contig 22856 bp, 15 predicted proteins | sample KBSS24metaG_FD_81519 | JGI IMG/M metagenome (GOLD analysis project Ga0105247, IMG submission 81519) | Switchgrass rhizosphere microbial communities from Kellogg Biological Station, Michigan, USA - KBS S2-4 metaG | ecosystem: Host-associated > Plants > Roots > Rhizosphere > Soil | place...
TCCCCGTACCAGAGCTCCTGCGGGACCCCGTCGATCGCCACGATCGTGTCGCCCGGCGCGATCCCCGAGACCTCCGAGCGCCGCACGACCGGCTTGCCGTCGACCGGCTCGATCTTCAGCGGCAAGAAGCCGGTGAACGGCCGCTCCTCGTCGGCGATGAAGTTGTGCCCGTCGTGCGCGGCCTCGCCGAAGCGGCGGAGCACGGCCAGGTAGACGTCGCGATCGATCGGCTGGCCCGGGCGGGCGCGCGCCGCGACCTCGACCTCGAGGAGCGTCTCTTCGAGCCGCGCGTCGATGAAATCGCCGACGTCGGCGAAGTTGCGGTCGAAGAGGCGCAGCGCACCGTGGACGGTCAGCAGGCCGGCGCGCGCTTCGGCGGGGCCGAGCGTCGCCGGCTGCTGCACGAAGAGGTCCGGTATCGCCGCGACGCGGAGGCGCGCGCTGGGCCCGCGCACCGCGGCCGGCGGCGCGCCGCGCGTCGCGAGGCCCGCGATCAGCTCGGTCGGATCCGAGCCGAGCGCGTCGGCCGGGACGACGTCGGGCCACCGCCGATGGGACGCGGCGTCGAGCGCGTTGAACATGCGGAAGACGAGCCCCTCGTCGCCCACCGCGCTCCACGCCGACTCGGCCGCGGCGGAGTAGACGTCGGCGCCGAGGATAAAGGCGCGGTTCGCGAGGCGCAGCGCCGCCGCGAGCTCGGCGGCGGCCGGCGAGATCTCGCTCCCGGTGATCACCGCGAGCGGGAGCTCCACGGGCGACGCGGCGGGGATGGGCTCCGCCTGCCCCGCGTCGAGGCCCTGGAAGAAGCCGACGTCACCCCACTGGGCGTCGCTGTTCGCCATGCCGAACCAGAAACGGCTCGCGACGAGGGGGCGCTGCACCGGCGCGGCGAGCGCGAGCGACGCGGCGGCGTCGAGCGCGTCGCGCACCGGATCCGACGTGAGCCCTTGGATGATGTTCCCGATGTTGAACGGGACGTGGGGTAGGTCGCGCAGGTCGATCGCCACCGCGCGCGCGCCCGCCGGCAGCGCGGGGACGCCGGTACCAGGGCGTACCAGGGCGACGTCGCCGACGAGGGTCACGCTCGCCGGTCCCAGCGTCGCCGGCGACGCGTGGCGTACACACTCCTGACCGTCGCCGAGCGCGGCCACGTAGTCGCGGAGCGTGCGCCCGTTCGTCGAGATCGGCGCCGCGAGCGCCTTCGCGAGCGCTTGGTCCTTCGGCACGAGCGACGCCGTCGCGCCGAAGAAGCGCACCGCGGCGTGGGTCGCCGAGAGCGCGAGGAGGGGCGGCTTGGTAGCGGGCGCGCCCGCCGTGACGTGGCTGCACCAATCGTCCGGCGTGGCCGGCGCGTCGAGCGCGGCCGAGCGCCGATCCAGAGCGCCTTCGGGGCCCGGCGTCGAGGGCGGCGACGAAGAACAGGCGGACGCCGCGAGCGCGGACGTCAAGAAGCAAACGTGGGTGAGAGCGCGTACACGCATGGAAAAGCCTCCGATCGATGGTGGCGACTCGTGATTGACTCGAGCGTATTCATCAATGTCTCGAAATCGGAAAACGATCACGATTTTTTCGAATTCGTCTTTCGCACTCGCGTGGCGTGGGTGGGTATCGCGCGGCGCCCCGAAGGCCGCCCATGGAGGGCTCCCCAGCGGGGCGCCATGTCGCGACGCTCGCCGGGTCGGAGCGGAGCGGGCGAGATGTCGCTTCTACGCGGACGCGGTGCAACGCCGGGGCGTTGCAGGGTGTGTTGCGCCGCAGGCGCCGCGTTGCATGGACACGGCGGATCCCATGCCTGCCCCCGCCGGCGCGCCGGCCCCGAGGTCCGTCCCGTCGTCGCCGAGCGAGAGGCTCGATCCGAACACGAGCCGTGCGCCCGTCCCGTTTATTTCAGCACCGGGCGCGATCGGGCATCGAACCGCGCGCGTCCATCGGCGTCGCCGAGGGGCCCCTCGGGGATCCCTCGGCGACAGGTCGGTAAACCCTTCGGCGTCACAGCTCGAGGAGAGCCGATCCGGGTCCTCGAGATAACCAGATAACCAAAGATGTCGTGGAGCGAAGGCGCCCACGCGCTCGGGCGAACCGCTCGCGACGCGGATCGCCTCCGACGAGGGCTTCGCGCGCCCGAATCGATCACTTCTGGTCGCTCTTCTTGCCGTGCTGCTCCTGGTACTTCCGCGTGTGGTGGTGGACGTTGCCCTGCTCGTCCCGGTACTCGCGATCTTTGATATCGCCCTGCGACGACGAGCCGCTCGAGCGGGCCTCGTCCTCGCCGCCCCCCGGTGAGCCCTCGCCTTTGCGCTCCTGCTCGCCGCGGCCCGACCCCGACGATTCTGCATCGTGGTGCGGAAAAGGCTCTTTCGAGCTCTTGTGCGGGTGCTTACCCGTGCCTTGCTGATTTCGTTCGGAACCCATGTCGATACTCCTGGTTCCGTCTGCGCCATCGCAGACGAGGCCAGCCATCAGTGCAAGTTGCGTGCGACTGCCGCGGCGGCCTCATCGATGGGTGACCGAAGTCATCCACACGCGCGCGGGGACGGGAGATCCCCTCGCTACACAACGCCACACCGTCGCGCGGACGCGTCAGCCGTGGCGAGGTCCGGCCGGCCGCTCGTCCGAGTCGGGATCTTCCGTGGCGGCGCTCGTTCCGCTCCCGCGCGCGCCGCGCGGGCGGAGGCGGATGATCACGCGCCGGGCCGAAGCCCTCACTTGGCGCGACAGAGCTCGCGCACCCGGTGGAGGCCGGCGTATGCCGCGAGCGTCTGGATCTGGAGACGATCGCCCGGAAAGTAATACTCCTTCACCTCGACGTCCGCCTCGGGGCCGGCGACGGCGATGAACACCGTCCCGACGGGCTTGCTCGCGCCTCCGTCCCGCGGCCCCGCGTATCCGGTGAGCGCGAGCGCGATATCGGCGCCCGAGACGTGACGCACGCCTTCGGCCATCGCCGCGGTCACCTCGGCGCTCACGGCGCCGTGGCCGCGCAGGGCGTCCTCGCTCACGCCGAGGAGGCGCGTCTTCGCGCTGTTCGCGTACGTGACCGCGTCGAGGAGGAGGAAGTCGCCCGCGCCCGGCTCGCTCGTGATCATCGTCCCGACGAGCCCGCCCGTGCACGACTCGGCGATCGCGAACGTGTACCCCTTCGCGCGGAGCGCGCGCCCCACGGCGCCCGCGTACGTATCGCCCACCTCTCCGTAGACGACGTCGTTCAGGCGGCGGCGCACGTCGGCGGTCGCGCGCTCGCACAGGGCGCGCGCCGCCGTCTGCGACCCGGCCCGCGCCAGCACCTTCACCTCGATCTCCGGCGGGTCGGCGCGGTGGCGGATCGTCACCCCGGGGAACTCTCCTTCGGCGCCGGCCAGGCGCTCGCCGACGGTGCTCTCCGGGAGGCCGAAGCTGCGCAGGCGGATCTGGTAGCTGTCGCTCGGGGCGAGGGTGCGGATCCGCGGGGCGACGTGCTCGTCGAACATGCGCTGCATCTCGACGGGTACGCCCGGCATGAAGAACGCGGTGGCGCCGCCGACGCGCAGCGCGAACCCCGGCGCCGTGCCGATCGGGTTCGCGAGCACCTCGGCGCCTTCCGGGAAATCGGCCTGCCTGGCGTGCAGCTCGCTCATCGCGCGCCCGAGCTTCTCCATCCGGCGGCGGATACGCTCGATCGACGGCTCGTGGCGGACGAGGCGCACCGAGAGCGCCCTCGCCACCGCCTCGGCGGTCACGTCGTGCCCGGTGCAGCCGAGGCCCCCCGTCGCGATGACCACGCGCGCCGTCCGTCCGAGGCGCTCGATGGCGTCGACGATGCGCTGCCGATCGTCATCCACCACCGACTCCTCGACGACCTCGAAGCCGAGGTCGGTGAGGCCCGACGCGATCCAGGTGGCGTTGACGTTGTCGCGCTCGCCGCGGGTGAGCTCGCCTCCAATGCACAGCACCGCGCACGTCATGGACCCTCGAGCCTATCCGCGCGCCGAACGGGCGAACAAGCGCTCTCGGCCAGCGCGGCGCGTCAGAGGCGCGCGCACGACACCACGAAGCGACCTCGCGGCGACGTCGCGGGCCACGCGGGCCAGCCGCGTGTGGCCCCTGGGGATCCGCCGCCTGCTCACCCCCACCAATACGACACCTTCATCAAGACGAGATCGGTCGCGGGCGCCTGTCCGAGCGCGCGCAGGTGCAGATCCGCCGGCTGCGCGAGAGGCAGCGTGCCGCTCGGCGACTGGGAGCGCGTGTACACGAGGAACAGCGTCGACCCCACGCGGTACTCCCACCGGAGCACGAGGTTCACGTTGAGCGCCGCCTTCTCGAAGTCGGGGTTCGTCGCGGGCGCCGAGGCGGGGACGAGCGCGGAGAGGCGCACGACGGGGCGCTCCGCGCCGGCCGGCGGCGTGAACGACGTGAAGCTCGAATAGTGACCGGACGCGAGAAAGAGCTGCCCGTACGCTTCCATGGTGAGGTGCGGCGTGAAGGCGTACGTCGCGCGCAGCGTGCTCCCGACGCTCTTCGCGCGGAGCGTCCCGAAGACGTCCTCGCCGGGCGCCGCGCCGGCGGCCGCGTACCTCGGCTCTCCGTCCGTGAACACGAGCTGCGGCAGGACGGCCACGTCGAACTGCGGCAGGACGCGGAGCGTCACGGTGCCGTCCAGGCTCACGTTGTAGCCGTTCACGATCCGTTCGTTCGTCGACGTGAGCTGCGCTGACAGCGTCGCGCGCGGGTCGGTGGCGACGCCGAAGACGTACCCGAGGAGGGCCTGGCGCTGGAGCGCCGTGCCGTCGCCGACCTCGCGATCGTCGAAGTGCTCGGCGCGGAAATGCAGCTCGCTGCTGAGCGTGAGGAACTTCTGGAACCGCCACGACGTGTTCAACGCGACGGCGCGGGCGAGGTTCAACCCGTCGAGGTTGTCGCGCTCGGTGAGCTCGACGCGCGTGTGCGTGTCGCGCAGCGCCCACCACGGATCGAGCGTGCGGTATTCGACGTTGAGCTGTCCGCTGAGCACGTTCTGCCGGCTCATGAACCCGAGCGCGTTGTAGTCGAGCTTCCGGCCGGCCCCCTCGTACGTCAGGTCCGTCACCCAGTGCTCGCCTCCCTCCTTGGCCAGGCGGACCTGCGCGCCCGGCGCCACGTCGCCGCCCTGGATCACGGTGCCGTCGCGCTGCGTGCGCGGCGGACCGAAGGCGATCGCCGAGCCGATCGCCTGCCCCGATACGACATAGTCGCCGCCCGACGAGCGCCATCGCCCGTCGAGCCCCGCGACGTACGCGTCGTGGAAGCACCGGCTCCCGAACGGCACGTCGAACCCGCCGGGACAGAGCTGCGCGCTCGGCGTCCGCGGCCCGGGCGGCGGCGCGCCCGACGCGGGCGGCGGCGACGGCGCGGCGGGGTAGCCCGAGGCGGGATCGAAGCGCGTCGCCGACGTCGCGATCAACCCGACCGCGGCGTTCCGCGCGACGTCGTATTTCAGGCGCACGGCGCCGAAGGCCGTGAGCGGCTCGAGGAGCTCGCGGCGCCGCGAGCCGTCGGCGAGCTGCACGTCGACCCGGTTGGCCGCGGTCCACGCGGTGACCGCGCCGACCGACCAGCGATCGCCCAGCTTGCCGACGACCTTTCCGGCGCCGTAGATGGTCGACGGCTCCGGCGCGTCGACGAGCCGCTCCGAGTACGGCGGGTCGGCGCGCAGCGTCGGCGAGAGCTGGGTGCGCCCGATGCGCCGGCTGTAGAACACCTTGAGCGGCGTGGCGAAGAGGTCCACCCCTTCCAAAAAGAACGGCCGCTTCTCGGGATAGAACGTCTCCGTGTTCGTCAGGTTCAGGACGATCTGGTCCGCCTCGACCTGCGCGAAGTCCGGGTTGATCGTCCCGTCGACGGTGAGGCTCTGCGTCGGGTGCCACTTGAGGTCGAGGCCGGCCGACGCGCCGACGTCGAACCCGCGCGAGACGATGTCCGGATCCGCGCCGCGGTGCCGGAGCTTGCCGACGACGAACGGGCGCACCTCGAACGGGGTGCGCGCGCGCAGCCCCTCGAGGTCGTCGAGCTTGCCGTAGTGGGAGACCTCGCCGCCCGCGGAGCGGGGGATGAGCGACCACTGATCGAGCTCCTGGAGCGCCGACACGTACCGGCTCGCCTGAAACCCCCACGTCTGCGCGGCCGCCGAGTCGAAGCGGAGGATGCGGAGCGGGATCCTGAGCTCCGCCGACCAGCCCTTCGCGGTCAGCGCCGTGTGCGACTCCCAGTTCTCGTCCCAGTCGGACGACGTCGTCGTGTCGTCGTAGTAGACGCCGTCGATCTGGTTCCCGGACGCGGTGACGTCGAACTCGAACGCGCTCTTCCCGTCGCCGCGCGAGTCGATCGTGACCCAGACGAGGTCGGTGAACGAGTACCGATCGCGCCGCGTCATGTGGAGCTCGATCGGCGCGCGCTGCTCGCAGTCGAATGCGAAGTAGAGCGCGTCGTCGTCGTACAGCACGCGGAGGACGGTGCGCTCCGTGGCCGGCTTCCCCTCCGCGGGGATCTGCTGCGTGAAGGCGTCGGTCACCGCGGCCTCTGCCCAGGCCGGATCGTCGAGCTTCCCGTCGATGCGGGGCGGCGCCGCCGCGCGCACCGCGTGCAAGCGAGGAGGCAGCGGGGGCCCGGGCGAAGGCGAAGCGATCGCCTGCGCGAAGACGAGGCCGCGCAGGGCGAAGCTCGTGAGGGCGAGGCTCTGCACCAGGAGGCTTACCATGACCGCGGCGAATCGCGGGCTGCGCACCTCTCGCCGGAGTCACGAGTACGACGCCCCTCCCCGTTACCCACTTCACGGGGTTTACGCGGCTCGCCGCGGACCGTCCAGGGAAATGATGAATGCGCGCGCCGAGGCCAATGGGGCCCGAACGCTCCGCTCGCCGCCGTCCGGGCCCGGCGCCGAATAGGCCAAATTTCCGCGAATCGCGCGCATCCCCCCCGCCTTCGGGGGCGGCCGAACGCGCGCCGGCGGCGCCGTCCGATATCCGCCTACGCGACGGAGCGAGCGGGCGCCATCATGGCGATACGCGTCATCTATAGACAATACTATTCACTTCGCTACACATTAGGTATTCTAATGTATCGTCATTTTATTAAAAATCACTTACCTACACGCGACACCCGCTTGGGCCGTTGACGATCGGCGATTCTCGGTGCAGTGATACCCGCACGCCGCGCCGACCCCGCGCCGATGCGCGGGGCGCGAATCGCCGCTTCGGGGGCGCAAATTCCGGCAATTAAATCGCTGGAAAGGGAATTCTCATGACGATGAGAGTCGATTTCACGAATTCGATTTTGGCGGACGGGCCGTTCGGCGGCGGGGGCCGAACGGCGGCGCGCGCCTCGAGTCGGGCGCGGCGGGTCCTCCCCGCGGCCGGAGTCTTCGGGTGAACGCCCACGTCGGCTCGCGCAGGGCGATCGCGACGCTGGGCGAGGCGGAGCGATCCCGGCTGCTCTCGATCGGCAGCGGCGCCGTCGTGCGCGTCGATCCGGCGTGCGTGCCGCAGCGAGTGCGCGACGTCGCGCGGCGCCACCCCGATCGGGTCGCCGTCGTCGCCGACGACGGCTCGTGGACGTTCGCGGAGCTCGCGGCGCGCGCCGCGGGGCTCGCGCGCCGGCTGCGCGCGCTCGGGGTCGCGTCGGAGCGCCTCGTCGGCGTCTGCCTGCCGCGCGGCCGCGCGATGGTGTCGTCCTTGCTCGGCGTCTGGGCGGCCGGCGGGGCGTACGTCCCGCTGGACCCGGCGTACCCCGAGCCCCGGCTCGGGTTCATGGTCGCGGACTCCGAGCTGTCGGTCCTCCTCACGACGCGCGCGCTCCTGGGCCGCGTCCCCGTCGGTCCGGCGGTGGCCGTGCTCTGCGTCGACGAGCTCGACGACGACGGCGAGCCCGACGCGCGGTGGCCCGACCCCGTCGTGCGGCCGGCCGATCTCGCGGTCGTCATCTACACCTCCGGCTCCACCGGGCAGCCGAAGGGGGTGATGATCGAGCACGGGAACCTCACCAACGTGCTCGAGAGCTTCGTCGCGGATCCCGGCTTCGGCCCGGACGATGTGATGCTGGCGCTCGCTTCCCTGTCGTTCGACATCGCGGGGCTCGAGCTGTTTCTCCCGTTGATCACGGGCGGGCGCCTCGTCCTCGCGCAGGCGGGCGTCGGCGGCGTCCCCGAGCAGCTCCACGACCTCCTGAAGCGGCACCGCGTCACGGTCGCGCAGGCGACCCCCGCCACGTGGAAGCTCTACGTCAACCACGTCCACCGCGCGCCGCCGCACCTGCGGCAGATCTGGTGCGGCGGCGAGGAGATCACGCCGCAGCTCGCCGAGCGCCTCGTCGCGCTGCAGGTCGACGTGCACAACGTGTACGGGCCGACCGAGACCACCATCTGGTCCACCCGCGGGAGGGTCACCCGGTCGCACTGCTCCATCGGGTCGCCGATCGCCAACACGCAGGTGTACGTCGTCGACGAGCACGGCGGGCTCGCGGAGATCGGCGTCGCCGGCGAGCTGTGGATCGGCGGCGACGGCGTCGGGCGCGGGTACCTCCGTCGGCCCGAGCTCACGGAGCAGAAGTTCGTCGAGAACCCCTTCGACCGGCAGTCGCCGCGGCTGTATCGCACGGGCGATCGCGTCCGCTGGAGCGCCGACGGCACGCTGCAGTTCCTCGGCCGGCTCGACCACCAGGTCAAGATCCGCGGGCACCGCATCGAGCTCGGCGAGATCGACGGCACCGCGCGCAGCCACCCGGACGTCCACGACGCCCTCACCGTCGTCCGCAGCGACGGCGCGAACGAGAAGCAGCTCGTGACGTTCGTCGTCCCGGCGGCGCGCGGCGGCGACGCGATCGCCGTGGAGCGCGCGGCGCAGTGGGGCGCCGTGTTCGACGAGGCGTACTCGAGGGGAGACGCGGCCGGCGACGGCGACCTGAACCTACGAGGCTGGACGAGCAGCTACACCATGGACGCGCTGGCGGAAGGCGAGATGCGCCAGTGGGTGAACGCCACGGTGTCGTCGATCGCCGCCCTCGGCGCGCGGACGTACCTCGAGATCGGGTGCGGGACGGGGCTCCTCCTGCTTCGCCTCGCCGCGGGCTGCGAGAGGTACGTGGCGCTCGATCTCTCTCGAAGGGGGCTCGAGCACGTGGCGAGCGAGGTCCGGGCCGCCGGCCTCGAGGACCGGGTCGAGCTGGTGCTGGCGGGCGCCGCGGAGGCGGAGACCGCCGCGCGCGGCCGCCGCTTCGACTGCGTGATCATCAACTCCGTCGCGCAGTATTTCCCCAGCGAGTCGTACCTGACCGCGGTCCTGACCCGCGCGACCGAGCTCGTCCATCCGGGGGGGTTCGTCTTCGTCGGCGACGTCCGCAGCCTGCCCCTCGCGGCGGCGTTCCACGCGAGCGTCCTCGAGCACCACGGCGGCGGCGACGCGTCGCTCCCGAGCCGCGTCGAGCGGCGCGTCCTCGAAGAGGACGAGCTCATGATCGCGCCGGAGTACTTCGCCGGCCTCAAGGCGTCGCTCCCTGCGATCACGGCCGTGCAGACGTCGCTGAAGCCACCCGGCCCGGACAACGAGCTCACGCGGTTTCGGTACGACGTGCTCCTCCAGATCGACGGGCCGCCGCCGCTCGCCGTGCCCCGTTGCCTCGACTGGGCCCGCGACGTCGGATCGATGGAGCGGCTCGACGAGCTCCTCGGCGGGGCGGAGGGCGATCTCGCCGTCGACGACATCCCCAACGCGCGGACCCACCGTTACGCCGCGCTCCTGGCCGCGCCCGCCGCCGGGGCGACCGGAGCCGGCGTGCCCGGGATCGCGATCGCGCACGACCCGTCGGAGCTCTCGCGCGCGGCGGAGCGGCGCGGCTTTCGCGCGCACCACGGATGGTCGCACGCCCACACCGAAGAAGGGCGCCTCCGGACGACGTTCCATCGGCCGACCGGGGACGGCGCCGCGCCGCTGGTCGACGCGGGTATGTCGCCCGTTCCGTCCGGCGGCCATCCGGCGGTGAGCGATCCGCGGAGGGGCGCTCTCCTCCGCTCCCTCCCGCACGAGGTGCGGACGTGGCTCCGCTCCAGGCTCCCCGAATACATGCTCCCGTCCCGGGTGATATCGCTCCCCGAGCTGCCGCTGACCCCCAACGGAAAGGTCGACCGGAAAGCGCTCGAGGGGATGACGGTGCCGCAGGACGCGGACCGCCGCCAGCGCGCGTCGCCGGACCGCGTCACGCAAGCCATTCACGCGGTGTGGTGCAAGGTGCTCGGACTGCCCCATATCGGCGTCCTCGACAACCTCTTCGAAATGGGGGCCACGTCGCTCTCCATCATTCGAGTCCGGCAGGAGCTCCGCAACGAGCACGGCATCGGACTGCCCGTCACCGCCTTCTTCGACTTCCCGACGATCGCCGCGCTCGCCACCCACACGACCCACGAGCTTCGCGTACCTTCGGACGGCGCGGAGTGATCGAGCCACCGCGCGGGGAGATCGCATGAAGAAGGCATTCGTCCTGTTCGAGCTGATGAATCACATGGTCATGATCGCGAAGGAGGCGCGCGCGCGCGGCTACGAGATCGTGGCGTTGAACCACGACCCGCTCCGGCGCTCCGGGCCCTTCGCCGTCCCCGACGGGCTCATCGATCACCTCGTCCCGATCGAGTCGTGGTCGGATAGCGGCAAAATACAGGCGATCGTCGACGACCTCCACCGGCGGTTCCAGATCGCCGGGACGTACTCCGTCTTCGACTCCACGCTGCACTACGAGGCGGCGCTGCGCGAGCGGGCCGGATTGCCCAACAACGGGGAGGCCAACCTGCGCACCGTCCTCGACAAGGGCGCGGTCCGCAAGAAGCTGTACGCCGAGGGCCTCACCGGGCTCCGATCCATGTCGCTCGACGAGGCGCTCCGGCTCGATCGCTGGCCGTTCGACGGGCCGGCCGTCCTCAAGCCGGCGCACGGCACGGGGAGCGCGCTCTGCTACATCGTGGCGTCCTTGGGCGAGCTCCGCGCCGCCGCCGCGGAGGCCCGCGAGGCGGCGGTCGTCAGCTCGATCATCAAAGATTACATCGTATCTCACGGCGACTTCGTCCTCGAGGAGAAGGCCGAAGGCGAGCTCCTGTCCGTGGAGTCGCTCGTCCACCGCGGCGAGGTGCGCTTCGTCGGGCTCATGGGCCGGTACGTCCTCGCCAAGGACCCCGTCGTCGAGCTCGGCACGCTCTTTCCGTACAACCACCCGCGCCTGCCCGAGATCGTCGCCGCGTCCGAGGCTTACCACCGGAGCATGAGCATCTTCCACGGGGCGACCCACCTCGAGGTCATGGTCCCCAAGGAGGGCCGCGTCGAGCTCGTCGACTTCAACGTACGCTTCGCCGGCGCCGCCTCGCTGATCACGCTCGGCGACGCGTTCGGCGTGCGGTACGAGACGCTCCTCACCGACCTCGCGTGCGGCGCGCCTCCGGACCTCTCGCTCGTGGCGCGCTCGTCCAGGTTCGCGTGCGAGATGCTCCTCCTGCCGCCGCCCGGGGCGACCGAGCTGCGCGAGCTCGTCTTCCCGCCGGAGTCGACCAACCGGCGGATCACGAAGGACCTCGGTCAGAGGCTCACCGGGCGCGCCGACCAGCTCGACATCGTGGGGATGTTCAACGTCACGGGACCGACGGCGTCGGAGGCGCACAGGACGGCGCTCGACGCCCGCGCACGCACCCTGTTCAACGGCCGGCCGCTCGGGGTCAACGCCAACAACGACCTCGCCTTCTCCGAGTTCATGGGGGCGGATCTCGAACCAATCACGCTTGGAAGAAGAAGGAGCTCCGATGCATAGCGCCATGGCCGCACCCGCCGTTCCCGACGCCGCCTCGCCCGTGGAGTCGGTATTCCGGAGACACCTCGCGGAGACCTTCGCCGGCGACCAGCTCGCCGCCCTCCGCGCGCGGTTCCAGGAGACGCACCTCGTCCCGCTGCGGGGGTTCCTCCCGCCCGCGCTCCTTCGAGCGCTCCGGGACGAGGCGTTCGGGCTGATGGACCGGTTCGGCGTCGCCCGCGATCTCACGCTCGAGATCACCGATCACACGCCGCGCCACATGACGACGGTCGGCCAGCCGGTCATCAAAGAGCACGGGCCGATCATCCACGAGCTCTATTTCTCTCCGCTCCTCAAGGAGATCCTGTCGAGGCTGGTCGGCGAGGAGGTGTTCACCTGCCCGTATCCCGGCGAGCACTACGTCGTCAGCCGGCTCGTGAGGTCCGGAGACACGCACGGCTGGCACTGGGACGACTACACCTACGGGCTCGTGCTCATCCTCGAGGCCCCCTCGTATCGGGACGGCGGCTTCGTTCAAGGGGTGCCGCGCACGTCGTGGGACAAGAAGAACCCCGACGTGTACGGCGCCCTGTTGAAGAGCCAGGTCCACTCGTACGCGTTCGAGGCGGGCGACGCGTACGTCGTGAAGACCGACACGACGATGCACCGCGTCCACCCGATCCGGGGAAGCGGCCGGCGCACGATCGTCAACATGACGTGGGTGAGCGCGTCGGATCTCGTGGAGCCGCGGACTCACGAGACGAACGACATCCTCTTCGGCGGCACGGGTCCCGATCCGGTCTCCCGTTCGTGAACGCCGGCCGAGCGGAGGTCATGATGGACAGCGTCGCGAGGCCGCGCGAGACGATGCGGGGATTACCCCGAGCCCTGCAAGGCTATCTCACCTGGGTGACGGGGATCCCCCTCGAAGGCGAGCGCCCGATCGTGCGCTGGACGCCGGCGAGGGCCGGCCTCCTCGGCGCCTGTCAGATCGCCGCCGGCGTCGCGCTGGGGGCGAGCGCGCTCCACCCGTTCCGGGCCTGGTCTTTGCCGTGCCTCCTCTTGTCGTGGCTGATCACGGCCGGCGGGATGCGCCGCCTGGACGTCGTGGTCGTTCACCAGACGCTGCATCGAATGGTCACCAGGGCGGGCCGGCGCGATCGGCTGGTGGCGGAGATCATCACCACGCTGATGTGGCGTATGCCGTACGAGGAGAACCGGAAAGAGCACCTCCTCCACCATCGATATCCCTGCTCCATGAAGGACGGGGACACCCGATACCTGCTCAGCACCGGCATGCGCCCGGGCATGTCGCGGCCGGAGTTTCACCGCTACCTCCTGGGCGCGCTCCTCTCTCCGGCCCACCACTGGCGGTTCTTCTCGAGCCGCATCCGGGCCAACTTCGTGGGCGTCCGGCCCCGATCCCGGCTCGCGATGTCGCTCGTCTTCCTCGCGGCGACGATTGGATTCTTGGCCTGCACCGGGCTGTGGCTCGAGTGGCTCGTGCTGTGGGTGCTCCCGCTGTCGTTCTTCTTCCAGGCGGCGACGTTCCTGTACACGCAGACCGAGCACCGATGGTGGGTGTTCGCGAACGCGGAGAAGCTCACCAAGGAGCAGCGCGACTTCCTCACGTTCGGCCGCATGTGCGGCGATCCCGCGCCGGGGCCCGAGGTCGTCGGGGCTTTTAGGCGCGCCGCGGCGTGGGCGAGGTGGTGGCTGCGCCTCTTCTTCGTGCACTCGACGTATCGGATGTTCGTCCTCGTGGGCGACACGCTGCACCACGATCTCCACCACATCCACCCGGGCTGCGACTGGCCCAACTCCGACTACGAGCGCGTGGAGAAGGCCTCCGGCTCCACCCGTTATTCGGAGGTCTGGGGCTCGCTCATCGACCACCTGTACGCCGCCGGAATGGTCCGCGGGCCGACGGCGGCCGAATCGGCAGCGCCACCCATCGACGCGATCTCCGCGCAGAGGAGCGAACCATCGTGACGCGCGCAACGAACGGCACCGGCACCAGCGTCCTCGTCGTCGACGGGACGGGGCGCGGCCACGCCATATGCGATCTGTTCACCCGGACGTCTTTGGACACCACGGTCTTCTACGGCCCGGGGTGCGACGCGATCGAGCACGAGCGGATCGTGTCGGTGCGGTCGATATCGCTCGAGGACCCGGCCACCGCGCTGGAGTTCTTGCGGGACAACCCGGTCGAGCTCGTCTTCGTCTCGAACATCGACGCGCTGTCGGTGGGCTACGTCGACGCGCTCCGCGCCGCGGGGCACCGCGTGATCGGTCCGACGAGGGCGGCCGCGGCGCTCGAGGCGAGCAAGCGGCGAGGGAAGCGGTTCTGCGTCGACCACTCCATCCCGACCGCGCCGCACCGGTGCTTCACCGATCCCGCGGCGGCGAAGGAGTACATCCGCGCGCTCCCCTACCCGTGCGTCGTCAAGGTCGACGCGCTCACGCCGCTCGGCGACGGATCGATCGTGTGCGACACGGCGCTCGAGGCCGAGGCCGCCGTGGACCGGCTCGCCCGCGAGCTCGGCGACGCGTTCGACGTGGTCGTCGAGAAGCGGCTCCGCGGCCCGGAGGTCTCGGTGTTCGCGCTGCTCGACGGCGAGAGCTACCTGATGTTCCCCACCGCGATGGACTTCAAGCGGACGCTCGAGCACGACATGGGGAAGAACTGCGACGGCATGGGCTCGCTCGCCCCGCACCCGGCGGACAGCCCGGCGCTCCGGCGCGAGGTCCGCCGCGTGCTGCTCGACCCGCTGGTCCGCGGGCTCCGCCGCGAGGGGCTCGATTTCTCGGGCTTCGTCTACGTGGGCGCCGTGATGACCGACGCGGGGCTCCAGGTGCTCGAGATCAATGCCCGGTTCGGCGACTCCGAGGCCGAGGCGGTGCTGCCGGGCGTCCAGAGCGACTTCACCGCGCTGTGCCGCGCGGTGCTGGCGAAGGAGCTCGGCCACCACACGCTCGTCACCGACGATTGGACGCGATGCACGGTCGCGCTCACGCAGGGGTGCGTGGACGCGGCCGACCCGCACGCGCTCCCGGGCTGGCCGTTCGGCCCGTTCGCCACCGGCGAGCGCGTCGACGGCCTCGACGCCGTCGACCCCGCGCGCGCGACGCTCTTCTACGCCAACCTGCGGCGCGACGCCCACGGGGTCCCGGTGACCTGCGGAGGTCGCGTGCTGCACGTGGTCGGCAAGGGGCGCTCGCTCGACGAGGCGCGGGCCAGCTCCTACGGACAGATCGAGCGCATCACGTTCCGCGGAATGCGTTATCGAGCCGATATCGGCGCGGACGCGAGCGCCCGTGCCTCCGAGCGCGCCCAGCACCTCCGGAGCGAGCACGCCGCGGCGCGATCGGCGGATCGCGCCTCGGGGTAGGAGCGCCTGGCCGGAGAGTCCGCGACCCACTTTGCATTCCCCATCGAAGGAAAGACGGACATGACGCTTCACTCCGAGATCAAGACGCCCCCCGAAACCGCGGAGTCGGTGGTTCGCTCGTACTCGCGCTCGTTCCCCGCGACGTTCGCCACGGCCAAGGGGGACCACCTCTTCACCAAGGAGGGGGCGCGGTTCCTCGATTTCTTCTCGGGCGCCGGCTCGCTCAACTACGGACACAACCCGGAGGTCCTGAAGCGCGGGCTGATTCAATACATCGAGCGCGACGGGTTGACCCACGGGCTCGATCTGGCCACGACGGCGAAGAGCGAGTTCCTCGACGCGTTCGGCCGCCACGTGCTCGAGCCGCGCGGCCTCGACTACAGGGTCCAGTTCTGCAGCCCGTCGGGGACGAACGCCGTGGAGGCGGCGCTGAAGCTCGCGCGCCTCGTGACGGGGCGCAGCAACGTCGTTTCGTTCAGCGGCGGGTTCCACGGAGTGAGCATGGGCTCGCTCGCGGCCACCGGCGCGCACTACTACAAACAAGGCCTGTACTCGTCGTTGCCGAGGACGACGCAGGTGCCGTATCCGGACTCGCCGCTCGGGAAGTTCAACTCGCTGGACCTCCTCTACCGGCTCGTGGGCGACCCGAGCTCCGGCACCGAGAAGCCGGCGGCGATCGTCCTCGAGACCGTGCAGGGCGAAGGCGGCGTGTACGTCGCGCCCGTCGAGTTCCTCCGCGGACTTCGCGCGCTGTGCGACCGCCACGAGATCCTCCTCGTCGTCGACGACATCCAGGCCGGGTGCGGGCGCACCGGCACGTTCTTCTCGTTCGAGCGCGCCGGGATCGCGCCGGACCTCGTGACCCTCTCGAAGTCGATCGGAGGCTACGGGCTGCCGATGGCCGTCGTCCTCATCAAGCCCGAATACGATATCTGGCAGCCGGGGCAGCACAACGGGACCTTCCGCGGCAACCAGCTCGCGTTCACCGCGGGCGCCGCCGCGATCCGCGAGTTCTGGGTCGGCGACGACTTCGCCGCCGAGGTACGGAAGAAGGGCGAGGACGTCGCGGCATATCTCCGGAGCGCCGTTACGGATCGGTTCGGCGCGAAGGTTCGCGGGATGGGCCTCATGTGGGGGATCGACGTCGGCGAAATGCCGGGCGTCTCCGCCTCCGACCTGTCCCGGCGCTGCTTCGACAAAGGCCTTGTCATCGAGACCTGCGGCCGGAATGATGAGGTGCTCAAGATCTTGCCGCCGCTGACCATCAGCGAGGCGAACCTCTCACGAGGGCTCGATATCCTCGTCGCGGCGATCCACGACGTGGCGAGCAACGGCTTCGATCGGGTCCCCGCTGCTCGCGACGCATGACGCTGGAGGCAGAGACCGTGTCGAAGCAGGCGATGGCGTACTCGGGTGGGTGGCTCGATCGGGCCAGCGCGCTCCGCTCGAGCGAGGCGTGGCTCGAGTCCACGTCGGCGCGCCCGGACACCCGGGTGATCCCGATGTGGCGCGATCGCTGCCTGGTCACGGGAGACCCGCCGTCGCCGGTGACGCTGTCCGGTCCAAAGGGGTCGGCGCTGCTCGCCGCGGCGCGAGACGGGGCGTGTCAGCGCGTGTTCCTGGGGCTCGACGCGGGCGCCGGCGTCTTCGCGGCGGACCTCTCCTCGCTCGACGAGGCGCGCGCCGTCGCGATCGCCGGCGCGAGCCGCGCCGTCGACGTGCGCGCCCTCGTGGGGGCGCTCGACGCGCGGGAGGCGGCGCTCCAGGCGTACGCGCGCGGGATCCTCCATTGGCATCGTCATCAAAGATTCTGCGGCACGTGCGGCGCGGAGACCGAGGACCGGAACGGCGGACACATGCGGACCTGCTCGCGGGCCGGCTGCGCGCGGCAGCTCTTCACGCGCATCGAGCCGGCGGTCATCGTCCTGATCGAGCGGCGCGAATCGCCCGGCGCCGAACGCCGGTGCCTGCTCGCGCGTCACAAGGGCGCCGGCGAGGGCTCGTACTCGACGTTGGCCGGGTTCGTCGAGGTCGGCGAGAGCCTCGAGGACGCGGTCCGCCGCGAGGTCGCCGAGGAGGCCGGCGTCGCGCTCGAAGGGATCGCCTATCAGGCGTCGCAGGCCTGGCCGTTCCCGGCCGGGCTGATGATCGGCTTCCGCGCGCAGGCCGCGTCGGACGCCGCGAAGCCCGGCGAGGACGAGATCGAGGAGGTGCGCTGGTTCACCCGCGCGGACCTCGTGAGCCACGCCGCGGCGGGCCACCGCCTCGGGCGCGAGGACTCGATCGACAGGTTCCTTCTTCGGTCCTGGCTCGAGGAGACGAGCCCATGAGGGGAGGCGCTTCCGTGAATACCATCTTGATCGTCGGCGGCCGGCTGAAGACCGTACTCAAGGCGAAGGAGCTCGGCCTCCGGGTCGTGCTCATGCAGCACAAGGAGCGGCTCGTGCCGGGGCAGGCCGAGGCGGCCGACGCGCTGCTCATGGTCGACTACACCGACTGGCCCACGACGCGCGCGATGGCGAAGGCCGCCCGCGACGTGTACGGCTTCGAGCACGTCGTCTCCCTCGTGGAGCAGGGGACGGAGCCCGTCGGCCGGATCAACGATTTCCTCGAGCTCCGCGGGACGTCGTACGCCGTCGCCCACCTCTTCAAGGACAAGCTGGCGATGCGCCGGCGGCTCAAAGAGACCGGGACGGGGACGGTCGCCGCCGAGCTTGTCGGCGACGCCGGCGCGCTGCGCGAGTTCGGGCGCCGTCACGGCTACCCGTTCATCGTGAAGCCGGTCGACGGCACCGGCAGCCGCGGGGTGCTGCGGGTCGACGCCGGCGACGACGTCGACGCGGCGTGGCGCCGCTCGCAGTCGCTGCGCGGGCGCATGGACCTCTTCATGGCGAAGTTCTACCCGATCGATCAGTTCATCGCGGAGACGTACATCGACGGGCCGGAGTACAGCGTCGAGACGCTCTCGTTCGGCGGCCGGCACGTCGTCGTGGCGATCACCGAGAAGCTCACCTTTGGGGTCGTCGAGATCGGGCACGCGCAGCCGGCGCGGCTCGAGCCGGATCGCGAGATCGCGATCGTGGAGTACGTGACGAAGTTCCTCGACGCGATGGGCCTCCGCGACGGCACGGCGCACACCGAGCTCAAGCTGTCCTCCGCCGGGCCGCGGGTGATCGAGTCGCACGACCGGGTCGGCGGCGATCGGATCATGGATCTCGTCGAGTCGGTCTACGGCGTGGACCTCGAGAGGTACGCCGTCGGCTGGCCGTTCGGCCTCGTCCCCGCGCTGCCGGATCGACCGGCGCCGCGCTGCGCGGCGGCCACCCGCTTCCTGTCCGCGCCCCCCGGGAAGGTGGTCGGGATCGAAGGGGTCGACGACGCGCGCGCGCACGAAGGCGTCATCGATATCGATTTGTCCGTCAAGCAGGGAGACACGGTCGCCCCGGTGACCGAGAACGCCGATCGCATCGGGCAGATCCTGACCACCGCCGCCAGCACCGCCGGCGCCGTCGCCCTGTGCGACTCGCTCGCGCAGCGGATCCGCGTGGTCACCCGGGCGGACGCCGTCTGACGGCCGCCCCGCGTCACGAGAGCACGGTCGAGAAGGAGCGCGCGCAGGAATGGCATCCACGTCGTCATCGTCGAATCGGCCCGAGACGCTGGGGTCTTTGCTGGGGCTCCCGGCGTTGGCGGGCCACGGCCGATTCGTCGCCGCGACGGCGATCGACAGCACCGGGACCGGGCTGATCCTCGCGTTCACGATCGTCTATTTCGTCCAGACGACGTCGCTGTCCTTGGTCGCGATCGGCGCCGCGATGACCCTGGCGCGCCTGCTCGCGCTCCCCACCGCGATGGTCGTGGGGCCGCTCCTGGACCGCGTGGGCGGGCGCGCGGTCGCCGCGGCCGGCAACGTCGTCTCGGCCGCCGGCTTCCTCGGCTTCCTCCTCGTGCACTCCGCGTGGCAGATCGTGATCGTCGCGCTCCTCGTCCAGATCGGCCACGCGACGTACTGGACGTCGAGCGGCGCGCTGGTCGTCCTCGCGTCGAAGCGCGCGGAGGGCCGAGGCCGGTGGTTCGCGTTCGTCCACGCGCTGCGCAACGCCGGCATGGGCCTCGGGGGCGCGCTGGGAGCGCTCGTGTTCGCGGTCGGCGCGGTCCGCGGCCTCCGCGCGATCGTCGTCGCCGACGCGGCGAGCTACGTCCTCGCGGCGGTCCTCCTCGCGACGTGGCGCGTCGGTCAGGGCGGGCGCGACGGCTCCGAGGCGGACGACGGCGCGCCGGACGCGCCCGCGGCGCCGGATACGCCGGCCGCGGCGAGCCCGCCCGCGAGCTACCGCGCCGTGCTGCGCGACGGCCGCTACCTGCTCCTGATCGCGATCAACGTGACGGTCGTCTTCGCGGCGATGCTCATCTCCGTGCTCCTCGCGGTCTACATCACGCAGAGCCTGCATCGCGGCGCGTGGATCGCCGGCGCGCTGCTCGTCCTGAACACCGTGCAGGTGGCGGTCATGCAGACGCTCGTCAGCCGCCGCCTGGAGCGATATCGGACGACCCGCGTCATCGCCGCGGCGGGCGCGCTCTTCGCCGCGTCGTTCGCGATCTTCGCGGCGCTGTCCTTCGCTCCGGGCGAGGCGGTGACGGCGGGGCTGTTCGTCGCGATGTTCGTCTACACCGTCGGCGAGATGGCCGCCGGCCCGGCGACCGACAACCTCAGCGTCTCCATGGCCCCCGCGTCGATGAGGGGGCGCTACCTCGGCGTCTATCAGCTCTCCTGGACCATCGGTCAGATCGTGGCCCCGGGTCTCCTCACGTTCTTGCTGGCTCACGGATCGGTTCTTCCTTTGATGTTCCTTCTCTCGTTGAGCGTCGCCACCGTACCGATGGCGCTGCTCCTCGAGCGGCTCGCAGGTGACTCGCCGCCGGGCCTCGCCCCCGCGGCGGCCGGCGACGCCGAGCTCACCACCCAGACCTGACGCGAGCGGCGATCGATCCGGCGGCGGCGCGCGCCGGCGCGATCCGTTTTGCGTCGTTATCGGATCCGAATCGGGTCCACGTAGAGGCACATGAAAACGATCGTCGTGATATCCACACGCGGCTTCGGTGTATTTCGCCACGACCTCGTGGTGGAGCCGGACAAGGTGCGCTTCGTCGGGATCTTCTCGGAGCCGGACGCGGCGAACCTCACGGCGGATCAGCGCCGCTACTTCCACGAGGTCCACGTCGTGCCGTGCGGGCTCCCCGGGGCGTCGACCACCGAGTCGTCGATCGTGGACGTGAACGCGGCGCGGGCGATCGTCCGGAGGATCGTGGGGGACACCGGCCCCGAGCACGTCACGCTCCACTGCTTCGACGAGCGGAACATGCTGCCCACCGCCCAGTTCCGCGCGGAGTTCGGCCTCGAGGGGCCGCGATACGACGACATCCTCCCGTTCCGCGACAAGTGCGTCATGAAAGAGAAGCTCGCCGCGGCCGGCGTGCGCGTCCCCACGTTCGGCCGCTTCGATCCCGGCGCGTTCTCCGCGGACGCCGGGGCTTATTTCCGGCGCATCTCCGCCGAGGTCGGCCTCCCGTTCATCCTCAAGCCGACCAGCGCCGCGTCGGCCGACGGCGTCTACAAGATCGCGTCGCCCGACGACTTCACCGCGCTCCCCGGCGATCTCGGCCGCGCCTACGAATACGAGGAGTACATCGAGGGGACGATGTACAGCGTCAACATCGTCTCCAAAGGCAAGAAGACGGTGTTCGGCGGGATCACCGAGTACCTCGTCAACTCGTTCGACGTCCAGGCCGGCCGGGTCAACGCCGACATCAACATCATCGACTCGGATCCGCAGGTCGCGCGCATGGTCGGGTTCGGCGAGCAGGTGCTCGCGGCGCTCGGCTGGCTGGACGGCGCGTCTCACCTCGAGCTCTTTCGCACGAAGGCGGACGAGCTCGTCTTCCTCGAGGTGGGCGCGCGGTTCAAGGGGCTGGCCGGCCTCGCGGCGATGCAGCGGAACTACGGGGTCGCCCTCCTGAACCTGGCGTTCGAGATCGAGGCCGGGCTGAAGAGCCGGCCCTGGGATCAACCGCGGATCTTCTGCTTCGACGGCGTGATCCCGAAGCGGAGCGGCGTCGTGGAGCGGCTCGTCCCGCCCGATATCGAGAGCGAGTACAGCATGGCGTGGAAGGTGAAGCCGGGCGACGTGATCGGCCAGGGCACGTCGCTCATCGACAACGGCGGCACGTTCCTCGTCTGGAACGAGGACTACGACGTCCTCTATCGAGACTTCCGGCGCCTCGCCTCCTATCGACCGATCATTTACAAATAGGCCCGCGCTCGCGCGCCGGCGATTGACAACGAACCACACAAGGACGAGCGCACATGACCATGGCATCCACAGCCGGATCCGACGCCGCGATCGGCAAGGTCCTCGACGTACCCGCCGCCTCCCCCTCCGAGGCCAGGGATTACCTCCAGCGAAAGCTCGGCTGCGAGACCGACCCGTACGACGTCCACCACGACCTCACGGCCGGCGTGCGCGGCTTCGTGGTGGTCGACGTCCGCCGCGCGGCCGCGTACGACGCCGAGCACGTCCGCGGCGCGATCCACCTCTCGCATCACGAGATGACCGCCGCGACGTTGGCCGGGCTCGATCGGAGCGTCGTGTACGTCACGTACGGCTGGGGGCCCGGCTGCAACGGCGGCACGCGCGGCGCGGCGAAGCTCGCCGCGTTCGGCCTCCGGGTCAAGGAGATGATCGGCGGGATCGAGTACTGGAAACGCGGCGGCTACCCCGTCGAGCGGCGTCGCTCGCGCGACGAGGCGGGCGAAGAGAACGACCGGGGCGAGGGAGAATAGCCGTCTTCGCGACGGCCATGGCCTGGAGCGCACGATGACCGCGAGCATCGCCGAGTATGACGACGCACACCTCGCTGAGCACTATTCGTGGCTCTCCGGAGGACTTTCCGAGCGCATGCTCGAGAGCGAGCGAGCGTTCGTCGCGAGGGGCATCGAGCCGGAGGGCTCGCGGCGCGCGCTCGACCTCGGGGCGGGCCGCGGATACCAGTCGATCCCGCTCGCGCGGCTCGGCTTCGACGTCGTCGCGGTCGATCCGTCGCCGAAGCTGCTCGCCGAGCTCGCGCGGGACGCGAACGGGCTGGCGATCACGACCAAAAAGGACGACATCCTTCGCTACCTCACGAGCGCCGAGCCCGGCTTCGAGCTGTGCGTGTGCGTGGGCGACGCGCTCACGCACCTCGCGTCGTTCGGCGACGTGTACCGCGTATTCCGCGAGATGCGCCGGATCCTCGCGCCGGGCGGCAAGGTCGTCCTCGCCTTCCACGAGATGGGCGAGACGCTCGGCGGCGTGGACCGCTTCGTCCCCGTCCACGCCGACGAGACGACGATCTTCACCTGCTTCCTCGAATACGCGGGCGACCACGTGCGCGTCCATGACCTCGTCCACCGGAAGATCGACGGCGGGTGGGAGATCAAGAAGCGTGTATACCGCAAGCTTAGGCTCGACGGCGACTGGACGAAGAAGCGCCTCGCGGACCTGGGCTTCGCCGTCGAGGCCGAGGACGCCGCGCCGGGTACGGTCTCCCTCGTCGCGCGCCTCTGACCTCGGATCGTCGGCTCCGAGGCCAGGGGCTCGCGCGCGCCAGGAGCTCCCGTGATCCGGCCGGCGGCGCGCCCGCGGGCGCTCGTCA
>Ga0105247_10000869_pt1 | contig 22856 bp, 17 predicted proteins | sample KBSS24metaG_FD_81519 | JGI IMG/M metagenome (GOLD analysis project Ga0105247, IMG submission 81519) | Switchgrass rhizosphere microbial communities from Kellogg Biological Station, Michigan, USA - KBS S2-4 metaG | ecosystem: Host-associated > Plants > Roots > Rhizosphere > Soil | place...
AATAATCTGTAGCAGGATTATATCTAAAACTAAATACAGGCGGTGTGAAATTTTTTTTTGCATCACCAACAATCGTTCGGGGATTTGTCGCTTTTAAAATTAAAAGATTGCTATCCGGTAACCCTGAATTCTCCAGGGCTGGCTGCTCCTCAATGTCCATTTCATTTACAATATCATCGTTTGTTTGGGAATCTGTGTACCGAACTCTGAGCAAACCGCTACCGTCATCAAACCTGATCAAAAAGGCACGATAAGTAGTTGAGTCATTCGCCAGGAAAAAATTATATTCAATGTTGTATATGGATTGTGAGGCAGCGAAAAAGGCAGTCAAAAAAAACAAGCAAAAGAGTAGAAATATATTTTTCATTTTGGTGGTTGATGTCAATAAAGCTAATTCTTTTTAAGAGCTTCCTTATACAGTTTCTTAAACATTTTTTGGTATTCAAAAATTCTTGTTGTACTCTTATGTTCTAAAACTAATTATTATGGTAAGCCAAAAACCGAAACTGCTTTTAAAAATGTTGCTGGTAATTTTTACGCTATCATTTGCCGTAGCAGCCTGCAATAACAGCAGTAACAAAACAGAAACAACAGATACCAGTACTATGAAATCCGCAGATACTATGTCCACTGCCCCAATGGATACAATGCATACGATGGATACAACTAAAATGGATACTGGTACAACAAGACCAGTAAAGGAAGTTAACTAATTAAGGAAGGTTTAATTTTTTATTCACCCGTTTGAATGTTTGATCAGGCGGGTGGATTTTTTTTATCAGGTTGGAGCATTCCAGATTTAACTCCCGGGCCATGATAGACTCTATGATGTATCAATCGATGTATCAGCCAATGTTCAGTTTTGTGATGAAGTGGAATTAATATTGCAGCCACGCCAACAAAGATCATTATTTCAAATATGGGATTATGTCCGGTTAATTCTGCCACGGTAGGATGTAATAACAATGTGAGATATTCAAAAAGAAATAGCAAAGAAAGTACGCCTAATACCCGGACTACTTTAATATGAATTTTTTGCCGGCTGAGCAAAAGTGTAATAAGAAAAAAACCGGGAATAAATATTCCAATCAACAGTAATTGTAATTGCTGGTATCTTTTTTTAGTAGTTATTTTCCTTTCTTCTTCCAATTCCCGTTGACGGAATTGTTCATTACTGGAAAGAGTTTGCAACTCACGGATCTTCGTTTTATTATTCAGCGAATCATTTAACCGGCGTGAATATTCTACATAAGCAAATGCGCTATCAATTTTTTTCATTTTCTTATAATGATCGGTCAGAAACTCAGTAGCTTCATATTCACTTGAAAGGAACCCATCTTTTTTTGCAACAGAAAGAGAAAGAGCAGCATATCGTTTGGCTGAATCAGGTTGATTAAGCTTATCATATAATTTAGCAATACCCAAACTGGCTTCGCACAGGGTTTCATCATCTTCTGCTTTCTGCAACAATTTTATGGCGTTTTGATAATTCAATAAAGACTGAGGAAGATTTCCAAGTTTCATATAGCTATGACCTAAGCCTGTCATAGATGTCCCTATCAAATCTCCATCATTACGGGTCCTTGCAATTTCAAGTGATTTGTTAAAATATAAATAAGCGGAGTCCGAAATATTAAGGCGATTATATGCATCACCAATATTCAAAGCAACGTTATACTTAATGTCTTCAATATTGTTTTTGGTAATAACAGAATCTGCCTTTGAATAGTATTCAAGCGCCATATAGTATTCTTCCTGGAAAACGTATATAATTCCAATACTTATTAAGACACTTGCTAGATTGCGAGGTTTCTTTCTTTTTTCTTCTAATTGCAGTTTTTGAAGATTTAATTCCAATGCCCGCGGATAATTACCCAGTATCCTGAATGTACTGGCAAGAATGCCGAGCGACAACGATTCTCCTTCAATATAATTTATATGTCTGGAAAGATATAACGCCTCCTGCGCTAATTGCAATGCTGTATCGGGATTATTCGTATAAACAATTTTGGCTAATTCTACTGCCAATCTTACTTTATTTGTATCAATTGATTCTTTTGACAGCAAATTTTGCAGGCTATCCGCTTTTGATTTTTGAGAAAATACATGTGTTGTCAAACAGCAAACTACCAGGGTAAGAAAATATATTTTATTAGTAGATTGAAGTCTCATTAACAGTTGGCTTGATAATACTTCTAATGTACATTAAATTTTGCTCGGAGGGTAATATTGAAATTCATTGGACCAGGGAATAATTTCTTTTCATAACTTGTCGGTTAATGAAGCACTTTAAATTCTATAACAAGCAGGATATTCTTTATCTCACAAAGATTCGTCGTTTCGAAACAAAGTTGGGAGAAGTGATCCATATTGTTCCCGATCCCACTCAATTTGAAGAATTTTTAAAAGCTGTAACTGCTAAATATATTTTAATCGGCGTTCCTGAAGATATTGGTGTAAAAGCTAACCAGGGAATTGGCGGCACTGATACTGTATGGCTTCCATTCTTACAATCATTCCTCAATATTCAAAGTAATGATTTTTTAACCGGCGATTCAATCGTTTTAGCCGGGCATTTTGATTTTGGAGATATAAAATTTTTGATAGATAACAATGCTCATGGTGAGGAAGAAAAACTGGAAGCCTATCGTCACGCTGTAATTACAATCGATGAAGAAGTTGAGCAATTGATAAAACTAATTACAGAAGCAAAAAAGATCCCTGTAGTTATTGGCGGCGGACATAATAATGCATATCCACTGATAAAAGGCGCAGCAAAAGGATGGTACAAAGCCGGCGCTATTCCATTAGCCCAGATCAATTGTATCAATCTTGATGCTCATGCTGATTACCGGCCGCTTGAAGGAAGGCATAGTGGCAATGCTTTTCGTTATGCCGAAGAGGATGGTTATTTGCAGAAATACTGTGTAATAGCATTACATGAAAATTATTTACCACAAAACGCATGGGTAGATATGGTAAATAATGTGTTTATGGATTGCATTACTTATGAAGATATTTTCCTTCATGAAAAAAGAACCTTTATGCAGGCTGTAGCTCATGCTACCGGTTTTACAGAAGATTCTCTTTGTGGTATAGAACTTGATCTTGATAGCATGGAGGATACATTAAGCAGTGCAATGAGTCCTGTAGGAGTTTCTCCAATTCATGCAAGACAATATATTTCCTTTGTTGCAGCAGATAGTAAGCCGGCTTACCTGCATATTTGTGAAGGGGCAATAAGATTAAATGATGGAAGAACCAATGAGAGTACGGGAAAGTTGATAAGTTACCTGGTGAGTGATTTTATAAAAGGTATGAATATCGAATAACACTTTCAGAAGGTTAATCTTAGAAAACCGGTCCGGTCAATTTTACATCAGCATTAGAAAACGCTTTTTTATAACGGGTTAAAACACTTGCCGTTTCGCCCGGCTTGTTTTGTAATGATAAAGCTTTGTATAATCCATATAAAGCCCACCCGTTCTCATTATTGGTTTTCAGGTCGGCTTTAAATGTTTTTTCAGCATTAAAACCATCTCCGTCTGCTAAATAAGCACTTCCTAAAAAATGTTTTGGATTGAGGAGCCAATCTCTTGGTTCATCATATACCATGTTTTGTTCAACGTATGTCGCTTCTGCAAAATCAATGATAGCGTCGCTGATTTTCTTTTCCTTCATGGCAATAGTTCCGGACAACAGTTTGGACGCTATATTAGCTCCATCTATTGGGGGAGAAAAAGGAGTAAGAGCAATAACAAGTGTGGTATCATTCATGATGAGATTTTTCAGTTCATCTAATTCTTTATTGGCTTCTTCAATTTTTGATAAGTTGGCAAATGCCATACCTCTGCCAAAATGATAAAGTATATTGGAATATTCCTGCGAGGCATCGGGTGCAGGTTCTTTAAGTAATTCATTCCATTTTCCAAATCTTACATACACAAGAACAGGAGTCATATATACGTATTGAACCAAATTTCCCAAAGGGGCCGGAGCTAAAAGATAATCTGCAACAATGCTTTTTCTTGTTTCAAGGGCAGCAGCTTCAGCGATTTTATAATTTCCTTCCAGCATGGCATTGTTAGTTTTCATGTGCAGGTTATGTATGATGTATAAAATATCTGCACCTGTAACAGCAGGAAATAATGGAATGGATTTTTTATAACTATTCACAGCTTTGATATTAACATCAACTCCCTTTTGATATAAACCTGTGCGCAGATAAATGTGTGAAGGCATGTGCACGACATGGGAAAGACCCAGGTTTGTTTTACCCAGGCGTTCAGCACTTGGCAATGCTTTGGCTGCATAAGGCGAAGCTTCCATTACATGAATATAATAATGATTAGCCCCTGGATGCATTGGTGCTTTTGCTAATAATTTTTCCAGCACTTTTCTTATTTGTGGTGTCCATTCTTTCGGTGTTCCATCCACAGTCCACAGATCCCACGGATGTTGAAGCATCATCGCATCTGCATATAATGCGGCTACATCAGGGTCGTTTGGAAATTTATCGTAAACCTCTTTCATTTGATCGGCATATACCTGGTTCAATGCCTGCCTGTCTTCAGTTGAATCGCCGGTATATCTTGATCGTTGTGCACTGATCAGCATTTGTTCCTTTTCTGTACAGGCGCCGCAGGATTCAATTGCCCTGCCGGCGGCCAGGTATGCGTTATAAGAAGCTGTGTATCCAAAATCATTTATGTTGGGACCATACGTAAGAGCTTGCGCCCAATACAACATGGCACACGACGGATCAAACTTCGCTGCTTTTTTGAATGACGCCATAGCTTCAATAATGTGAAAACTATAATACATATTGATGCCCTGGTTAAAATAGAATTGAGCACTGTCATTTTTGGTACTGATCTTCCATTTATAAATTCCGGCACCTGGGATTGGAGGTATGTCTGCATCTTCCAACCAATCGGTAAGAGCTGCCCAATCAGGCCCGCAACGAACGATATACTTCTTGTCTGGTTTATTTTGAGCCGAAACAGCAGCCGGATTTGTAAAGGGTTTCTTTAGTTTAAATGCCATCAGGGCTGTAATAAATGCAAGGATCGTCAGCAGTAAGAGGCGGAATTTCATAACAATGATTTGGAAGGAAAAGTTACGGAGAAAATTTATTTTGATTCCAGTTCCATTATTTTTTCAAACAATTTCTCATAATCAAAATTCCTATTCACCAGATCATCTGAAACTTTTTTGTACAACGTTTCAGTTTCAATGAACTTATTCTTATCCGCATAGGTTTCGGGAAGATATAAGGAAATTTCTAATTCTACTTTTTGTTTGGTCAATGCTGCAATTTGTTCTTCTAATTGCTGAAACTGTTTCTGCAATTTTTGTAATTCCTTTTTTTGCTCCTTGTTGATTGGAGTTGAGGCCTGAAGTTGGACGTTCGATGTCTGGGTTGGCTTATTTGACCCATTTGACTCCTTTGACTTTTCTGACTTCCAGCTTCCTGCATCTGACTTTTGATTTCCGGTCTCTGACTTCTATTTTCCAGCTTCCGATTTCGCCATTCTTTCTTTCCACTGCACCCATTCTTCATATCCGCCTTTGAATTCTTTTATTTTATGATCGTCTATTTCCCATATTTTATTGGCAGTTTTTGAGATGAAATAGCGGTCATGACTTACGAGGATATATGTTCCTTCGTATTTGTTCAATGCTTCAATAAGCAGATCACAACTATGCATGTCAAGGTGATTGGTTGGTTCATCAAGCAATAAAAAATTTGCTTTGCTGATAATTGTTTTTGCTAAAGCCACTCTTGCTTTTTCTCCACCACTCAATATTTTAATTTTTTTATCAGCATCATCCCCGCTGAAAAGAAAACAGCCTAATAATGTTCGCAATTCAAGTTCAGTTTTCTGGCTGCCACATTCCTTCATTTCATCCAGTATCGTATTATTAAGATTCAATGCTTCTAACTGGTGCTGCGCATAAAAGCTTTCATCTATATTATGTCCCCATTTTCTTTCGCCTGAAAAAGTTTCAGCGCCTGCTACTATACGCAGTAAAGTTGATTTACCTTTTCCATTGGCGCCGATCAATGCGATCTTATCTCCACGTTCGATCTCTGCTGATGTATTTTCTATAATTACGTTTTTGCCGAAAGATTTTGAAATGTTTTTTAATTCCACCAAAACCTTTCCCGGTGTTTTATCGATCCTGAAGTTGATACGCATATTTGGTCTTTCAATCTCTGCTTCTTCAATGCGTTCCAGCTTATCTAATTTTTTAATAAGACTTTGCGCCATGGCAGCTTTGCTGGCCTTAGCTCTGAAGCGTTCTACCAGCCGTTCATTTTGGCGTATATAATCCTGTTGATTTTCGTAAGCTTTTTGCTGAAGATCTATTCTTATGGCCTTTTCTTTTTCATAAAAATCATAATTGCCATTATAAATATGTAACTGTTGTTGATACAGTTCAACAATCTTAGTCACCATACGGTTCAGGAAATATTTATCATGGCTAACAATAACAACCGAACCCTGGTAATGCTGTAAATATTTTTCCAGCCATTCAATAGATGGAAGATCAAGGTGGTTAGTAGGTTCATCTAATAACAAAAGATCCGGTTGCTGCAAGATCATTTTTGCCAATAATACTCTCATTCTCCATCCACCGCTGAATTCCTTATAAGGTCTTTGCAAATCACTATTGGCAAATCCAAGGCCTTGCAATATCTCTTCTGTTTTGTGATGAATAGTGTAGCCACCTAATGTTTCCAGCTCATGAAGTTTATCAGTATAGTCATGAAGCAACTTTTCATCACCGGATTTTTCTAATTTTTTCCCAAGCTCTTCAATTTCTTTTTCAAGCCGAAGGATTTTTTCAAAAGCACTTAGTGCAACTTGTAAAATAGATTCATTAGTATCAAAACTTAACAAGTCCTGGTGCAGATAGCCAATAGAAGTACCACGGCTTCTTTCTACCGTTCCTTTAGAAGGCGAATATTCCCCCGCAAGTAATTTTAATATGGTTGATTTACCAGTTCCGTTGTATCCAATAAGACCGATACGTTCATTAGGTTGAATATGCCAGGTGGCATCTTCCATAAGCGCTCTTGCGCCAAATTCAAATGTTATGTTTTGTAATCCTGCGAGCATAAAAGGGTCATATTAGTTTAAATAGGTCAAATAAGTCAATTGACCATTAGTCGGGTCGTTTAAAATGAATCAAAATAAGGTTTGTTTAATATAACTTATTTGCCCCTTATAATTCTGATGACCCCACTTATTTAACAATCCACAAAAATAAAGCATTACCACTTCAGTGAACGGACGATTATCTTTGTTGAAAATTTTTACTGCTGCATGAAGAAGATAATTGATATCCTGGCAATAGTTTTACCGATACTGCTATTACTGATGGGTCTTTGGGGCTTACCCAATAAAAATATTTCGGCTGAAAACAGGAAAGTATCTTCTTATAAAACAAGATTTCTAAGCGCTTTAAGAGTGATATTTATTCTTCTATTACTTCTTATAGGTATCATCCGTTATCTCTTTTTCAGCAATGGCAGCTCCAATCATTCGAATACTAAGCCTGAGCCATTAACGGTAAGTAAGCACAGCGAAATTTTCAATAAATCTATGCAGGCAATGCTCAACAGCTATTATCAGCTTACAGAAGCATTTGTGAATTGGGATACTGTTTCAATCAATAAATATGGTAATGAATTGAAAATGGCATTAGATAGTGTGCAGATAAATGAATTGCAAAAAGATACGGTTATTTATTTAACAGCGCTTGATCCGCTTGCTAATGCAAAAACAGAGATTAATAGTATTCTTGCCGACCCATCTATCAATGAAAAACGGGGTTCTTTTAATATTTTATCTGATAATATCCGCAGTCTGCTGGTAATAGTAAAGTATGACCAGGCAAAAATATACTGGCAGGAATGTCCCATGGCATTTGGCGAAGAAAAGCCCGGTAACTGGCTCAGTAAGACAATTGATGTCCGCAATCCTTACCTGGGAACAAAAGATCCAAACCATGGCAATAGTATGCTTGAATGCGGCGGGCCTAAGGATACTATAAACTTCATGATGGCTGATACCACAAGAAAATAATTGATCGGTTGGTGTTACTATTATAAAACGAGTTTAAATTGCATCGGTAAATTATCTTTCATTTACCTGGTTTAAAGCTTCAACCACCTATGCAAAGGCTGGCTTCAGATAATGTATTGAAAGAAATTTTTAATAATGCCCCCTGCGGCTTGCATTCCCTTGATACGAATGGCATCTACATTGCAATAAATGAAACGGAATTAAACTGGCTTGGCTATGAATACGATGAAATCGTTGGTAAGCTTACTTTTTCTGAACTCTGCACCACAGCCAGCAGAGAAAAATTCAAAGGTTTATTTCCCGGGTTTGTAAAAACAGGTTATGTGCGGGATCTTGAATTTGACATGATAAAGAAAGATGGAACTATTCTGCCTGTTCTTATTAATTCCAGGGCCAATTATGATAAAGAAGGAAAATTTATTAATACACACACTTTTGTTTTAAATCTTACGGAAGTAAAAACTGCGCAACAGGCTGTTGAATCCAAAACAAAAAGCCTTGAATTATTAACCTCTATCGGCAAATCCATTTCCCGCCAAATGGATATGCAAGTCATTATGCAGGAAGTGACAGATGCAACAACTAAACTTACTAATGCACAGTTTGGAGCATTTTTTCATAATGTTATTAATGAAAATGGCGAAGCATTTATGCTCTATACTTTATCAGGAGCATCAAGAGAAAAATTCGAAAAATTTGGTCTTCCAAGAAACACCGCCGTGTTTCATCCCACTTTTACCGGTGAAGCTGTAGTAAGATCAGATGATATAACTGCTGATCCGCGATATGGAAAAAATGCTCCCTTTTATGGTATGCCCAAAGGACATTTACCGGTTGTAAGTTATCTCGCAGTGCCAGTGATTTCAAAGACAGGTGATGTAATCGGAGGTTTATTTTATGGACATTCGAAAAAAGGGATATTTACAAAGGAAGTAGAAGATATGGTAATAGCAGTTGCTGCCCAGGCAGCAATTGCTCTCGATAATGCCAAATTGTTTGAGGAACTGAAAAATGTAAACAGTGAAAATGAAAAGCTTTTGGAAATGGCAAGAGAACTTGACGCAAAGAAAAATGAATTCATCAGCATGGCAAGCCATGAATTAAAAACACCACTGACCAGTATTAAGGGTTATGTTCAATTACTGGAAATTCAACTACAGGATAAAGGAGATGCTTATAAATATATTATAAAAACAGGCAAAGCCATTGATCGATTGCAGCAATTAATCGAAGATCTGCTCGACGTTTCAAAAATTCAGGCAGGAAGATTAAAATTTCATATGTCTGAATTCAACCTTGAAGATGTATTAACTGAGGCTATTGAGGAAATACAGCATATTGCTCCTAACTATACCATTACAATAAAGAGTAAATCTGCCTCAAAAATAACCGGTGACAAAAACAGGATTATACAGGTTTTAATGAACTTGTTGAATAATGCAATCAAATATTCTCCTGATGGAGACAAAATAGAAATTCATATTAACGAAGCAAATGATGAAATAATAGTGGCTATAAAAGATTTTGGCATAGGTATTCCTGCCGAACATCATTCAAGGATATTTGAACGTTTTCATCGTGTATCTGAAGAACCGAATTTTACAGGTCTTGGCATCGGGTTGTACATTTCAAATGAAATTGTACAAAGGCATAACGGCAACATGTGGGTAAAAAGCACACCCGGTGAAGGCAGTACTTTTTATTTTACCCTTCCCCGCCACTCCGCGCACAAAAAAAACTAGAAGAGATTATTTCTGAATTATTTTTTCCTGGTAACCTGTTGTTCCTGATTTAGAATATTCTATGCTTTTCAGCCAATAAACTTTGGCATACAAACTGCATTTGTAAAGCGCCTCATCCTTTTTACTTAAAAACTGTGTATGAAACTAAACCTGGCGCTTGTAGCCTCCATAATTATTGCGGTAGGATTGGTGGCACTGGTTTTCACTGCATTTCAGATATCAAAGGAAAAGCAAAAGCTAAATCTTGAGTTAGCTACAAAAACAAGTCGGGTAGCTGAAGATTTTTACAAAAATCATTTACAGGGTTTAGAAAAAGAATCAACAAAGAATTATAAAAAAATAAATGATAGTATTATCAGTCAATATAGTTTTGTCGGCATTGCCGTTTATTATAATACAGATAGTATAGTACCTATTGGCAACTCCACTGAAACATATCTTCAGCAATCAACAAGTTATATTTCCCGTGCTGTTTCCGCGGACTCATCTATGGGGAAAATGATCACAATAAATGGGAAAAAAATTTATGAATACATCCGCATTGTAAACAGGGAAGAAATGCCGGAACGTGCAGTTATCTTTTTTGCCGATGCAGATTATATAAAAGAAATACTCAGCAGTATATGGCTAAGTAATTTTTTAAGATGGTTTGTCCAGGCACTGGTGATAGCTGTCATTACTTTTCTTATTGTTCGATGGGGAATCTTAACTCCTGTAAATCGTGTGGTAGAATGGATAAAAGCTGCCCGCTTCGGCAATACGGAATATATTAAAACAAGACCACCGGTTGGTTTTCTAAGCCCTTTATACAAAGAAATTTCCGGCATTACCCAGGCGATGCAGGAAGCGAAAGCCATAGCTCAGGAAGAGGCAAGGCTAAGAACAACCGGCGAAGCTGTTTGGACACCCGAGCGATTAAATGAAGAAATGAAACAATTGCTGCATAAAAAGATGATGGTAGTGGTATCGAACCGTGAGCCTTATATGCATGTGCATGCAGGTAAAGAAATTAAATGTATTGTGCCTGCAAGTGGAATGGTAACTGCTATGGAACCAATACTAAAAGCATGCGGTGGATTGTGGATAGCACATGGCAGTGGAGATGCCGATAAAGAAACGGTAGATAAAAATGATAAGGTACAAGTGCCACCTTACGAAGAAAAATATACATTGAGAAGAATATGGCTTAGTAAGGAACAGGAAGATCATTATTATTATGGCTTTTCAAATGAAGGATTATGGCCATTGTGCCATATTGCTCATACCAGGCCCGTATTTAGAAAAGAAGACTGGGATTATTATGTGCAGGTAAATGAAAAATTTGCTGATGCCGTTGTTGAAGAAATTAAAAATGAAGAGGAGCCTTTTATATTAGTACAGGATTATCACTTTGCGCTTTTACCCATGCTTATTAAAACTAAGCGACCTGATGCAAAGGTTGCCATATTCTGGCATATTCCCTGGCCCAATCCTGAATCGTTTGGCATTTGTCCCTGGCAGAAAGAATTGTTAAGCGGTATGCTTGGTGCCGATCTTATCGGCTTTCACACACAATATCATTGCAATAATTTTTTGGAAACAGTAAATAATTTATTGGAATCAAGAGTTATCTGGGAAAATTTTTCTGTTAAGATCGGTAACCAATTTACACTGGTAAAACCGTTTCCAATAAGTATTGCATTCACCTTAAAAGACTTCGATACACAGGATAGTAAAAAATCTGATGCATCGGAACTATTAAGGCAGTATGGAATACATGCTTCCTATGTGGGTATTGGTGTTGATAGAATAGATTATACAAAAGGATTGATAGAAAAGTTTCTTGCTATTGAAAAATTTCTTGAAAAAAACCCTTTTTACCAGGGAGAGTTCACTTTTGTTCAGATAGGAGCACCCAGCCGGTCATTATTAAAAAGCTATTCCGATCTCATCAATGCAGTAGAGGCAGAAGCAAACAGGATCAATACAAAATTCAAATTCAAGAACTGGCAGCCTATACTTTTTTTAAAACGTCATCATAGTCACGAAGAGATACTTCCTTTTTATCGTGCTGCCCAGTTTTGTATGGTAACTTCTTTGCACGATGGAATGAACCTGGTTGCAAAAGAATTTATTGCCGCCCGTAACCAAAACGATGGAGTGCTTATTCTTAGTTTATTTGCCGGCGCATCGCAGGAGCTTCATGGCGCCACTATCATTAATCCATATGATATTGAACAATCATCTGATGCTATCAGGCTTGCGCTGGAAATGCCAAAAGAAACCCAAGCACAAAAAATGAAGCAAATGCGTCGTCTTATCATGGGGCATAATGTTTATTCATGGGCTTCCGGTATTTTAAGAACAATGGCATCTATTCAGAATTAATTTCAACTTATCTTTTCGCTTATTTTTTATTGAAATTATAAATGACCTAAATTTATAGGACGATTTTATTTTTTTTACCACCACTTAAATTTATTTATGAACGCCACCAGGAAAGCTGTGATCCTTGCTTTTATTCTATTATTAAGTCTCAAAGGTTATTCGCTTACTATTTACGAGATCAGTTATGAATTCAAAACCTACACTGATTATCCACGGTACACCGCCTTTTTAGTAAGATATGGTAATGGTACCGGCTTTATGAGGATCAGGTATTATAAAAAAGATTTCTCAGAAACGTTTGTAGTCAATATGGATTTCGATGAAATTGAGGGCACTGCTACAATAGATGGATTATTGCAAAAGACTCTGAAGTTTCAGGGTAAGAACCCAACTTTTATAATGAATACATCACTGATCAAAAATCAGATTTACAATCCTGACCTGATATGGTTCAAGAAATCAAGCAGTCAGGCAAATTATGTTCCCTGGGGAGTTACCAGCCGAAACTCAGAAGGAAAATATGACCAGGGCAAGATCACTTCTGTAAAATTGATGAACAGTAAAGATCTTACGAGCCCTTATGTTCGTCTTTATTTTGGTGAAAATGAACCTTTTTATCTAAGCTTATTCGCACCGCCTTCTACTACAACATACACAAATGTCAGCAATACTTTATCTCCCGCTAAATTGTATCTGATAACAGTTGCTAATACCGAAGATGTAAGCATTGGTACTGGAGTTAAAAGAGATATTGTCAATGTTTATAATGAACTAAAAGATGTAGCGTCATTCCTGAATCTGCCTTTTATTTATAAAGAGATCAGCGGTGCAAATTTTACAAAGCAAAATGTAAATAATTCTTTAGCTGCATTGTATCCGGGCTCTAATGATGTTGTGATCTTTTATTATTCCGGGCACGGGTTTACATACGATCTTGATCCTAACCAAGCCTATCCCCAGCTTGATTTCAGAACCAACGCTCATTTCCAGGAAGTAGATCAGTACACCATCAATGCATCAGATATATACTTTACTATTAAGAAGAAAAATGCAAGGCTTAGTCTTATTATTACTGATTGTTGTAACGCAAGTATCGGAGCTATAAAACCTTTTGGTAAAAATTATCCTCAAACTGCTAAATCAGTTCTAACGTGGAATAAGTTCTATTGTTATAATTTGTTTATGCAGTCAAAGGGATGCATTCTTGCAGCAGCAGCGCAAAAAGGTCAGTCAGCCTATTGCGATGCAAGCGGAAGCTATTTCACTTCTAATCTTATGACTTCAATGGAAAAATATCTTTCCAAATTTCAGTTAAAGACACCATCATGGGAGCAAATTGTGGATGAAGCAAAAGTATCAACAGCTTCCCTTAGCCTGACTAATGAATGTAAAGCGATCACCTGCAGGCAAGACCCTGTTTGTTATTTAGAAGTAAAAAGCAATTGATTATTAAAAAAGCCGGGGTAAGTTCCCGGCTTTTTTAAATTGCTATTACATTTTCTTTGTTGTATCCATTTTCTTATTATCCATCATTTTGTCCATACCTGGACTGGAAGGCATCATCTTCATCATTTCGGCAGGTTGTACAAAACTCCAATGTTCAGTGGCTTTACCATCTTTAAATTTAGTTATTTCAAGTGAACTCATATCCATTTTAGTTCCGGCTGGCATGCCCATAGAAGGTACTTTACATGTGCCTGTAAACTGTACCCATTGAAAAGTATAATCATCGTCGCCAAGTTCTTTTATGATATCAAATTTCATATCTGAGTACATATCATGCATCCTTACCATGCTAGCTTTTATACTATCCACGCCAACTACGTCTTTACCTGTTTCACTTGAATGATCTACAGCATCAGCGGCAATATAATCGCCGAGCTTGCTTACATCGCCGGATTCAATCGCTTTAACTATTGCATTTGATGCATCAAGATTTTTTTTGGCTGCGTCGCTTGTTGCAGTTGTTGCATTACTTGTTTTTTCATTGTTACAGGAAAAACAAAATAAAGTAACGGCAAATATTGAAATGATCTTTTTCATAATAATATTTTTAATTGATAAGATTTTACTGACTACATTTTCTTTGTTGTATCCATTTTATGATCCATCATCATATTTTGCATACCTGGTTGTGAGCCCATCATCTTCATCATTTCATTCATATCCATAAATGACCAATGCTCTGTGGCTTTTCCATTTTTAAATTTTACTACTTCTATTTCATTCATATTTACCGGTCCCTTAGGCATACCCATGCTTCCATCACTTGTACCAGTAAATTTATTCCATGACATTGCATAGTCATCATCTGCTAATTCTTTTACTACATCAAACTTCGAATCGGGCATTTTTGAATGCATCATTGTTATCATTGCTTTCAGGCTATCTCTGTTTTTATCGCCCATCTCAGTATGGTCAACAAAATCGTCGGCTATCACACTATCGATCATGCTTATATCGCCGGTTTCAAAAGCTTTAGTAACAACATGAACGCTTTCAATATTTTTTTGCGCAGCAGAACTTTCTTTTGTTTCCGTTTTTTCATTGCTGCAGGAAATAAGAAAACAAAGGATTGCGAGGGGAATAACAAATAATTGTTTTTTCATAACACTTGTTTTTGATTTTTAAGAAAAATAGTAGCAGGCAGGATACCAACGCAAAAACCGTGCGAACGGTTTCATAAGGGAGGAATTTTGAAAACGAAGTCGAAGGTAAAAAGGTTTTTAAATTTTAAGTAAAAGGCTAGTCAACAATTTTTAATAATTATTGGTTTATGCCCTGGCTTTTGCTTGCGGTAAGTGGATTTTCATAAATAAATCTTACCATAGCATTCTTTTTTTCATCAGAGGTAAGATAAAGCTGGTAACGTTTATCTCCGGCATTTACGATCATTAAGGCCGTATTAGGAGGGATGGAGCCGAGGTTTTCACCAACCATGATCACTTCCTGCTCCAACCTTTTAGGATCGATCTTTACTTTTACTTTAATTGGCTTTTCGCTCAACCGTTGATTGGATACAACGGGCATATTATTTACATATACGGAAATAGTATCTCCATCTATTTGGCCATTATCATAAAAATCAAGTTGAATAGTTCCGGTGTCAACCTTTATTTCTTTTACCAGTTCAGCTTTTCGCTCAGTAAGAGTGGGAGGTAATCTCAATTCTGGTTTAAACGTAGATTTATCGAACCTTGTCAATACAATTGTACCGGGCGGGCAGGACATTTTATTATCCATTGTTCTTCCCGACCATGATCCACGTAGTTGCTCTTCGTTGCCTCCTTTGTGATATGTAAATAAGTATTTTTTTATACAAGGGATGCAATCTGGTGGAATGTGAAAAGTGATAACACCGATCTCGTTAATGGAAATACTGTCTGTTTTATAATAGCCTTCAAAATTTTCTTTTACATAATTGAAAGTGTCTGAGTAATGATAAGACACACCTGAAATTTTTGTGCCGGCAACTTGTAATTGTAACTCGATATTGTAAACCGGAAAACAACCACCCGGATCCATAACGAGTTTGCCTTTCCAAACGCCGTTAAGATTTTGGGCATGGTTTTCAAAACCCAATAAAAAAATAAATATCACAAGGAATGGTCGCTTCATTATTCAGGAAAAATAAATGAAAAAGCAAAGGCAAGCCCGGAAATTACAGCAACGGTTTATTTTTTTATGATCTATACAGCGCTAATCGGGCTTTTGATATTTAAATCTGACCAGGGCATTTTTTTGTTCTGTAGAAGTAATACGTACGTCGAAACGCTGATCTCCTGATTCAACGATCATCAGGGAAGTGTTGGGAGGAATGCGGCCCAGGTTTTCAGCCACCATTACCAATTCATGCTCGCTGTCATCTTCATCCATTTTAATTTTTACAGTAAGAGGAGCAGCGGAAAGGCGTTTGGCTGACAATACCAACTTCCTATCAAGATATACTGAGATTGTATCATCATCTATTTCACCGTTATCATAAAGCTTTACGGTCACATTCGGATCATTTACTACCAATACTTTTACCAACTCATTGGTTCTTGTTTTTAAAACATTTGGTGTGGGAACCATTTGTTTAGGAGGAGTCACTTTAGTAAGAGTAGGAACTGTTTTGAGTGTTGAGTCTTTGGGAATAGAATTGGCCTTCGTTTCATTCGTCACGGGTTTTTTATTAGTAACAGCTGTGTTATTGTTAGGTTTTGCAACAACAGTTTTTTTATTTACGGTAGCGTTATTCGTTACCGGCTTTTTTACCGGAGGTTTATTTGATACAGTATTTACTGGTTTCTTTAAAGGATTTGTTGTTTTAAGGGAATCTTTTTTGTGAGGCGCCTCGTTAAAATAAGTAGGAGAGTTCTGCTTTATTTTATTCCTTAAAAAAGGTTCAACATAAAAGTCAGATATGTTTACTTTTCTCAGGTAAACTTTACCACCCCCGCAATCACCCCATGTTCCCGGAACAACTGGTTTACCTTTTCTTTCATATTTACCAAGATAAGTGCCGTCAAGGAATTCTTCTTTGCCGGATTTTGAATAAACAAAATCATAATTCATGATACAAGTGGCTCCTCCCAAAATACTTTTTACCTCTACGGTTTTTATTTCTCTTATACGAAACGAAGAAGAAGTTTTAATAAAACTACCGGTCATGGTTGCCTTACCATAAAATCTCACATCGAGGTATGAGTATGAAACACCTGTTATAGCGTAAGAACTTGATTGTGATATCTGGAACTCAAGTTTGTATTGCTCTCCGTCATCAGAAATAAAATATCCTTTCCAGATGCCGGTAAGATTTTGCGCATGAAGAGTAAAAACGGAGAAAAAATTAATCGCAAAAAGTAAAAATAATGGCCTGATCAGAATACGTTTCATTACGCTTCAAAACTAACGATAAAGTTCGTATAGGCGGAATCGACCTTCAGAAAGAGTTTGTTAATTTTAAATCTAAATATTACATCATCAACAAGTTTGAAAGATCGGGTTCTTAATGATCATTCGCATTCTTTAACCGGACTTCGTTAAATTTGCCGGTCGTTAAAAAGTCGTAGCAAATAAGTAGCAAATAAATGATCAATATCACATTCCCGGATGGAGCAGTACGTCAATATAATGAAGGAACAACTGCATTAGAAATTGCAAAATCAATTTCTGAAGGTCTTGCAAAAAAAATTATTGCCGCTAGTGTAAATGGACAGGTGTGGGATGCTACACGTCCTGTCTATCATGATGCCTCATTGAAATTACTTACCTGGAATGATGCCGATGGCAAAAGCACTTTCTGGCATTCATCTGCGCATCTGATGGCTGAAGCTGTTGAATCAATGTTTCCCGGAGTAAAATTTTGGGTAGGGCCGCCGGTTGAAAATGGTTTTTACTATGATATGGATCTTGGTGATAGAAAAATAACTGAGGAAGAATTATTGGCATTGGAAAAAAAGATGAATGAACTGGCAAAACAAAACAATGTTTATGTGAGAAAGGAAGTTCCGAAAGCTGAAGCGGTAAAATATTTTACCGATAAAGGAGATGAATACAAGCTTGATCTGCTGCAAGGATTGAATGACGGAGAAATAACTTTTTATACACAAGGAAATTTTACTGATCTCTGTCGCGGTCCACATATTCCAAATACGGGCATAATAAAAGCTATCAAATTAACGAATATTGCAGGTGCTTACTGGAAAGGGGATGAAAAGAATAAAATGCTGACAAGACTTTATGGTGTCACCTTTCCTTCACAGAAAGAATTGGATGAATACCTGCAAATGCTTGAAGAAGCAAAAAAAAGAGATCACAGAAAATTGGGAAAAGAATTAGGCATTTATACAATGGATGATGATGTAGGGCCAGGGCTTATAATGTGGATGCCGAATGGTACAGTAATAATTGAAGAACTGGAAAAGCTTGCGAAAGAAACTGAATATGCTGGTGGATATAAAAGAGTGGTGACACCGCATATTGCAAAAGAAAGTATGTATATAACCAGCGGGCACTTGCCATATTATGCAGATAGTATGTATCCGCCAATGGAGATGGAAGGTGAAAAGTATTATCTAAGATCAATGAACTGCCCGCATCATCATAAAATTTATGCAGCGGAACCAAAAAGTTACAGGGATCTTCCTTACCGTGTTGCTGAGTATGGTACTGTATATAGGTATGAGCAGAGCGGTGAATTGTTTGGATTGATGAGGGTTCGCTGCCTGCACATGAATGATGCACATATTTATTGCACTAAAGATCAGTTTGAAGAAGAATTCAAAGCAGTAAATGAAATGTATCTGAAGTATTTTAAGATATTTGGTATTGATAAATATGTAATGCGGTTATCATTGCATAGCGCCGATAAGCTGGGAAAAAAATATGTAAATGAACCACAGCTTTGGATTGAAACGGAGCAAATGGTAAGACAAGTACTTATTAATTCTAAAATTCCATTTGTTGAGGTGCAGGATGAAGCTGCATTTTACGGGCCTAAAATTGATGTGCAGATATGGAGTGTGATCGGTCGGGAATTTACATTGGCTACTAACCAGGTCGATTTTTCACAAGGCAGCAGTTTTAAATTGGAATACACAACAGCAGATAACCTAACTGAGACACCGCTGATCGTTCATAGGGCGCCGCTGGGAACCCATGAAAGGTTTATTGGTTTCCTGCTCGAGCATTATGCCGGAAAATTGCCGGTATGGCTGGCGCCGGTGCAGGTAAAAATTCTACCCATCAGTGATAAATTTCTGGACTATGCCAAAACTGTATTGCAACAACTGAAAAAAGCTGATATTCGTGCAGAAGTTGATGATCGTAATGAGAAAATCGGTAAGAAGATCCGGGATACAGAATTAATGAGAGTGCCTTATATGCTTGTAGTTGGTGAAAAAGAAATGAATGAAAGCAAAGTATCAGTAAGAAGGCAAGGTAAGGGGGATCTCGGAGTAAAGGCTGTAAATGATCTCATCAACGAAATAAAAATTGAAATAGCAGAACGAATATCCGAGTAGTTCTGATTTTTATAATAAACGATTTCGACAGATTTTTTAAATAAAAAAAGAAATAGCCACAAGTCTGCTGACTGTCGACTGCAAACTGTGGATCAGTATTATGGCAGTACCACAAAAAGGAGGATTTAATAAGCCATCAGGCGGTGGTTTTAGACCGGGTGGTGGCGGTGGTTTTAATAAAGGCGGATTTAATCGTGGAAGATTTGCACCACGAAGAGAAGCTGAACACCGCATCAATCATTTTATTCGTGTACCTCAGGTAAGATTAGTAGGTGATAATGTAGAAGTAGGCGTCTACAATACACAAGATGCTCTTAAGATAGCGCAGGATCAGGGTCTTGATCTTGTAGAAATTTCTCCGACAGTAGATCCACCTGTTTGCAAGATCATTGACTACAATAAATTCCTTTATGATAAGAAGAAGAAGGAAAAGGAAATGAAAGCTAAATCAAAAGTATCCGAGGTAAAAGAAATTCGTTTTACTCCTAATACTGATGACCATGATTTTGATTTCAAAGCCAAACATGCTGAAAGCTTTTTAAAGGATGGAAATAAAGTAAAAGCTTATGTACAATTCAAAGGCCGTGCCATCCAATTCCAGGAGAGAGGTCAGTTATTGTTATTGAAATTTGCAGAACGGTTAGCTGAAATAGGTGTATTGGAAAATATGCCTAAGATGGAAGGAAGAAGAATGCTGGCCATGTTTGCACCGAAAGGAAAAAAGAAATAATTCTTTACAATATTTTGTAACCCGTTTCAATCTATGAAACGGGTTTATTCTTTTCAATAATTTAATTAAGTCACCAATGAGAAAATTTTACTCCATTCTTATTTTATTTTCCATGATCTTTTTTTCCTGTAAGCAAACTGATTCTAAGAAATCGTTGGCTTCGGATATGTGCGATTGTTTTAAGTCTGCAGAAAGTAAACTAAGCAACGAAACAAAAGACTTGATAAAAAAAACAGGCAATGCTACAGATTTTGAGCAAGCCTGGAAAGATGAATCCGCAAAGTTAGATTCTTCAAAAAGGGCAATGGTAAAAGGAGAGATGAATACCTTATTTATGGGTGGAGACAAGGATTTTGATTATACCAGGTGCATGCGCAGAGTTGATAGTACATACTTTCCCAAAGACATGGCTGACGAACAAAAGAAGCCGGAGATTAAAAAGGCTATAGAAGAAATGAAAACACAAAAAGAGTGTGAATTGAGTTATTTGCTTCTGAATATGCTGATGAATTTATCTGATAAAGCGGCGATGGAAGAATAAAAGTTTTTTACCATCTATTCTCTAACGCCCATTTTTTACCGCTGATACAAAATCGGGATACAATTAAAATTTAGCCATTGCTTTGCGTATATTGAGACTTTTAAAAAATAACAAACCTGTCAATATGTTGTCATTTTTAGGGAAATGTTTTTTGATATGTATCTCTGTTACCCTTTGCATAAGTGCATTAGCACAACCATCCACCCGGGATTCTACAAGGAGATTTCCCCCGCCTACACCCAATTCAGGTCCACGACCATACAGAGAGGTTATTACTGATAAAGCAAAAACTGATGATGGCCTTTTTAAAGTACATAAAATTGATGATAAGTACTTTTTTGAAATACCCGACTCATTAATGAACCGGGATATACTAATAGTGAATCGTATTTCAAAAGCAGCGGCTGGAATGCGCATCGGCGGCTTCTTTGGTTATGCCGGCGACCAGATAGGTCAGAATGTTATACGTTTTCAAAGAGGGCCTAATAATAAAATTTTCCTTTTGAATATATCTTATGCTGAATATGCTAAAGATTCTACTTCGCCCATGTTTACTGCAGTTAGTAATTCAAACATTCAACCCATCGCTGCAGCCTTTGATATAAAATCGTTGGGAAAAGACTCAACAGGAGTAGTAATTGAAATGACTGATTATATAAACGGCGATAATGATGTATTACATTTTACAAGCAGTTTAAAAAGTACATTAAGATTCGCCTCTATTCAGTCTGACAAATCTTATACCGTTAGTGTAAGATCTTATCCTATTAATATTGAAATAAAAACAGTAAAAACATATTCAAGAATGGCCTCGCTTCCCGGCGCAGGAGGAAGCACTTCGGGAAATATGACTGTAGAATTAAACAGTTCATTAGTACTATTACCTAAGATACCAATGCAGGCCAGGTATTTTGATAAAAGGGTTGGATACTTTAATGTAGGGTATGTTGACTATGACGCTAACCCGCAGGGAGTAGAAACAATATCTGTTGTACAGCGCTGGCGGCTTGAACCCCGTGATGAGGATATGGAAAAATATAAACGTGGCGAGTTGGTGGAACCTAAAAAACAGATTGTCTATTATATTGATCCTGCTACTCCCAAAAAATGGATACCCTATTTGATGCAAGGTGTAAATGATTGGCAGGTTGCTTTTGAAAAAGCCGGTTTTAAAAATGCGATCGTAGCAAAAATTGCACCTACATGGCAAGAAGACAGCACCTGGAGTTTGGAAGATGCCCGTAATTCGGCCATTGTATATAAACCTTCAGATATTGCTAATGCAAGTGGCCCCCGCATCTCTGATCCACGAAGCGGCGAAATAATGGAGAGTCATATCAATTGGTATCATAATGTGATGGAGCTTATTCATGATTGGTATATGATACAGGCTGGACCTAATGATCCAAAAGCTAGAAAGATGTTGTATGATGATGAATTGATGGGGCAGCTCATTCGTTTTGTTTCCTCACATGAAGTTGGACATACGCTTGGTCTGCGGCATAATTTCGGATCGAGTTCTAGCGTGCCTGTAGAAAATCTTCGTAATAAGGCATGGGTTGAAGCAAATGGACATACTCCGTCTATTATGGATTATGCCCGATTTAATTATGTAGCTCAACCTGAAGATAATATCAGTGAAATTGGATTATTTCCACGCATTGGTGATTATGATAAATGGGCTATTCAATGGGGCTATAAACTTTTGCCGCAATTTAAAAGCGGTGAAGAAGAACAAGCTTATTTAAACAAATGGGTTATTGATAGTTTAAAAAATAAAAGATTATGGTGGGGTGATGGTGAAAGCAACCAGGATGACCCACGTTCGCAAACAGAAGATCTAAGTGATGATGCAGTAAAAGCGGGCATGTATGGAATAAAAAACCTTCAGCGTATTATTCCAAACCTGCTTGAATGGACTAAGCAGGAAAACAAAGATTATAAAAGCCTTTCGGATATATATGGACAACTTACCGGACAATATAGTCGCTATATGGGGCATGTAGCAAGAAATATAGGTGGTATTTATCTTACACCTAAGACGGTTGAAGAAGGAGGAGGAATTTATGAGAATGAGCCCAGGTCAAAACAAAAAGATGCTGTAGCATTTTTGAATAGCCAGTTATTTGCAACTCCAACATGGTTGGTGGGAAATGGAATTTATGATCGTATCGGCGGAAGCCCATTAACGACAATTGGCAATATACAAGACAATATACTTAATCGTCTTTTTGGCACAAATACATTAAATAAATTAATACAAGCTGAAGCCAAAGATGGTTCACAAGCCTATACAATTATTGACCTGTTTAGCGATCTAAAAAAAGGAATATGGAGTGAATTACCAGCAAGAAAACCTATTGATGTTTATCG
>Ga0105247_10000871_pt1 | contig 22843 bp, 37 predicted proteins | sample KBSS24metaG_FD_81519 | JGI IMG/M metagenome (GOLD analysis project Ga0105247, IMG submission 81519) | Switchgrass rhizosphere microbial communities from Kellogg Biological Station, Michigan, USA - KBS S2-4 metaG | ecosystem: Host-associated > Plants > Roots > Rhizosphere > Soil | place...
CACGGTTAGCCAGAAGAAAGAGATGGGCGCGACCTTCGCATCGCTCGCGGCCGATCCGACTGTCGATAATACCAAGATCATCGATGCCATCGAGCAGCTGCGCCAGGCGCACAAGGATGACCCGGAATACAGCCGGCTCCTGACCAGCCAGATCATGCATTTCCCCAATGCCGCAGCCCCCGATCAGCAGCGCTCGATCCTGGGCCGGTGGGCCGCGGCCGCGACCGGTGAGCCGCAATCCACCCCGAATGCGGTCGATACCGGCACTCAGATCCAACCCGGCGCGGTCAATCGCTTTACCGGGGCCCAGACACCGGCTGGGCCGCCGATCAACAAGCAGAGCGTGGTCACGACTCCAGCGGGTCCCTTGGCAGTGGCGACGCCTGGGAAGGGAACCGTCGCACCGCTCACCACGGCCGGCGGGGGCCAGAATCTCAACCTGACCCGACCTGAAATCGAGACTCAGCAGCACCTCGCGGCTGGCGTCAGCGAGCGCGTTTCGCATGCCCAGGCTGCGGCCAACAACACCACCCAGGCCCAGGATGCACTGTCGCGGGCCCGCACTATCCTTGACTCCCCGGAGTCCCCCAACACAGGCACGGGATTCCAGAAGGTCCAGGGCCTGCGCAATCTCATGTCCACCCTCGGGATCGACACCCAGGGAGCGACGGATGCGAACAGCCTGGTCAAGAATCTTGCGCGGTATGAAGCAGCCCGTGCCACCCAAGCGGGACTTGGCGGCACCGATGCGGCACGGGAACTGGCTCACAACGGCAGCCCCAATGTCTCGGTGGACAACAATGCACTGAAGGGAATCGTCACCCAGTCATTGGCCGCAGAACGGGCGCTGGCGGCCTACGCCAACATCCAGTCCAAGAGCAAGGATCCGGATCGGCTGGCAAAGAACGAAGCCGACTTCCGCAACATTCCAAATCTCATTCAGGGTTACGAATATGGACTCGCCCGCAGTCCCTCAGAGGCTGAGGAATTCCTGAAAAAGCATGGTCTGAGTCGCGCCGAGATGGCGAAGACGCGTCAGCTCATCAAGGAGTTTGAGGGCCGATGACGGACTTTGACCCCGATGCGTATCTGCAGGGAACGGATGCGGGCCGCGGGTTCGATCCGGACGCTTATCTGTCGAGCGCCGAGAGTTCGCATGCGCAGAGTGCAGCTGCCGCACCTCCTGTCCATGGGACTGCGATGCGTGGGGCGCTCGAGACCGGCGCGCATTTCGCCTCCGGGGCCCTGTCTCTGCCATTTCAGGGCGCCGCGAGTCTCTACAAGCTCGTCACGGCCCCCAAGGGAACGAAGGCCAATGAGGCCGCCAAAGCCTCCCAGGCGGTTCAAGAGGCGATGACCTATCAACCCCGGACGGTGGAGGGTCAGACCCAGACGGCTGCCGCTGACCTGATCCTGGGCCTTCCAGGGCGGTTGGGAGAGAAGGCGAGCACCGCGATCGCAGGCCCCGGCGGAGAAGGCAATGAAGGCCTTGCCGCGGCGGCCGATGTCGGAATCCAAGCCCTGCCCGCGGTTCTGGGCGTGCGGGGTGTGCGTTCGATTCCGGGAAACATTGGACGCGCGGCAGGAGCGTTGGGCGAACAGATCAGCTCTGCACCCCGGGGTTGGGGTGGTGCAGCGCCAGCAACCGCCGAGCAAGTGCTCTCCCAGGCCGCGCAGAATTCCCCACAATCCATGGGTGCGGCCTCGGCGGCGCCCCGCATGCAATCGGTCAGTCCCGAGCTCCAGCAATCGGTGGTGAATGCCGCCCGTCAAACCGGTGGGGCGGTGAATCCTGAGACACTCGGCCGACACATCGAGGCCGATTCGCTCCCCGTCAAGATTCAACTTACCCCCGGACAGGCCTCCCAGGACCCAGCACTGCTCTCGCATGAGATGAACAATCGCGGTCGCATCGCGGGCCTGCCCGAACTGCTGAATGAGCAGAACCAGAAACTCGGTCAGAACGTGCGCGCGATCCGCGATCAGGTGGGGCCGGATGTCTTCTCGGCCAACCCGGTCGAGCACGGTGACACCCTGATCCAGGCCTACAAGGACAAAGCTGCGGTCGCAGACGCGGATATCAGCCAGAAGTATCAAGCCTTGCGGGATGCGGCCGGCGGCGACTTCCCGGTCAGCGCACCGACACTGCTCAAGAACGCGACCAGCGCCTTGAATCAGGAGCTGCTGCTCGATCACGCGCCGAAGTCGGTCATGACCACCTTGGGTCGGTTGGCCGACAACGACAACATGACGTTCCAGAACTTCGAATCCCTGCGGACCAATCTTGCGGAAGTGATGCGCAGCTCAACGGATGGCAATGAGCGCCGGGCGGCCGGCGTCATCCGCAGTGCGATGGAAGAATTGCCGCTGAAACCTGGCGCCGCGCAGTTGAAACCGCTGGCCGATACGGCGCGCGCGGCAGCTCGAGCGCAGTTCCAGGCCCTGGACGCCGATCCGGCCTACAAAGCGGCTGTCAACGAAAAGGTGCCCCCGGACCGCTTCGTACAGAAATTCATCATCGGAGCGCCCCGCGATCAACTCGCGCTCATGCGGGAGAACCTCCAGGGCAACGATCCCGCGACCCAGACCATGGGAGTGGCCGCGCTCGATCACTTGGGGCAGATGGCCGGAGTTGATCGGGGAGTCTTCAGCCAGGCCAACTTCAACAAACATCTGCAGGCCCTGTCACCCAAATTGGGCTCGCTGTTCGATCCCAAGACGGTCGAGCAGTTGGAGACCCTTGGCAATGTCGCCCGCTACACCCAGGCCCAGCCGCGTGGCTCCTTCGTCAATAACTCCAACACGTTGGTAGGGGCGTTGGCCAGTCATGCCGCGAATGCGGCCGAGGGGATTGCCAATGTCAAGGCCGGCGGGATTCCGGTCGGCACGATTGCCCGCAAAGCGCTCGAGAACCGCTCGGCCAAGAAGCTGGCCAAAGAGACCATGACCCCCTATGGGGGCCTGACCAAGCTACCGGAGCCGCCCGAGAAATGATTCAGAGGGCAGCAAAAACCGCTACGACGAGACACAGCGCTCCGACAATCCAATGTCGGGTGCAGAAACACGCGCTCGCGGCCAGAAAGATCAGTGTTGCAGCCATGCCTGACTCTACGGGCAGACACCACTGTATGCGCAACTGTACGGCGGTGATTTCGTGACGACCACCTTTCTTGCACCCGCACCGGTCCAGAAATTCTTTGACAATAATGGACTGCCGCTTGCCGGGGGCCTGCTCACGACCTACGCGGCCGGCACCAATATGCTGATCGCGACCTACACCGATTCGACCGGCGGTACGACGAATCTGAACCCGATCCAGCTGAATGCCCGGGGGGAATGTTCCCTGTGGCTGCTCCCGAACGTCGGCTACAAGTTCGTGCTCACCGACAGCGCGGGAAATCAGATTCCGGGCTACCCGGTCGATAACATCGTGAATGCTGCCCTCCTGTCCCTCTACGGCGGGGTGGATACCGGGGTTGCAAACGCCTACATCATCAACTTCACCTCCCCGGTGGCGGCCAATACGAACGGGCAGGTGATCTACTGGCTCCCGTCGAATTCGAACACGGGTCCCTCGACGATCAATGTCAATGGGGCGGGTCCCCAGCCCATCATCAATCCTTCCGGAACCCCGCTGGGGGCCAATCAGATCCTGGCTGGGCAGTTCGTCTCCATCATCTCGATCAACGGCCAGTGGCAGCTGTATGGCGGCTCAGGGGTAGGGGTGAACGTTGGCACCTTCGGGGCGGAATTCCCGATCGCCTCCGCCACCACAACCGATCTCGGCAGCGCGCCCGGTCACAATGTACAGATCACCGGCACGACGACCATTACCTCGTTTGGCAACTCCGCGCAGACCGTCGCGCCGATCTACATCGGCCGTTTCACCGGAACCCTGACGCTCACCAATTCCGGAACCCTCATCCTGCCCGGTGGCAACAACATCACCACCTCCAATGGGGATTCATTCATCGCAGAGTTCCTGGGCTCCAGTACCTGGAAGGTGCTGTTCTACCAGTACTACGCCGCCACCAGCTCGACCGCGTCCGTCAAGGCTTCGGATACCTCACGGCAAAGCACCACGACCCTGACGGCGGATCCGGACCTCTCGGTGACCCTGCTCACGGGTCAGTACAGCTATGAGCTCTTCATGCTGTTCGATTCGGTCGCGGCCGGCGCCGGGTTCAAGTTCCAGTCCGGTGGGACCGCAGTGGATTCCCGCGGTACCTCTCCCGCGGTTGCCACAGGACTGGTCAATGCCGCCGCCTACGGTCCCAAGCTCGAATCCTTTGTGGGCGGCACACTCAGCTATGCCACGGTCGGAACGACTTCCAACAGCAACGGGGTGCTCTACAAGGGCTCCCTCCTAGTCACGACACCCGGCACCTTCAACATCACGTGGGCACAGGTCTCGAGCACCGCGAGCAATACGACGCTGCGAGCCGGCTCCTATCTCACGGCGAACCTTCTGGCCCAGAAAACCAGCTCATCCGCGACCACCCGCATCTACACGACTCCCGGCACCGCGACAGAGACGATTCCGGCCGGCGTGACCTCCTGCACGATTGAGATATTCGGCGGCTCTGCAGGAGGCGGTAATGGTACCGGCAGCGGGGGCACCTTTACCGGGGGTGGTGGGGGTGGTTCGGGTGGCTACTCCCGCACTGTGGTCTCGGTATCCGGTCACTCCACACAAACCATGCAATACACCGTAGGGGCGGCGGGGACGACCAATGGCTCGGGAGGCTTAAGTCAGGTGACCTCCGGCACCTTCACGCTCACGACGTTGACCGCCAACGGTGGCGCGGCGGGTGGGGTCGCCTCCCCCGGAGTCGGTGGAGCGGGTGGGGCAGGAGGGGCTGCTACCGGCGGCACTGCGGCCAATACCTCCGGTAATGCCGGTACCGCAGGCACCCAAGGCTCCCCGGGAACGATCGGCCTCGGCGGCGCGGGACTTTCCGGGATCAACTATGGCGGGGCCTCCGGTGGCAATGGTGGCTCCGGACTGACCGCTCCCCTGGCCGGCGGCGTCGGCGCCGTGGTGTTCAGTTACACATGACAGCCCAACTCGCACCGACTCCGGTCTTCAAAGCCTTCAGCAACAACGGCTTTCCGTTGGCGTTCGGTACGCTCACCACCTATGCGGCCGGCACCACGAATCTGCAGGCGACCTACATTGACTCGACCCAGACCACACAGAATCTCAACCCTATCCCGCTGAACTTCCGGGGTGAGTGCGCGCTGTGGCTCGATCCGACCTTGAATTACAAGTTTGTGCTCAAGGATTCCTTCGGGAACATGATCCCCGGCTATCCGGTGGACAACATCCCTGGAGGCTTCGGGGCCGGACAGTTGAGCATCAATCTGATACCCAACCCCACCAACACCTTCACGTTGGGAAGTCCGACCAACTCCTGGGCACAACTCTATCTGGGTCCTAACGATGCGCCGGTCCTCGATCCGACCACGGGCAACATCGGCTATTACGCGCGCACCGCCGCGGAGATTGCCGTCAACGTGACACCGGTCAACTTCGTGTATCCGCCCCTGACGGTGGATCGGTACGGGACGAACACCACACCCGGCACGACGGACATGACCACCGCGATCAAGGCGGCATGGAATGTCGCCAAGCAACAAGGATTCGGTGTCATCACCTTCCTGAAGGGCACGCTCTATGCGATTTCCAGCTTAGACGCAGCCTCACCGATCAATATTCCAGAACAGCAGGCTAATGGCTCGATCGCCAATCAAGCCTATCCGATGCAGTTGTACTTTCAGAGCGGCTCCAACATCACGATCGACTTCCAGGGCTGCCAGATCAAATCCACGCTGACCGGCGGACCTCTGGGGATGGTGTTCGATAACTGCCAGAACATCCGCCTCATCGGTCCGAATTTCACCGGGACTCAGGTGCAAAGCACTGGCGTGGCAGCCCTGGGCGCCATCACGGCAGGATCCGGCTACGTCAACGGAACCTACACCAATGTCCCCTTGACCGGGGGCAGCGGAACGGGCGCCTGCGCAACCTTTGTGGTTACCGGAGGGGCGGTGACTTCTGTCACCATGACTTATCCGGGTGGCGGCTATGCCGTCAGTGACAGCCTGGGCGTTTCCAATACCAATCTCGGCGGCTCAGGATCCGGATTCAGTATACCGGTCAGCAGTATTACTGGGGTGGGCAATGTGGTGTCCGTGGCGGGAGTCACCCCGATTGTCTGCACCAGCATCTCTGGCGCCACGACGGGTATCTCGATCAGCGATCTGAGCGCGACGAACTGCTTCCTTGCCTTTCGGGCAGTCGATAATCCCAACAACAACATCTGCGGCCAAATCTCTCTTTTGGGGAAGACGCGAGTGTTGAATGGAGAATACGGGGTCGCGCTCCACAATAGCGGGGATCAGACGATAATCGAAAATCTCTACACGTTCCGGGTGAATCGACCGTTCTTCTTCTACGGGGTGCAATCCGTTCATGTCAACGTGCTCGCGGATCAGACGAACTATGGATTTGCAGCCGTCTGCAAGGCCTATAGTCGGGGCACGCGCAACATTGCGATCAACTATAAAAGCATCAACGCACCCGGACAGAATACCGCGCGAATGCTGTTTGAGGTCCAATGTGATCCCGCGGTAGTCAATCCCCCGCCGACTGTCCAGAACGTCTATCTGGATCATGACGAGGTCAATGTCGGCGGCGGGTTCGGCATCCAATTCGATTATTTCGCCGGTGCCGGAGGCCTGGTACTGACCGCCAGCTCTTCCAACACACTCTTCAGCAACATCGTAATCCGCGGGTTCACCACCGGAAGTCTTGTCTCCAATGTGACGCTGACCACCACGGCGCAGTGTTTGACGAATTTCGACCTGTTGCAGTTCACCCGCCCGGCATCCAACCTCGATCTGAACAATCAATTGGGGTTTGTAAACTCCCGCAAATTCACCTACTCGCCGGTGCTCGCCTTTGGCGGGGCGAGTACGGGAATCACGTATTCCACGCAGGCTGCGGATTACTACATCGAGGCGGGGATTTGTACGGTGGTGGGGGGGATTACTCTCTCATCCAAAGGATCTTCCACGGGACAATGCACGATCACCATGCCCTTTCCCACCCGGGCGGATTCCACCCGCAATCCCATGGGGATGGCTTTGGGTAACGCCAACATGGCAGCCCTCGGCGGGACCTTGATTGGCTATATCACCGCGGCCGGCAACACCCTGAATCTATTTACGCAAGCAGCCACGGGACAGCAATCGGTCTTGGACACGAACTTCACCAACACCAGTCAGCTTACCTTTCAGGCGTCATTCCCCTTATGAGCATCAGCCTCTTTCTGCTCCTGTTCCTCTTGCGCGAGGCGGATCGCCCACAGCCACAGCAGGCCTGCGTACAACACAATGCCCGTGACGTAGAGGATCCAGAAAATCAACAGAGCCTTGGAACTGCCCATGACTCAGGCCCGGCCGAGCAGCGTCTTGAAAAAAAGTGGCATCCTGATTTTCTTACGCAGTGGTCTCGTCCAGGTGGGACCGGCAGAGGGCGGGTCCGGAGGCAATTCCATCCAATGCGTAACCGTCCAGTCATGATCGGGCGGCAAGCCCATCAGGCGGAAGGCGCGCACGTCCATATCATAGAAGCGGGGGAAGAACCAGCCCCCAAAGGGCTGCGGGTATCCGGTTTTATACAACGGATGCGTTGCCAGGACGGCGACTCTTATTTGTCGGGTTGGAAGTCGATCCGCGCAGGCGATCCATTCAATTTCCAAAGTGAGACTCCCTGCCATCGGTCGCGGACTATAGCCAAGAACTTCCGTTTCCTTCAACTCCCAGAGATGAATCCATCGTGGAGATACCCGATAACGTTGTTGGATGGACCTTGGGTGCCTTTGGTGCCGTCGTGGCGTGGCTCGTGAGATTGGAGGCCCGATTGAACGCGAGACCCACACGGACGGAGCAGGAAAAGATTGCTGCACAGGTTGCCGAGAAAATCGACAGCCAATTCAATGAGCTCAAGCGCATGCTAGAAAAGCAGAACGAAGATACTGCGACACATCGGCTGTTGGTGGGGGATGCTCTGGCGGGCATTCGTGAGAAAGTCGCGGTGCTGCGCGATCGGGCCGGCGATGACCCGCTGTCAGAGACTGGCGCGCACCGGAGGCGGTTGTGAGTTTTTTCCTCTCTGCATTCCAGATCGTAGTCGGCATCGAGGGCGGCTACTCGAATGATCCCCGCGATCCAGGAGGGGAAACGAAGTTCGGCATCAGCAAGCGGGCCTATTCGGATCTCGACATCGCGAGTCTCACCCTTGAGCAGGCCCAGCAGATCTACCTTCGGGACTACTGGGAGGTCTGCGGCTGCGACACGATGACCTGGGAACGGGCGCTCTGTGTCTTCGATATGGCCGTGAATCAGGGGCAGGGCGCTGCTCGAGCGCTGAACGTCCAAGCCCATGACGCCATCGACCTCATGGCCGAGCGTGCGATCCGCTACGCCAAAAACGAAAACTTCCCGACCTATGGAAAGGGTTGGATGAATCGCCTCTTCAGGGTCTTTAAAAACGCACAGGTCACACCTCAATGAATCGTATCTGGCAATGGGTCAAAGACAAAGCGGGGCGTATCGTCTCATCTCTCGGGGCGCTCCTTGCGGGAGCGGATCTCGATATCTCCCCCGTAAAGGATTCCCTTGAGGGGCTGCTGAGCCACAAGGGCGTGCAGTTCATCACGGTGGCGCTCTTTCTAGGCTCATGGCTGCGTCACCAGTGGGTGGCAAATCAGCATCCCAAGACCGATCCCTTGCCGCCGCCGGCACCTGAGTCAGCCCGGTGACGGCACTCCTTGCGTGCCTGCGCATCGCCTGGCCATATCTCCTTACTGCCACGGGCGGCGCGTTTATCTCACACGAGATCGACAATATTCGCTATGACGCGCTGCAAACGAAGTTCGTCACCTATCAGAAGGATGTGGCGCAGGCCGATGCGAAGGCCCAGCAGGCCGCTAGGGATGCGCTGGAAACCCAGATCACGGCTCGACTGTCCACCGAGGCCCACAATGCACAAGTCCTCTCTCAGCTCATGGCAGAGCGCGATAGCGCTGCTGCTGATCGCGATTTTGCCCGTAGGTTGCTCGCAGCCGCTCAAGCCAAGCCCACCACCGGTCGTGATCCAGTGCCTCCCGCCGGTCATCAGCCCGGAACTGCTGACGCCACCGCCGCATCAGGCAATCGATCGCTTGTTACAGACCTTGGGGATGCCGCCGCTGAAACTCGTATCTGTCTCGAGCGCTACAGCGCCCTCGAAGCCCAATTGATCCCTCAACTCAAATAGGACCCAACGGAGGTTTCTATGTTCACCCTCGTCGTTATTCTGGCCCTTGCTGCGCTGATCATCGCGATTCTCTCAGCGATCAAACCCGTTCCGCTGTGGGTGGCCGTGGTGCTGCCGGCGATCGCGATGCTGATTCAGCGTGTGCCTGTCGGATGAGTTAAACGGTGAGCAGCTTCATGCCGCAGAATCTATCCTGCAGATGACTGACCGTGGGGCTTAAAAATGGCTCCATATGGATCAGGTACCGTTCGTCGTGAGTAACCGTGAAGGTGGCCTCAAGAGGATTTTTACCCTCATCCAGAAGCCTGGCACGCAACGTCAGCGCAGCCTGCTCAAGTTCCTTGATCGTTCGCATGGTGACCTTCTGGTTGATCAGCGCGCTTCGTGGTCTCGAGTATCGAGAGAAACGCCCATGCGCTGCTGTTCCGCTGCGGTCGGCGTCTCGCTTCGATACATCCAGTCTCCTACCGATGACACGGTAGGCACTGACTGTTGAAGGGCTGAGAGTGCATCGCGGATCTCATACGCCTTATCGGTACGCACATCCTTGGGAAGATGCGGCGGCACACTGGCCAAGTAATCCTCGAAGCACAGATGGTTAAGGAACCAGTGCACAGCAGCAGCTTCGTCGCTGGTGAGTTTACGGGGCTTGCTCATTTGTCACCGTTTAGTTGGTCCGGTGATGGGGTGGGCACGGGCGTGAGATGCCGCTGGCCTGCAGTTCTGCGCTCTTCAGCGAGCAGACGTGCGCGGTCCTGCAGGATGCGGTGGGCCATCGCTACCGTCTCATCCCATTGTTTGCCCATGATGCTCACTCGTTGCCTGTTTGGTTGACTGCGCTTACCAGTTAGCTGGATTAGGAATCTGCGTCCAATCTTCCCCCGCGCAGTCCTTCAGAATCTGCAGACGCTCACGAGCATCGAATCCACAGTCGCAATGCCCAGGCGGCAACAAACACCCGCAACCGCAGCACACGAAAATATGACAGTCAAGGCTATGGCCTTTATACGGGCCTTCATCGCAAATCTCACTCATGTGCGCTTACCTCGTTGGGTACATTGTTTCCGTTTTGCCTTTCGTGCCTCGGCCATCTTTTGGTAATGCTCTGGCGGCCGCGCCTTACGCTTTCCTTTAGCCACCCCGCCTTTCTTGCCGCCCTCGGCCCCGATTTTAGCCATGTAGTCACTGACGGCCTTAGGAGGGCGGCTCAAGGCCGCGCCTCTCCGATGTATTCAGCCCTGAGAGAAACTCGGCCCGCCTGCGAGCAGTTGTCCTCGTAGCCCGGGTCCCGTCGCGTTTGCTTGGCGGCGTCTGTCTTGCTCTTTGCGTAGACGATGAATTCGACGCCATCCTTCTGATTCCAGGCGGGATACTGAAGGGTTGCGATCACTTTGTAGTAGCCGGTTTCCATCTTTATCTCCTCAGCCAGTGGAGATAATATAGCAAAGCCGCTTTGCGTATGCAAGGACTATTTTTGCTGCGTATGCTAACCTGGCTGTGGTTCCGCGTTGCACATAGGGCACGGGATGCCGCGCTTGAAATCGGTCGCAGTACAATCGCGATACCATGCTGCGTACTTACAGACTCGGCAGACGAAGTGCCCTCGCGCATCCATCCCTGCATCGTCCCAATGCATCATGACGCGTGGCGCTGCCCGTGGTGGCTTGTCGAACATCTCAAGCGTCCTAGCCATGCTTGTCGTCCGTGGGGTCCGCGTTTCTTTCGTCCTGCATCCTGATCATCATGTCTCGAAAGTCGCGTTGCCGTTTGACCTCAGCAAGCACGAAATCAGGTGGCAGCGGAACCGTAGTCGATTTGAGAGTTCGGTTCTCGTCTCCAGTTGGGACCCAAATCCGACCCTCGGCATAGTCATCGAACACATGGCCCATGCGCTCGAAGTAGTTGATGCGCCAGTTGTGCGAGGGCTCCTTCTCGCCGTATCCCGAACAGAAGTAGGCGATGCGTGCGGACTCGGTGCCTTCGCCGGTCCATTCGTCCACGGTGCAGCCATATTTTCCGCCACGGTTGTGCGGCTCCAACTCGGCGAGAGCTAGCGCCTTCGTACGATCAGGCCCGCAATAGACCTGATATTGGCCGCCATTGAGCCATCCCCATCGATATGCTGTTACGAGGTACATGCTATTCCGTCACGGTTTCCGATGAGGGCTGCCATATACACGATTCCCACCTGCCTACTTCTTGACGCGGCGGCAGCTTCAACTCGAAACAGTTTTCGCAACCCCACCAATATGAATATGGCCCGCCATGTACGCAGGGGATATCCGTCTCATAGAAAAGCCCGTTGGGATCTTTTGGATCAACGCTGCGGATCGTGCATTCTCTTCCCATCGGGCCAGACTGTGTCCCATGCCGACATACTCTCGTAATAACAACATCGCCGACTTTGAATTTCATGGTTGACGTTCCGATGCGCTGTCCGGTGCCTTGATATACTGCCAATGCGTAGGGGGCAAAAACTCTTCGTTGTCCGTCTCTGGCAAGACTTCAAGCCAGCGCTTGCCGGTGAATTTTGCGACGGCATAATGCCATCTCGGGCCAAACCTCCACGCGCAGAGAACCGGCTCATTCCGTGGAGGAAAGGCGTCTCGCACTAAGTGCCACGGATCTTTGTTGGCAACCTCAGTCATCATTCGCCGCTCCGTGAAGTTCGCTCCATGTGACATCGATCGGCCAGAACAGCTCCCAGTAATCGTAGAAGTTAACCGTTTCCATTGTCCGATCGCCTTACCACTGTTGATAGAGTTGGCACTTGATGCAGATCCGTGAGCCATGGTCGCCGGTGGTCGACTGCCATACGCCCGTGCCTTTCCATTCATGTTCGCACGAGGGAGGCGTCGGCGCCGGTACCATATACACCATCGGCGGGTTTAGTTGTCGTCCGCAGTACTTACACTGACAAACGTGTGGATCACTCATGTTTGACTCCCGGACGCACTACCGGGTGAGCGCGTGCACCACGCCGCGGAATAGGTAGTCTTTCGCCTTCTGCTCGACCGGCAATCCCTCGTAGGGGATGAAGCAGGGATGTTCCTTCTTGGCGGGATCCTTCACAGGACCGTAGGTCCAGCCGGCAGCGCGCTTCTCTTCGAGCCACGCGTTGTGCGAATGGTCGGGGCCAGCATCAGGATTCGCGATGTGGAAGTTGACGCCGTTGATGGCGCTCGAACGCTGCCACTCGGGTGCGTCCTCCCAGGCCGGCTGGCTCGTGTCGCCGAGCGCCTGGCAGTAGGAGCGGTTGACTTCATGGGCAACACGGGCAATTTGTTCAGGGGTCATTTTACTCTCCAGTTGTTTTGATCTGCGCCATAGTTCGACTTCGGCCATATAGCCTTCGACATCGAAAGAATTCATAGTTGCTTCTCAGAGAATGTAGTCGGTGAGCTTTCAAACAATCCTTGCTGCTGCTTGCGGTAGATCGTGAAAGCTCGGATTCGATAGCCAGGCCCGGTTGTAACGCCATACACGCGCTCTATCCGCGTGCCCGCCGGCGGAAGCGGCATCAGGAAGTGCAATAGCCCGATCGGTGCATTGGGTTTGGCGATTCGAGCGGCTTCTGCGAGCAGCGCCGAAGGCCTCGGATATTCGGTGCTATAGAGGTCCTGTGCATATTCGACGGAATAGGGCGGATCGAGTAGTACTGCGGCCGCGCATCCATCCGCCAGCGGGAGGGCCCTGCAATCGGCGACTAGATCAGGCAGGACCTCGGGCCGGATATCCACGCGGAAGGCCCCTTCGCCCTTAGGCAGCGAGCCTGAGCACAGATGGAAGACTTCCTGCCGATCGCACTGCATGACCTGGCAAGCCCAGCGGATGAAATCACGAGGATAGGCGCCCCAAAAATGCGGGCCCTCGAAATCTGCTGCAGGCGTGGCAGTCCAAACCGAGGCCTGCGAAATCTTCCCACCATCGCGGCGCTGATTCCCTTCACGCGGCAGGCCTCGGCGAGAGCTATCGGGGGGAGTCGATATAACTTCGCCGGGTTTCACTTACCTTCACCGGAGTGCTGTGGAGCGGGTATTTGGGCACCGCGTTCATAAAGCCGTTCGAGATCGCGCTTATGCTGAGCACGCATCCCTTCTTCGGTCTGTCGCTTGATGCGGATGTAGCGAGCCGCGCGCACTGAGAGCGGACTGCCTTCGGCCTCTAGATCGTCCACGATGTCACCCACCGGACTTGCCCAACTGTGCTCGCAGAACCGTCGCGATCTGCGCGTGACGCTTCGCCCGAAAGCGGAGCGCACGACGTCGCTGATTCGCTAGCTCGGGATCCAGTGCAAGGAATATGCAATGACGGGACATTTCCTCGGACCACTCAGCTAGGGTCAACATGTCTTTGCGTCTACTTCGTGCGCTCATTTTCCGACTCGCTCAGAGCGGGTCGCTTGCCATCGGGCCGCCATTTCACGTTGATGACGATGCCGCACATCTGCGCGAAGTAATTCCACTCGCGCCGGGGCTTATCGTGGTCCGCGCTCCAGTATGTGCCGTGATGGGCGGTGCTGAATCGCTCGCCGTAGCCGCGCCGGAAAGTTCGGACCGACACGCGCAGGCGGTTTGAGTTGATAATGTCCATAGTTAACCGTTCCCGTTCAGATGTTGTCGTGTTCGCTGGCGTGGAATCCACAGTTGCCGCAATACTCGCCCCCGCGAAGCTGAAAATTCTTGCACCCAACCTTATTCGGCTTCTTCCAGTCATCTGGATAGACGGGAGTCCGAGGCTGCTCGGAGGCTTTCTCCGGTTCCGTATAGAGTCCCGTGTGGGTCTCGACGTCGAACTCGCGCGGCGGGATACGACGTGTCGGTTCCTCCGGTGAGCCTAGCTCTCGCTCTGCAATGTTGATGCAACCGCGTTTGCTGTGCTCACCGGTGGCAATTGCGCGCAGCGCCGCGCGCAAACGGTCCCGGTCCGCCTTGCAGTCGTCGCATGCGGTTCGAACTGGTGACGTCTCGTCCGCGCGCATCCGCTCACGCAACATCTCAATCGCGTTGCCGAGATGATGACCCTTTCGAGTCTCTCGGTACGCCAAAATCTCGGACAGAATGTTTTGTAGGTCCGTCTTTGAGGGCCGGTCGTATTTCTCGCTCATGACTTTTCCTCGACGAACACCTGCCCACGAGCCTTGCGTACCAGATCCTTGAAGACTGTCAGAGTGGTGCCTGCAGGGATCGCTATACCACTGTCGCCATATCGGTCGTAGAGCCACGCCACTGCGCCACGATTGATAGCCTCGACTGAATAGGCTGAGTTAGAGACACCGTCGCAGGGCGCTTCAAACGGTCCGTCGAAAGCCACACGGATGATTTCCCAGCTCTCACCCTCTTTGTACGGCCCATAGGGCGTGCCAGCGTTGTGCTCGTAGGGCGCATCATTCCAGTCGTCGCCCCACTGCTTTTCCAGAGGCTGCGTCGTGAAATAAGCCCATGGTGCACTCACGTAACAGAGCACAGGTTCCGATGTCCGGTTAGTCATGGGAGCGCCTCTAGATCATCGATGACGTGACCGACTCGATCGCAGACCTTTTCCAGCTTGACGTTCAAATCCCTGAGATTGTGAATGTTGTAACTGAAGGTTGTGGCGCGCTTTAGGTCGCGAACGGCCTTTCTGATAATTCTCCTCAAGCGGCGCTCCTCTGCAGTCCGGTCAGTCATGGCGGGTCCTTAATGTATTGCCAGTAAGCCGGCGTGAAATATTGCTCGTTCGCCGTCTCTGGGATGACATCGAGCCAACGTTTGCCGGTGAACTTGGCGATCCCGTACTGCCACGTCCCGTTACGACCCCACGCACACAACACAGGTTTGTTGCGTAGAGGCGTGCTCTCTCCTGGTTTTCGCCAAGTACCGACTTCAAGATCTTCGGTCCGGTGAACATCGTTCACGGCGCGTACCTCATTGAGTGGGAGAAGGCGCTTATGCCGCAGCGAGTGCAGACGGTTGTACCGCCGCGTCCCTCGTCGAATTCAACCCAGCCCTGGAAGTCATGGCTGCGTGGGTCCTCGAAGGGCTCGCAAGTACCTTTGGCTACTTCAGGAGGGCATGCAAACGCGGTCTTTTCTGCCTGTCGAAGTTTCTCGACCGCCTCAGTTTGGGTTGGAGCTCTCCCCGCCGAGATCAGCGTTGCGACTCGCGCAGCTCGCTGAATAAATTCGTCGCTCGCTTCGGGGTGAGCATGCTTGCGGATAGTCTCTGCGTCGCACGGCCAGTTCGGCGGTTGCGAGAAATTGCACGGGCCTGCTCCACGCACATGCCAATACCCGGAAGGAAGCTGGCGCACGTGCACCTCGCGATCGGCGACATCATCAGTGGTCCGGTGCTCTAACTCGGAATTGCTCATGTCTGATCCCCGACCAGGCTGGAAACCAGCTGCGACTCAAACGCATCGTCACTCTTGTCCCGCAGAATGGATTCCATATAGGTATCTGTTTTGGACTCCAGCAGCACGTGAGTGGCGCAGGTCCAGGCCTTGGCTTCGTCCTTCGCCTCGGGTGTCATCCTCTCGTTGGCATCTATGCGGGCGAGGAAAGGACACTTCCGGCACTGTTTACTCAGCGCGCAGCGCAGGTGGTTATCTGGTAATGGCGTGGCTGGGCGTGGGTCGTGGCCGTATGCCTTGTAGCTATTGCCCAGGCGTCCGGTGCGTTCGTATTCGAACAGCAGGATCATCCGCGGCACCTCGTCGCTGATCATTTTCGCCGTATACATCCAGTGCGGCGCCTGTTCACCGAGGCCCTTGCCGTTGAGCGCTCCATGCCATTCGTTCGTGCCGCATCCCCTGCGGTCGGTGCTCAAGTCGTCCGCCCGCGTGAACTTGTAGCCACGGATGTACTCGTGCCCTTCTTTCAGAGCCTCAACGACTTCCATGCGATGGCTAGCATGGCGTCGGAGATAGACTCCTGCCCACAGGCGGTCCTGCTGCTCCGGGGTCAGTTTGTCTTGATCGAACGGCGACACGCGCCAGAGCTGTTCATGGTCGATGCGATTCGCCAGCGCTTGGATTTCTTCGGGCGTCACTGTTTCACCTGTGGATAGAGGTTCGGATCGGCCAACATGTCAGCGGTATTCCAAAAGTGAATTCCGCAGGTCCGCGGCAAAGACAGGTCGCGGTTCGGGTGGCCAGTGGCGGAAGAGCTCGGCGAGCAGCCATGCGGTCCACCGTCGACACTGCCGGCGATCGCTGGCGAGCTTTCGCCGCTTCTGGGCTGTGCGCGCGTAGTAGTCCCGGTGATACTCGCGGCGGTCGGGAATGCTGTCCAAAACTCGATCCGAGGATGCAGAATTACCCGAGAATTCCACCGCGAACGAGAGGGTTTTATTTTGGACGAAGGTAGTCGAATTTCTGTTATGAGTCAGCAAGTTAGCACCAGATCGTATAAGTACTACGACCTTATCTGTAGCACTTAATTTATATGTCGATTCAAGGACTTATTTCGCCTTGTCTAATAGATGTCCAAAACTCGGACCATCCGCGATCGTCTCTTCCTTGTCGCGCAGGTAGCGCTCGGTCTGCGCCGGGCTCGCGTGCATGAGCAGGGCGGTGGCGTTCTTCCCCTGCTTCTTCGCCCAGGTCGCCGCCACCGCACGTAGATCGTGAATCCAGGCGTCAGGGATGCCCGCGGCGAGGCGCGCCTTCTTCCACTGATCAAAGACAGCCCAATAGGTCAGCGGCCGACCACGGCGGTTATAAAGCAGCGTGAGTGCGGTCAGATTGCCGCCCAATCCTTTCGCGCGCTCGACAACGGCCCGCAATTCCGGTGTCCACGGAACGATTCCCTTGGTCTCGGTCTTCTGCTGTTGGAATCGGATGCCCTCCGGGGTCAAGTCGGCTCGGCGGATCGCGAGCACGTCATTGATGCGTTGGCCGGTGCGGATGCATAGATCCATGATCACCTGCAGACGCGGGCCGGCCTTGGCGTAGATCGCCGCATACTCCTGGAGAGAAATCAGCCGGGAGCGTTTCTTGGTGCGATAGGGTTTGATGGTGACTGGGTTGTCGTCGACCAATTGATTCTCGACCGCATAGGCGAACACCAGACGCAGGACGGTCAGGCAGTGATTGGCGGCGCTGGGCTTGTCCGCTAGTTTCTGTTTGACCTGCGCGACGTGTCGACCCCGCACCTGCTGGGGTGAGAATTCATGCAATGCCTGTTTCAGGCGCCGGGCGGCTTGCCGGTAACTCTTTGCAGTATTCGGGCGAACGTCGCGAAGAATGTGCACCAGGGCGGCATCGATGAGGTCGACCATGCCACCTTTGGGCGCTTCCAACGTATCGGCGTACTTCTTCAGCGCCGCCGGCAGATCACGTCCCAACGGCTCCCACCGGCCTTTGCGGACGAGGTAGTAAGCCCCATGGCGGAAGTACATCCCCTGGGGGAGATGCTTGTCGTGCTTGCGGGGGCGGTTCATAGCCTCACCTGCGGCTCGCGAAGGATAGGCCGAGAAGTATGCGTGCCCTTCACATGCTCCCAAAGCACCACGAGAGACCCATTGGAGCGACTCTTATACGGAATCCCCAGGTGCTCGAGCTCCCGGCGCTGCCAGGCCGGTTTGGTCCGTTGGGTCAGCGTCTTGAGTTCGTCGGGTGTGAGAATCACGCCACTTCTCCACCGTTTTGCGCGCTGCCGCAATCGACTCCGGGGAGGTCGGCTCCAAGAGCATTTGCCGCGCGGCGGGGGAGTATTTGCGGAACAACCACCTCGCGCGCCAGAAATTCCACCACGTCCGAAGACAGTTCGGAATTCGCATGCTGCCTCCTTGGCAATATTTTTGTTGCCGGCAGGGAGTCATCGAGGCCCAGGACTACCTGCAGTTTTTGCCACAATTCCAACTCGGTGTAATGATGTGACGCCACAAAGGCGCGGGTGCCATCACTCAGAGATGCGCCGTACTTCGTACGCATCTCGTCCTTCGTCTTTCCCGGGTCGCAGATGCCCCGGTGATACCAGGGGCTCAGCGGGATGGTGTACCAATGGCCAAGCCGCTTTCCTGGGATCGTGATGTGGTGGATCTCGGCGTACGTCTTCTCGCCGAACTTCAACCACGTCAGCATGCAGCCGTTGGCCTTGATGATCTTGTTGCGCTGCGCCTCTTCCTTTGTCGGGCGCGGTTGATTGCGGGACATCACGCGGCGCGCTCCTGCAGGTATTCACCGCCGAAGTGCTCACAGATCGCCAGCTCGAGCGACGGCCACAACTCGGCCCATTCATCCGCGCTTAATTGCGCGAAAGCGATTCTGCGAGGCACCCGGCATTCATGGCCATCGATAAACAGCACCTCGAAGTGACCGGCACGGATCCGTAGCTCGGCATCTATGCTCGACTCACTTCGCTGGGGATCCTGGTTCTCACCGATCGTCCGGCAGATTCCGAAATACATGCGGTTCCACTGCACACTGCGCGGGCGCACGAATTCGACCTGGGCACATTCCCCGTCGCCCATCTTCTGCAAGAGCGCATGCCCTTCCGCGTCATCCGGGACCAACCCGGATTTACCCGCGCGGCTGACCTTGTGGAACCAGAGTTTCACGGCTTCAACACCAGCGACATCAATTTCCGCATGTTGGCCTTCGAGATGATCTTGTCGGCCGCAAGCTTGTCGTTGATCGCGATCCAGAGTTCCGGGAAGGGGTTCAAGTAGGTTTTGTGGTAGTCCTGCAGAACCTCGGCCATCTTCTGCTCGTCGCTGCCGTACTCGTTGATCAGGTCCACGATCTCGCTGATACGTTTGTCGCGCAGTTTCGTGTCAACGCCACTGAGATCGCCGCGGGGATTGATGCGTTTGGCAGCCTTGTCGAGCCGATCCATGATGATCGGGTAGTTCCCGGCCAACAGCTGCTCGACAGAATCCACCTGCCAGAAGTCCAGGAAGGGTCCGCGCTCAACGCCAGCCTCTTTCAGCCTGCGCTCGATCTGCGCTGCCTGTTCCGCGCTCACCTTCGGTCCCAGGGTGGCTGACTGCCCGTCGTCGTCCAGCTCGCCTGTACGCAGGTTCAGGAGGGCGCCAGCCGTGTAACGCTTGCCATAGGAGACGCTGGAGGCCACTGCCTGGACGGCGTTCTTGCTGCCACTGGTGTCCGCCGGCAACACGATAGCGGTTCGCTCGCTATGACCACGTTCGTGCGCCAGAACTCCTGTCACCTCGATCTTGCTATCAGGGTGGCCGATGCGGAACGAGAGCGAGAACCCTTCGGTGGCCAGGATCGGGGTGATGATCCCCACGATGTCCTCCCACAGCGCATACCGGCTCTGCACCGCACCCGAATTGTTTTTGATCGATCCACGCTCCTGGATGATCGGCAATTTCGGCTGTAGGCGCGCCAGAGCTTCGGCGTAGGCCGTTTCGGCCTGCTTGGCTGCCAGACGCTCATGCATCTGCAACAGCCGCTCCATGCGCTCAATATCGACGCTGGGATCACGGGCTGCGCGCTCGATCACCTGCATCAGGGCAGTGGAGTCCGAGACGGTCGCAACCTCTTTGCGCTCGCTCGCCTTGCTCAGATCAATCACAGAACTCATAACTCTCTCCAACTCGAAATGCCTACCGAATCGCCGTAGTCCTCGCGCCAGTCACCGGTGTAGTCGTCGTCCGGCAGATCCAACGAGCCTAAGTCACGCTTTCCGTCTTGTTCCTCTGGCAGGAGCGGTCCGGAGCCCGGAGGAAGTGGTTCCGCTGTCTCCGACTGCGCTGAATCGCACTCATCACCAGCGTCAGACAGAAGAACAGCAAGCACGCTATGACTCCGCACTGCGACCATGTCACAACTGCCCCAGCAGAGCCTTCGCGTTATGCAGCGCGCAAGGTCCGGTGTTGAGTTTGTCCGGTACCGTTCCAGCGGTGCAGTAGATGCAACCGGCATCAGCATGTGGCCATTGACCGTCCGTATCGGCGAGCGTGTTCTCCACGATCAGCACAAGGCGATTGAGTGCAGTCTCCAACTCTTGGATGCGCTGTACACCCAACCGCATAGCCTCTCCGGATTCCACCAATGTGCGTCTTACCGCGCGCACCGTATCTTCGATGTCGATGTTCATCGGGCCCTCTCTATGTCGTACTGCACGCGCAGCCAGAAATCGAAATCGGCATCGTCGTCTTTGCCCAACCCCAACGCGTTGCCCTGCGCATGCCAGTAGCGGGCGAGGGCTAAGGTGTTGTCTTCGATCCACCGGCGGAAGCTTGCGATCTGGGTGTTATCGAAGGCGGGGCGAATCACCACTGCGGTGGCGATCGGCTTGACCTCGGGGATGGCGTTCACTTGAACCACCCCCGAACCAGCGTCTCCGCCGCCTCTGGCGTCCACTGCGCGCCGATCGGCTTTGACGGGGTGCGCGGCTGGGGCCGGTCAAACCATGCCTGTAATCCGAAGGTGAGGGCGATGCCGATCGCTATCCCCGTCAGCAGTGTTCCGAAGTCCATCTTTGGCTCTCCAGAGGCCCTAGGCCGTGTGCGATGGAGAGACTCTACACAACCGGTGTAAGCGTGTCAACACCGAAAGTGTAAGTGGAGTGCAAAAAGTGTAAGCCGAAGTGAACGGCCGTCACGGAATCAGCGGGGCGGGTCCTTGGAGACGACGCGGGGGCGGAAAGGCCCCGCAGGCTGCGTGGCAGCCGCTGCAGGCGGAGCTTCGGGGGCAGGGGAGGGCGAGATGGTCTTCTCGTAACGAGCGGCCCCTAGAAGACGCTCTTGGGCTTCGCGGGGCAACTTCGTCCAGATCGTGAGCAATTCTCGAGTGGCGGCATCCATGGCGCTCTCAGCGTATTTCGAGCCGCGCCCAGTCTTTAGCCATTCGGTATTGACGCCACGATTGATGGCCAACGTGATCAGATTTTTCTGCGCCGGTAAGCCTACTCCGTCCTGCCATTTTTGGACAGCGCTCGGCCAGACATCGAGTTCGCGGCCGATATCGGAAAGACCACACGGAAGACCAACATCTCTGCTGGCCTCCTGCAGTCGCTCCCAGAAACTCGTTGTAGGGGTGTCGTCTGGCACCCGCTGAGTTTGCCCCACAGCCTTTACACTTCAGGTCTCTTGAAACCTTCCACTTTCGGTGTACACTCTCATACCAATGAGCACCGTTACAAGCGCGATTGGACTTATTGGGCTGTCCGCAATTGCACAACGATTCGGATACAGGCCCTCGGCGATCCAGAAATGGCGCGATCGCGGACGGCTGCCCAAGAGTGACCTGGCGGGATTGACCAATTACGCAGAGGTGATTGCGGAGCTCTCCGAGGCTACGGACCGGCCCGTCACGAAGGAGCAATTGCTGCGCGATACGCGGAAAGCGTGGGAATCGAAGGAATGAAGTGGTGACCACGTCCATGCGCCGGACCTCGCGCGCCGCTCTGGGGCAGCGTTCAGGGCGAACACCGTACGCTCATGCGGCAAAGGTCGCAATGCACTCAGGCGCTTTTGTACGCTACCGTATAAACTTCACATTTCTTGTGAGATATTTCGCGACCTGCCGCAGTATGCAGTTGGGGGAACCCCGTTTCCCCGGCGAGTCGCGCCGCACATCGCGCTCGTTGATGAACGGTCGACGCCCGTACCGCGGGACAAACGGGCTACCCGCTTTCCGCGTCGATGACATTCCTTGCCGGCTCTTTCGGGCCGGCATTTTTTCGCCTAGCTCAGGCTTAACAAAAAACACACTCCCGCATCGCGGCACGCATTTCCCGTGCCCGCAGAGAGGCAGCGATATGAACGCGCTCACGCTTCCCCATGGTCGCAGACTTCAGGGTGCATCGTTGGGATTGATCTGGATCGGGATGATCCTGGGGAGTTGGGTCGCGGCCTATTTTGTCGCGCGGCTGATCATCTGGGCGGCGAGAGCGCTGCTGTCGTGACGGACCGCGATCGTGAAGAATTGATCGAGGCCTATCGGCTGGTCCTGACTCTTGAAGGCCGGTCCAACTACAAAGACGCTGCCATGCAGAGGATGCGCGAGCTGATCGCTGAACGTCCTCCCAAGTTCGTCGAACTGATGGAGCGCGAGCGAGGTCTGCGTGCTTCGTGAGCGTCGCAGCAATGACCTGGGCCTTCGAGCGCGATCTGAAACCCGCGACCTCGAAATTTATTCTCGTGGCGCTGGCAGACAACGCCGATGATCAAGGCCGTGCTTTTCCTTCAATCGCCTCACTGGTGTCCAAGACATCTCTGGACCGTAAAACCGTGATTGGCGCCATAGATCAACTGGAGCGGTTGGGACTGTTGCGCGACACCGGCGAACGAATGGGTAAAACCGGTCAAGTGAAGGTCTACCAGCTCATTGGGTTTAACAGTCCCGAAAACGGAACCATTCCGAAAACGGAACAGTTCCGAAATTCCCATGAAACAGTACCGTTTTTGGACTCCCCCTCTCCCCTTATAAACCCCTCTCCCTCTTGGAACCCTCAGGGAACCCAAAGAGGGGAGGCGAGCGATGAACCTCCGCCGTCCAACCTCAACGTAGAGGCTTGGCACCGGTGGGTGCAGTACCGCAAGCAGATCCGGAAGCCGATCAAGCCGG
>Ga0105247_10000877_pt1 | contig 22732 bp, 22 predicted proteins | sample KBSS24metaG_FD_81519 | JGI IMG/M metagenome (GOLD analysis project Ga0105247, IMG submission 81519) | Switchgrass rhizosphere microbial communities from Kellogg Biological Station, Michigan, USA - KBS S2-4 metaG | ecosystem: Host-associated > Plants > Roots > Rhizosphere > Soil | place...
CACGACATGTACCCGGATCAGTTTCGCTGGAAGGTTCCGCCGTACGAATACGTCTACGACAAGAACCCGTTTGACGTGATCAGCGGAACGGCGAAGATCCGGGAAGCGTTTGAGAAGGGAATCACGCTCGATGAGATCGCTGAATCGACAAGAGAGCCGCTCGCGGAGTTTAAAGAATTACGTGAGCCGTACCTTTTGTATTGATAGAAAGTTAACGTGAGATGTGAGAGGTCGTCACGCCGACCGCTAATGTAAATCCTAAGCGTCGCGACTTTGCTTGAAGGTTCTTATTAAGGTAAAACCTTAGTCGTAGTTGGAGGACTGATTGGTAAAAACTGAACGTCTGCAGGCCGAAGAGGCGGAACCCGCACCTGGCTCTGCCTGGCTCACAGGGGCGGCAGCCTGGTTTGTTCCCGGCCTCGGTCATTTAATGCAAAAAAGATGGTGGCGCGCAGCCCTGATGGGTGGCGCCGTTTGGCTTTGTTTCTTTGTTGGCATGGGAATGGGTGGGCACCTGTTCGACCTCGCGGCTGAAGGCTCGTCACCGCTGCTGCAAGTGCCGCCGATGATCGCGAACCTCGGCACTGGCGCTCTTTACCTTGTCTCATGGCTGCTCGATTACGGCTTCAAAGACGACCCAGCCCAGGCCGCTCGCGCAACTTACGAATACGGCAACACATTCCTGCTGATCGCCGGACTGCTTAACTACCTGACCATGCTCGACGCTTTCGATATCGCCGCCGGGAGGAAACCTTGAGACATTTCCTCGTCATGACATTGTTTGCGGCGCTTGCTTCAGTCGTGTTTGGAGCAATGGCGAAAGATACAACTCAAGAACGTTTGCTTTACGGTCTGAAAGTGTTCGCTGAGTTCATGGTGATCGGTCTGGTGTTGGGTTGGATCCTGTATTTCATTCCGTGATCCTTACCGATGGCTGTATTTGAAACTGAGGCCCTGATCCTTCGCAGTTATAATCTGGCAGAGGCTGACAAGATTGTCGTTTGCCTGAGTCGCTCTGCGGGACTGATCAGGGGAGTCGCTAAGGGTTGCAGGAAACTCAAGAATCGTTTTGGCGCGGCGCTCGAGCCTTTCACACTCATTAATCTCACCTATTACGAGAAAGAGAACCAGGAGCTCGTATCGTTCCGGCAGGTCGAGATCTTAAAGTCACGCTTTAACCTTTCGTCGAATGCTTCGATACTGACGGGCTTTGCTTACATGGGCGATCTGCTCATTGATTTTTCACCACCACACCAGGCAAACGACAATCTCTTTCGGATGGCGCTCGCGTGTTTCGAGGCTGCGTCTGAAACGCCGGCAGATCTCGAAACGGTGCTGCGATACTTTGAAGTATGGTTATTGAAGCTCGAAGGTTTCCTGCCGGACCTGCGCGTGTGCGCCAATTGTCAGAAACAGTTTGAAGATGAAACGATATATTTGGGCCCGGATTTGGCTTTGCGATGTTTGCAGTGTAGTAGCGGTCGGGGTCGGGCGGTATTGAAGCCACTTCGGACGCAGTTGCGGACGATGGAGAAGTTGTCGCCGGCGAAGTTTGCCGAAGGCGCGAGGGAGGTTTCGAAGGATACGAAGCGCGAGATGGCTGAGTTGACGTTTCATATTATCGGGCGAGTGCTTGAGCGGATGCCACGCGTCCGGCCGGCGAGCTAGTTGTTTACAGGATTTACAAGATTTTTCAGGATTAACATGTAAATCCTGTGCAATCTTGTAAATCCTGTCAAAGTACATTTAATGAAAAACTTTAGCCTTAGAAAGTTTCTCATTCCTCGATACATCGTCGGGGCGATGGCGCCGTATATTCTTATCTCGCTGTTGATGCTCACGGCGATCCTTCTCGCGCAACAAGCTGCACGTTTGGCTGAGGTCGTGATCTATGCTGACCTGCCGTTTTCGTTTCTCTTGAGCATCGGGGCCGCGTTGCTTCCGGGAGTGCTGGTCTTCTCCATTCCACTCGCCACGCTCGCGGGCATTATCGTCGGCTTTTCACGCATGGGCAGCGACAGTGAAATAGTCGCGATGCGTGCCGCCGGTGTCGGCTCGTGGACCATGATCTGGCCCGCACTGCTGATCGGCCTCGTGTTCACTGGCGCGACGACCTACTTACACCTTAAAGAAGCACCTGAGGCCGCGAGAGATCTCGAGCGCATCGCATTGCAGGGAGTACTCGCCAAACTCGAGTCACCAGTCGAGCCGCGGACCTTCGGCACGTTGCCGCGCTACGTGATCTATGTGCGCGACGGCAACAAGGAACTCGGCACGTGGGGACGCGTTTTTATCTTCGGCCAGGAATCGGATCAATCAACAAAGATTTTTACGGCGCGCTCAGGACGAATCGATTCGTCAGGCGATCAATCGGAGTTGGTGTTGACTGACGTGCTGGCGACAACGTTTCCTTCGGCGACCGCCGCCGCGGGACAACCGGATCCGCCCACCTCGAGTTCGGTCCCTGGCCGTGATGGGAAGTCTTACGTCGTCGAGCGCTATGAGCAGTTGAGGTTTTCCATCAACACTGGTCGTTCTGACGTCGTGCAGCGCTTAAATCAACGCGACACTAACGCCGATGCAATGGACTGGAGTGATTTGCGCGAGCGTGTTGCAACCGGATCGGTGGAGGAACAAAAAGAAGCGGTAAGGATTCTCAACCGCAGAACGGCGCTTTCGCTCGCGCCCCTGGTTTTTTCGTTGCTGGGCGCGATTCTGGGTTTGCGGATCCGGCGCGGCGGCAAAAGCGTTGGCGTGCTGCTGACGATAATCGTCGTCATTTTTTATTACCTGCTGTCGCTGCTTGGTGAGTCGTTGGCGCGTGCCGGCACGATGTCGCCTTATGTTGGACCATGGCTCGCAACGATCTTCATTCTCGCTTTGAGCCTGTTGTTTCTGTTCGTCAAACGCGTGCCCTTTTTGTCGTCACTATCGATCCTGTCACGAGGACCCTCGACGCCGTCAGCGAAAGCCACAAAAGCAAAACAGCGCGGCCTGTCAGCTTTGGGTTTTCCGAACCTCATGGACGCGACGCTCTTCCGCTCACTCGCGCTCAGTTTCCTCGTCTGCTTTGTGGCGCTGGTGGCGATCTTCAACGTCTTCACGCTCTTTGAGCTCTGGCGTTTCATCGCAAAAACACATGCCGGCGCGGGACTTGTCGCAAGATATCTGCTGTTCTTATTGCCGCTGATTACGGTCGAGCTCTTTCCCGCGACGATGCTGATCTCGGTGCTTGTCACGTATGCGTTGCTCGCCAGAAGACACGAAGCGATCGCGTGGTGGGCGTCGGGCCAGAGTGTTTACCGCCTGATGTTGCCGGGCTTCTTCTTTGCGCTCACGATCGCATTCGGATCGTGGCTGGTCCAGGAGTACGTGATGCCTGGAACTAATCTGAAGCAGGACGCACTGCGAGCACGAATTCGCGGTGATGAGGCGCGTGCAACTACAGGCATGGGACGCCAGTGGCTCGCATCGCCGGATACGCGTCGTTTTTATTCATACGAGTTTGCTGAAGACGGACGATTGATCGAGCCGGCGGTTTATGAGCTCGATCCGGAAGCGGTCCATCTCGCGCGCGTCGTCAATGGCAAGAGTGGCGTGTGGTCGGATTCGACTCATCTCAAGGTCAGTGAAGCGGAGACGCTTACGTTTAAGGACCTCGAAGTGGAACGTAAGACTGAGAATGAAACCACCTTCGCCGGAGTCGAATCACCGGCCGTCTTCAAACCGACCATCGACAAACCTTCACAACTCAGCTCACGTGATTTGAGAGGTTATCTTGACGCAGCGAAGCAAAAAGGCATGGACGTATCAACGCTCGCGGTCGCATTGCAGAGAAAATATGCTGGTCCATTCGGCATCATTATCATGGCTTTGATTGGCATGCCGCTGGCGGTGTCGTTTGGAAGGAAGGGAACTGTGATCGCGCTGTGCGCTGCCGTGATTGTCGGCGTTTCATACTGGGCGGTTGGCGGTGGATTTCAGCAACTCGGCAACCACGGTTTGCTGCGACCATCCGTCGCGGGCTGGTCGCCACTCGTGATCTTCACAGCAGCCGGCACATACTTCCTCTCCCGCGTGAGGACTTAAGTAATTCCTCTGCGTTCTCTGCGTTTGATGGCCATTTTTAACGCAGAGAACGCGGAGATACGCAGAGAACCGCAGAGGAATTCAAATGAGGCTAGGTGCCGGTTTCCCAGCTTGAGATGTACTCGAGCTGTTCCGCGGTCAACGTGTCGATCGAAATACCGAGCGCGCGGAGTTTAAGGCTCGCAATCTCGGTATCGACTTCCGCCGGCAACAGGTGAACGCCAGGCGTCAACGTGCCTTTATTCTTCACCAGATACTCAACTGAAAGCGCCTGGTTTGCGAAGCTCATGTCCATCACGCTGGCCGGGTGTCCCTCGGCGGCGGCGAGATTGATCAGACGACCTTCGCCGAGCACGATGATCCGGCGGCCACTCGATTGAACCTTGTACTCCTCGACAAACGGTCGAATCGTCGACGGATCGCCCGCCATCTCGCGTAACGCCACGAGATTGAGCTCGAGATCAAAGTGTCCGCTGTTGCAAACGATCGCGCCGTCTTTCATGCGTGAAAAATGTTCCCCGTCGATCACGTGACGATTACCAGTGACAGTCACGAAGATATCACCAATCGACGCCGCTTCGCCGATCGGCATGACGCGGAATCCGTCCATCACCGCTTCGACTGCTTTGATCGGATCGATTTCCGTAACAACGACGTTCGCACCCATGCCGCGTGCGCGCAGGGCGACTCCCTTGCCGCACCAGCCATAACCAACCACGACGAACGTGCGACCGGCTAGCAGAATATTCGTGGCGCGAATGATGCCGTCGAGTGTCGACTGGCCCGTGCCGTACCGATTATCGAAGAAGTGCTTCGTCTGCGCGTTGTTCACGGCGATGGAAGGGAAGGGCAACACGCCCGCAGTTTCCATTGCTTTAAGACGCTGAATACCCGTGGTCGTCTCTTCCGTCGAGCCGATCACTTCCTTGATCTGGCCCGCGCGTTCCTTCAAGAGTGTGGCCACAACGTCGGAACCGTCGTCGATGATGATGTCCGGATGTGAATCGAGTGCGGTCCGGACGTGTCGATTGTAAGTCTCGGTCGACTCACCTTTGATCGCGTAAACCGGAATACCCCAGTCGTTGACGAGCGCGGCCGCCACGTCGTCCTGAGTTGAAAGCGGATTCGACGCGATCAGAATTGACTCAGCGCCACCGGCTTGCAGTGCACGCGCAAGGTTTGCGGTTTCGGTGGTGATGTGGGCACACGCGACGAGCTTAACGCCGCTCAGTGGTTTCTCTTCCGCAAAGCGCTCGCGGATGAGACGAAGAACGGGCATCTCACGCTCGGCCCATTCAATGCGCTGCCGGCCATTACCGGACAGGCCAAGATCTTTCACGTCGTATTCGACGGATGGTGCAGAACTCATATTTGCTGATTCCTCAATGATGAAATATTAAACTCCAGCGCCTGCGCGCAAGGCTTCGGCCTTGTCGGTCTTCTCCCAGGAGAAACCGTCTTCATTGCGACCGAAGTGACCGTATGCAGCCGTCGCCTTATAAATAGGACGGCGCAGATTGAGTGACTCGATAATGCCGCGTGGCGTCAATTCGAAGTTGTCGCGCACGAGCTTCGACAATGCAGCGTCACTGACTCGTCCGCTGCCTTCAGTATTGACATAAACCGAAACGGGATCCGCGACGCCGATCGCATAAGCGAGCTGGACCATGCAGCGGTCCGCGAGTCCGGCGGCCACGATGTTCTTGGCAATGTAGCGCGCCATGTAAGCAGCGGAACGATCCACCTTCGTGGGATCCTTTCCTGAAAAAGCGCCGCCGCCATGAGGCGCGTAGCCACCGTACGTATCGACGATGATCTTGCGGCCGGTGACACCGGCGTCGCCCTTCGGACCACCAGTGACAAACCTGCCCGTCGGATTGATGTGATACTTCGTGTCTTTGTCGAGCAGCTCGGAAGACACGGTGTGCTCGATCACATGTTTCTGAATTTCTGAGCGGAGTTGCTCATTCGTGACGTCGTCCGCGTGCTGAGAAGAAATAACAACAGCGTCGACCCGGAAAGGTCTGCCGTCACGGTATTCAACCGTCACCTGCGATTTTCCGTCCGGACGAAGATAGGGAAGCTCACCTGACTTGCGCACTTCCGAAAGTCGACGGACGAGCTGGTGGGCGAGCTGAATCGGCAGCGGCATCAACTCCGGCGTTTCATTACACGCATAACCAAACATCAATCCCTGGTCGCCCGCGCCACCAGTATCAACTCCCATCGCGATGTCAGGGGATTGTCGATCGAGCGCCGATAAGACGGCGCAGGTGTCACAATCGAAACCATAGCTCGAATGGGTGTAGCCGATTTGGCGGATCGTCTCGCGGGCAATCTTGGAATAATCGAGCACCGCTTCAGTTGTGATCTCGCCGGCGACAACTACCAGGCCAGTGGTCACGAGTGTTTCACACGCGACGCGCGCCTTTGGGTCGGCTGTCAAGGCCGCGTCAAGTACCGCATCAGAGATTTGGTCGGAGATTTTGTCGGGATGGCCTTCAGTGACGGATTCAGAGGTGAAAAGAAAACCGGATTCGCTACTCAAAACAGCTCCTTTGTATGTACACAGTCTCGAATTTTGCGCAGAAAAAGACCGCGTACTTTAGCAGTCCGCGTTTTAGGGTGTCAAGGCAAGGCGGGCCGAATTTGCCTTTCTTCTCTGCGTAGACTCTGCGTCCTCGGCGTCTCTGCGGTGAACTTGTCCTTCAAAACCAATTAAACCGCAGAGACGCAGAGAACGCAGAGTCTTACGCAGAGAAATCAGATATTCAGCAAATTTCTGATACGCGACTCCCATAATTGACATCTTAAATAAGCCGCCGCAGGACGAGTCTCAGCCTCTTCCCTCAGTTCTCGGAGATCACTCCCGAACTCCAGAGGCTTCTCAATGCTTTCAACCGGTGGCTCCCATAGTTATGCAACACTCACAATTAGCCCCTCTCGAAGTCACCCACGCATTGTTAGACCGCGCCATCGCCGCACAGTTAAGTCTGGATGAAGACACAGCGCTTGTAACTGTTCAGCACATGCTCGAGCAGACGGTAGATCTGTTTGAAACCATCGCTGATCTCGGACTGAGTCACCGGAACATCTTCGCTCTTGGCAAGGTCTACTCAAACAGTTCCGTCGTGATCCAGACACTACGCAAGCGAGGCGTCACTGTTGTCGACTCGACCATGCCTGAGCCGGGAATGTTTGATCAGTACTTTGAACAGGACTGTAGAAGACTCTGGCAAGTCGTGGCTGAGGCGCTCGCGAGACGTCGCATCAAACGCATCCTCGTTCTGGATGACGGCGGCTTCTGCATCACCACCGCGCCGCCCGAGCTGTTGCAGCGCTATTCAATTTGCGGCGTCGAACAAACTTCTCTGGGCATGTTTCTTTTTGAAGAGAAGCCGCCGCCGTTTGCGGTGTTCTCGTGGGCCAGGGCAGCAGTAAAACTGGAAATCGGTGGTCCGATCTTTTCGCAATGCCTGATCGACAGGTTGACCACCGGACTCCGTGAGCGCAGGGTTTTTCAACGTGAACAACTCGGCGTAATCGGTCTCGGTAGTATCGGCCGCGCGATGGCGAACCTGGCGGCGCGCGAAGGCAAACAGGTCTTGTTTTACGATCCGCGCAACGATCTCCAGATCTGTCCAATGCTGCCGGCATATAACTCGAGTGGAGTCGCTCGAAGAGTTGATGATGCGCTGCGACTGCGTGATCGGCTGTTCCGGTCGTAATCCCTTCAGGAACAACTGGCCACTCAATCACAAACCCCGCATCAGGCTACTCAGTGGTTCGGGCGGTGATCAGGAGTTTGGTCCAATAATCAACTACCTGAAATCCAGGCCGGATTTTCACGTCGACGAGGAGACGTGGGATGTTACATCTCAACTTGGCCCGTGTGGTCCGATTCACATATCGTATCTCGGCTACCCTTACAACTTTGTTTCCCGGGCTCCCGAGGCGGTGCCGACGCGCATCGTGCAACTCGAAACCGGAGGTTTACTCGCCGCGCTGATCCAGGCGCACATGTATCTCAATTTGTCTGAAAAAGGTCTCGCGCGCAACAGCGGCATTCACCGCGTGTCGCCGGGAGCGCAAAGATTTGTTTACGAGGAGTGGCTCAGGGCCATGAGCGCTTTGAAGCTCGATCTCGTCAAGCTCTTTGGTTACGACCGCGCCATGCTAAGCGCGGCGCAGCACCAAGCGTGGTTTGCGAAGAACTCTGGACCGCATCCCGGCTCGCAGGACTTGCCGGTTAGAACACTGGAAGAGGAAATGAACCAGCTTTTTTGCCTGGAGTGTAACCTGACGAAATCGCATCGAGCGGTAGGCTGAATCGTACCTCGGTTCCACTTGCAGGAGACGACTCGATCTCGACTCTTCCGCCGGCGGCGTGAGCGCGTTCCTGCATGCTTATGAGTCCGAGAGTGGCTACCCGCAGCGCTCGTTTACGGAGTCGTTCTACGTCAAAGCCTGCGCCATTATCCTTCACAGTGAGAAGTAAAAGGTCGTTGCTCCGCGCGAGTCGCACCACGACCTGGGTCGCTTTTGCGTGACGCACTACATTCGTTAACGCTTCCTGCGCGATCCGGAAACACGCAGTCTCGAGCTCGCGTGAGAAACGTTCATTCTCATTCGGCAAGTCGATCAAAACGTCGACATTCAAACCCGTTCGTTTGGTATAACGATCGACGTACCACTGCAGAGCAGTCGTTAGACCAAGGTCATCGAGGATCGGTGGCCGCAATTCAACTGAAAGGTCGCGCACCAATCGCAGCGCTTCGTCTACTGCTTCAATATTGTCCTTAACGTAGGCACCAGCTTCCGACTCCTGGCAAACCTGTTGCACGGAGTGAAGGTTCATCTTGACTGCGGTGAGGATCTGGCCGATCTGATCGTGCAGCTCACGGGCGATGCGCCGTCTTTCTTCTTCCTGGGCATCGATCAGTTGGCGCGAAAACATTTGCAGGGCGTCCTGAGCCTGTTTGCGTTCGGTGATATCGCGCGCCATGCCTTGCACGCCGACAAGTATTCCGTTCTCGTAGATCGCGCGGCTACTCACCTCAATCGGCACCCGACGGCCGTCCTTCGCAATCACGTCGACTTCATAAGTCGTCTCACCCTGCTGGGCCAGTTTTCTCCAGAAACTATCACGCCCATACCTGGCATGCTCAGGAGCGACAAACTCCTTGAAGTTATGACCGACTATCTCTTCGCGTGAATAACCGGAGAGGGTTTCGGCGGCGCGATTGATACTGAGGTAAGTCCCATCGAGATCGTGAACGTAGATGGCGTCCTTCGCATTCTCAAACAACTCACGATACCGCTCCTCACTCTCACGCAGCGCGGTCTCGGCGCGTCTTCGTTCCGCGATTCGTTCTTCCAACTCCGCCACGTAACGCTGGCTCTGTTCAAACAACTGCGCGTTTCGGATTGCAGTGGCGGCGTGTGCGGCGAGGGTTTCTGCCAGCCGTGCATGCTCGGGCTTGAAAAAGTCAGGTTCGACTTTGTCGACCGAGTACAAACCGATGACCTTGCCGGATGTAACCAGCGGCACACCCATCCAGTTACGCACGTGGTCGGCGCCGGTACGGAATTCCCATCCGGTTTCATTGGACGTGTCAGCGACGATGAGACTCTGTTTCGTTGTACAGATGTGGCGCAGCAGTGGGTTTGTTCGACCGTCGAGAATGATCGCACGCGTGTCCTGGATGTTCTGATAACCTTCGTAGCGTCTGAGTGCGCTGACGACGAAGCGCCCTTCAGTGTCACACAACATCACATTCGCGCTGTCGTAGGGAACTAACCTGACCAGATAATCGAGCAGGGTTTCAAGCACTCTTTCGAGACTGAGGTTTTGCGTCAACGCGATGTTGGCGTCTCTGAGGATCTCAGTCTCCTGGCGTATGGCGTGCTCACGCGCCAGCAGTCCGGCCAAATCAGGTGTTTCAGAATTCATGACGAACGGACCCGTGCAACGTTCCGGCTCTCAGTGTTTCGGTGGTGATTTTCTCACGTAAGTGACCACGGAAACAGAGGAGTCAGAAATTTCCACAGAGCCTTTAGGGAGGAGTGAGGCTTGGAAACCCACGTAAATGTAACACTAGCAACCCGGTATATACAGCTTGAAAGGGCTACTGGCCGCAGAGCTGTTACCGGAGCGATCGACCGCCTTGACAGTAAATATGTTATCGCCCTGAAACGCGTAAACGAAATCAAAGTATACACCGGCAGACACCGGAAGAGGACTCAGCGCGCCGTTTACATATATCTCATACTCGATTTTGTCCTGAGAATCTGTTTCGTCGGTGGCCTGTGTCCAACCTAAATACAACTCACACGGAGCGATGGAATCAGCCACATGCACGTTGGCCGGCGCTGTCGGTGGTGTCACGTCACTGCTTGGTGGCGTGGTGGCGTTGACGGTATTGCTCGGGGCAACGTTGCCCGAGAAATCGCCGACGTTGACGCTGAACGAGTTCGTTGTACCGGGATGGATATGACGAATGATGACGGAAACGCTGTTCGTGGGAGCGGCGGCATTGTTGATGTTTTGGGTCAGCGGGCTACCGTTCATCGTGAAGCTGAACACACAACAGTTGTTCGGAATATTGTCGGTTGACTTGGTCCACGTCAATTGGACCTGTGATGGCCCAAGAACACTGGCCTGCAAGACGGGAGTACTTGGCGGCGTCGTGTCTTTTAGGGTTTGCGCACTCGCGGTATTGCTGTCAGCGGACTTATTGCCTTTACTGTCGACGGCATAGACCGCGAAGCGGTAATTGCTGTTTTGCGCCAGGAACGTTGCGGTGTAAGTGGTCTGTGTTTGACTCACTGTTGCCACCGTGTTGTAGGCAGAGTTGTCCAGATTAGTGATGCGGACACCGTAGGAAAAACTCGACTTGGAGCTCGCGCCCTGCCACGAGAGACTCACGGTCGTCTCGGTGATGCCTGTAACTTGCAGATTACTGGGTGCAGGGAGAGTTGGTCCTCCCTTACCAGTCGCGGCCGAGCCTGAAGACCCGTTGAAAAGCACCGCAGCAGTCAACACCACGATTGTCATTCCGATAATGAGACGTGAGAGATGTCGCGTAGTCATTGGGCTCCTCCTCCTGATCTAATGAGCACACCAGTTCGATACCCACGCTTGATGAAAACTGTTTACGCGTACGAGGGAAAGGGGAAGCCGAAGATTATCAGATCTCCAGCGCAGTGACTATGATTATTCTGACGTAAGTTCGTTGAGATTTCGTGGCAGCAAGAATCGCCAATTTAGGGATTGGGTGAGGTTGTCTTACGCCGAAGGCGTTCGCTAATTTCAGCCCAAGGTTGAAGCGCCAGCGACAACCTTGGGACCAATAACCGTAAAAGCGCCAGAACCCTGAAAGGGTTCGCCTTTAAGACAAACCCTTTCAGGGTTAGAACGCCTTTTTGATTCCTGGTCCCAGGGTTCTCGCAAGCTCGAACCCTGGGCTTGAAATTAACGAACGCCTTCGGCGTAAGCCGTGGGTGGAATTTGGATTTTGTCACTCTTCGCGCAGCGCGACGAGTGGATCGACTTTGGTGGCGCGGCGGGCAGGGATGTAGTTTGCCAGTAGGGCCACGAGTGATAACGCTACTGCCACGGACACAAACGTCAATGGATCGGTGGCAGTCACTCCGTAGAGAAAGCTCGCCATGATCCTCGTCAACCCAAACGACAACGCCAGCCCCACTGCCACGCCGATCAAGACCAACAGCATCCCCTGGCCGAGTACGAGTCGCATCACCGCGCCCGGCTGTGCGCCCAACGCCATGCGAATTCCGATCTCGTGCGTGCGCTGGCCAACGGAATAGGCCATCACCCCATAAATCCCCACTGCCGCAAGAATGAGCCCGAGTCCGGCAAAGATTGAAAGCGCCACCGTGTTGAAACGAAGCGGCGCCAGCGATTCCGATCGCATCTCAGACATTGTTTTTACAGCCGAGACAGGCTGGTCCTTATCGATCGCGAGGACTTCGTTCCGAACTGCCCTAACCATACTCGACGGCTCGAGCGTCGTCCGCACTGCCAGCACAAAGAACGACGACGGTGCCTGGAGGTACGAGACGTACATCTCCGGCTTCAACTCAGCGTCGAGGCTCCTGTGTCTGACATCTCCCACGATGCCGACGATCTCGCTCGCGTTCTTATCGCTACCGATGACGATGCGTTTACCGACCGCTTCCTGATCTCCAAACACGTTGCGCGCCATAGTCTGGTTGATGACGGCTACGCTCTGCACGTCTTTGGTGTCGGCATCAGTAAACACACGGCCTTTTAACACGGGGATGTGGAGCACCTGAAAATAATCAGGACTGACGGTGCGAAAGTTTGCAATCGGGAAATTGCCATCGGTAGGCGGCGGTTGTCCCTCGACTAAAAAACTCGATGCCGCTTCGTCCAGACTCAACGGAAGCGCAGTGCTGATTGCAGCAGACTGAACACCCGGCAAGTGTTTGACGCGCTGGAGAAGCTCGGTAGTAAATCCCTGTTTCTGATCGGGCGTAGCATATTTATATGACGGCAGCGAGACACGCATCGTCAGGACATTTTCCGGATTGAAACCCGGATCGACACGTTGCAGGTTGATAAAGCTTTTGATCAGCAATCCGGCGCTGGTCAAAAGCACGAGCGACATCGCCACCTCCAGGATCACGAGTAGATTGCGCACGCGATGTCGAGCGGCTCCCGGATCTGCTCCGCGTCCACCTTCCTGCAACGTCTCGTTCAGATTGGGCCGTGAGACTTGTAACGCCGGCGCCAGGCCTGAAAGCACGCCAGTGAAAACCGACAGCAGTATGGTCCAACCGAGAACATAGAAATCAAGATTGATCTCCTTGACGCGCGGAATGTCACCAGGGTTCAGCGCCACCAGCACCTGGATTCCCTCATACGCGAGCAACAGGCCGAGTACTCCACCGGCGAGCGCAAGCAAAGTGCTCTCGGTAAGAAGCTGGCGAATGATGCGTACACGACTGGCGCCGAGTGCGACACGAACTGCGATCTCTTTCGATAAGGAACTGGCGCGCGCGAGCAGAAGGTTCGCGATGTTTGCGCACGCGATCAGCAACACGAAAGCGACCACTGCCAGCAATATTTTCAGCGCCGGTTTGATGTCGCCGACGATCTCTTCCTGCATCGCCACGACGCGCGCGCCCACGCTGGCGTTAGTCTCGGGAAACTGGCTCTGCAGGTTGGCCGAGATCTTTGTCAGGTCTGCCTGCGACTGCTGGATCGTCACGCCGGGTTTGAGCCGGCCCAAAACGAATAAGTAGTGCGCGAGTCGATTAGTCAGAAGGTTCGCGTTCGCAGCGCCAGGTGCTTCGGGCACGGCAAGGCGAGACAACACCCACAGCTCAGCAGTGTCCGGATACTGAAACTCGGGCGGCATCACGCCGATTACCGAAAAGGATTCGTTATTCAGATTGAGTTTTCGACCGATAACGTTTTGATCGCCACCGAAGCGGCGTTGCCATAGTGCGGTACTCAACACGACGACGCGCTCACGCTCCGGCTGCGCATCTTCAGGAAGAAAGGTCCGGCCCACCGCGGGCTTCACACCCAAAAGAGAAAAGAGGTTCTGAGTGACTATCGCGCCTGGAACACGCTCCGGGCGATCGTCGCCGGTAAGATTGAAGTTGAGAAACCTGATCGCCGCCATCTCGTCGAATGAGGTGTTTTGTTTGGACCAATCGAGGAAGTTCGCGGGCGCAACCAGGTTGTGATTCTGAAGATTCATGAGGGCGGCGATCGCCTGTGAGTTTGTCTCCCAGACAAACACCAGCCGCTCCGAATCGTGATACGGCAGCGGTCGCAACAGAACGGCGTTGACTACGCTGAAGATGCTCGTGTTGGCGCCGATCCCCAGCCCCAAAGAGATGATCGCCACGATGGTGATGACAGGTTGTTTGAGGAGCCGGCGTACGCCATAGCGAATGTCTTGTAGAAAATTAGCCATGCACTGCTTCCGCCTGATTGTTTGACTTTGAAAGAAACGCGCGACACAAGCTTCCGTCTTCCAGTCTAATGACGGGAGCAGCATAACAATGTCCAAGACACGATGAGACACTCACCGGCTTGCCCGAGCCATTGCCATTCGGCTCCGCTTTCATCTGTTCAAATACTTCTTTTGCGCCGTTGAGATAGCAGGGAAGTCCAAAGCACACATCGGTGTGAGACGAAGACCCATTTTGAAAGATCGGATAATAAGCAACCAGCTCCGCGATCGATCGCACGTCCATCTCGCAGAGCTCAGCCACTACTGCAAGCGCGTCGTTGTCGATCGGCACTCGTGTTTCGAGTAGCGCATGCAGCGCCGGGACCACGGCCGCTTGCGCGTGCGGGTAGTTTGCGACCAATGGCTGTAGACGGTGCTTTAGTTCTTCCTGGTTCATACGGTGACCAGTCCTTCATGTTGGCAGACCGGATTCAATTTTTCTATGGGGGGTTACTTTCCGGATGCGCATACGTGGGCGGCGCTTCAGGAAAGTCGGGATCAAGGTTTACATCTAAGAAAAATCCATTGCCGTGCGGTACGAGCAATGGATTTCTATGGTCCAACCTGTTTAAAAGACAGACAACAACATCCCTCTCGATTGCGAAGCGTACGACTAACTGTTAACGGGGAATCGAACCGAAGAGGATGTACCGGAGAGGAAGACATTGCATTCCGTTGAGTAAGAATTTACACGCGGCATTATGCATGGAATCGAGAGAGTGTCAATACATTCTTTTTGTCGCATTGATCCAGTGTGAATAGTTCAAATCGAATCATGAACAACTACGACAAGAGCTAGTTGTTTTTAACGCCGAAGGCGTTTACCAATTGCAGCCCAGGGTTCGAGCGTGCGAGAACCCTGGGTAACATTCCAAAGATGGACCAAAACCCTGAAAGGGTTCCTCAACCGGCGAACCCTTTCAGGGTTGCTTGTGTGTGTGTGTCGTATACCCAAGGTTGTCGCTAACGCTCCAACCTTGGGCTGAAATTAGCGAACGCCTCCGGCGTTTATTCACATCATCGCCGCCAATATCGATCGCGCGTTGCCATTTAAATGAGGGTTGAGAATTTATTGACATCCCTTACTGTCGCGGTGTATATGCTTGCCACGCTTTACTAACCAAACGAAGGGGGTCCTCCGTCTCACTTTTTTTGACTCGAGCCGACCCGAACAAGGAGGTTTTTCCGGATGACAAGAAAGCATTTTCGAACCATGGTCTGGGCGGCGGTGGCTGCGATCAGTCTGTTGAGTTTGACTGCGGGCGCAGGCGCCGTTCAGAGCGACAAGAAGATCAGGTTACTGGACGACTGTGAGCCAACCAGCTTCAACGCGGTGCTTGGCGATGGCGCCTGCGTAGGCAATGGTCACACGACGTTTGATGAGTTCATCGCCGAGCTCGCGGCAACTCAGGATGCACACGCCTGGCGGAATCAACCGAGCAACATGCATTTGAATGTTGGACGCGACACACTGATCGAGAACCGCGGTGGCGAGACGCACACGTTTACTCCCGTAGCTGAGTTTGGCGGTGGTTTCATTGACCAGCTCAACGGCATTTCAGGCAACCCGGTTCCGGCTCCCGAATGCCTGAACCTAGGCGCGATAGTTTTCATTCCGGCTGGTGGTATTGCAGTTGGACCAACTGCCGGCAGTCCGGATCTGCCTGTCGGTTCACACAAGTTTCAGTGCTGCATTCATCCGTGGATGCGTACTGTGATTGACGTCGCCGATCCGGGATCGAAGTCAGCTCCCGCTGCTCCCGCTGCTGCGAAACACGATCATCACTGATTCCTTATCAGAAGAGACGTGCAGCTCACCACTGCACGTCTCTCAGCTAAGCCCGGCATGAACTTGTTGCAAAGATATACGGCCTGGGACCATTCCAGAGAACAACGCTTACTTGAACACTGGGCGCTGGAACGGACGAAGGGAAAGACGCGCTTTGTGTTGCACGAGGCGTTTAAGTTTACCGTGTTTTTGACTGCATATTTTGATGTTACCGGTCACCTCAGTGGCCGTAGTGATGACATGTTCAGCTTTTGGCTGTATATGGGCCTGTATGTAGCCGGCGGACTCTTTGGCGGATACATGGAGTGGGCGAGCAGGGAAGGCAAATATAAAAAGGCGCTGCTCAACGGTAGCCTCCAGAGACCCTTTGACAACCGCCTCATCCCTCACTGATGGGCCACGCATGCTACTGCGCGACATGAAAGAAATCTCGGCTGCTCAACCTGGCGCCACGTCTAATCCACAGCGAGGGTAGTTAAGAGGCTTCGCCGAAGTGAATTGCATCTCTCCTCCATAGTTTCCCGTCGAAGCTGTCAACAATCTTGATTCATGAAATGGAGGACTGGAATGAAGAAAAGACTCTTTTGCATCCTGTTGTCACTTGCTTGGAATGGTTTGTTTTTCAGCCAGTGTCATGGCCCAACACCGGCATATTGATCGCGGAGAACGGCGAGATCTCCGTGAGGATCGCCGCGATATTCGTTCTGATACAAGGGACATTCGATCGGATCGACGCGACTTGCGGGCAGATGCTCGCGAGCGTCAACGAGATATTCTCGAGCTCAGAGACGACAGACACGAAGGAGCTTCGCGAGCAGAATTGCGCGGAGATCGGAGGGATATAAGAAGCGACACGCGTGATATTCATCAAGACAGTCGCGATCTAAGATTTGATCGTCATGATCGTCGCGCAGATGTGCGCGACTTCTACCGTGATGGGCGTCGAGCGCGTCACGACTAAAGCCCTTGCCATGAAAAGTAGGACAGGCAATTCCTGCCTGTCCTAACCTTGCCGAGCGTGATAAACTTGACGCTCTTCCAGAGAGAATACCTCCCATAACTTGCTATGCCCAGTATGGACTAACGTGAGGAGGCATATCATGAAACGACGGATTCTCGGGATAGTTGTATTGCTGCTATCGCTGATGGTGCTGTTGGTTCCAACTTCAAACACACAATCCACGACGTGCTGTCAAAAGTGCTTGCAGCGGTTTCAGCAATGCGATGGCTCAACTATAGTTTGCTGTCAGATATACAACTCGTGCATCTCGCAGTGTCCCACTAGCTGCCCGAGTTGTCCTGACCAGTAACTCGTTCAGGTGGATATGAACCCCGGCAGTTTACTCATCAAAGTTTTCGCTGCCGGCCTGGTGCTGAGTCTGACACCTTTCGCCCTCGCGCAACAGGCGAAGGATAAGTGGCAACGACTCTACACCGGCGAAGATTCGATAATTGAGCTCAACATCTCCAACACCCGGTTTGAGCCGGGCTACGTCATGCGTGCGGAAATTCGCACTACCTTCTCGGAACCGAAGAGAGTCAGCAGCACTTCCGAGGAAAAATATAAGACTCGCCTTGAAACTATCGACTTCAGGTTGAACGACAAACGCTACCGGCTCTTTGAAACAACCATTCTGGATTCTTCGGGTCGGATGTTGAGCTCCTACAAAATCACGCCGGTGGATGAATGGCGAGTTATCAAGCCGAACAGCATAATGGACCGCCTCTTCAATACTCTCCGCGTGTTACCGCCGTTTGGTAACTGGATGGTTAAGTCTTACCGGTTCGCAGACGAAGTCTCCAAACCTATTTCGAATACGCGGGAGTTGGACGGCCTGATTGGCACGCCTGTGCGGCTCAGCCCGGATCAAGCGGCGGTGGGAACGAAGATCTGTTCGTTTCCAGCCTATGAAGACAAGCACGCGACTAAAGAAGAATTAGCGCGAGAACTGGGGACTGATTCGATTGGAATCGTTACTGGGTATCTCGGCAGTATTAGTGTGAAGTGTACAGGTGATGGCTGGACGCCGCCGCAAAGTTTACTGATTAAAGCCACCGGCGATGAGATGTTGATGCTTTGGGAAGGCGTGTTTCTTGTATTGCAGCACGATCGCCAGGGCGGTGGTTCTGATCTCATCCGGACACTCAAACGAAGACCATGATCCACCGGCGCTCACTTCTAATATTCCTGGCGGCCTCCTTGCTGTTGGCTCTTCAAACAAAAGCACAAGCACAAACTGACAAACATCTTTTCCCGATCCTACAGAACCAGAAGTGGGGTTACATGGACCAGACCGGACGCATAGTGATCAAGCCCCGGTTTCAGTTGGCGTTTGATTTTTCTGAAGGTCTGGCTGTTGTAGCGATCAATCGCAAGTTTGGCTACATCAACACGCGCGGCGCCATGGTTATCAAGCCGCAATACGATGAAGCCAACAGATTCTCTGAAGGATTAGCCCTCGTCGGCAAAGATTATCGTTGGGGTTACGTTGATAAAACCGGACAGGAAGTCATCGCTCGTGAATTTATCCAGGGTAGTGATTTTTCAGAAGGACTGGCTGCCGTCCATATCGATCCCCACAGCGCCGGCACAGATGCTCGCTGGGGTTACATCGGCAAGAAAGGCTCGATCGTAATCGCACCGCAATTTTTCTCTGCCGGTGATTTCTCAGAAGGAATGGCGAGAGTGTCGGTCGGCAAGTTTGGAGAAGTAAATCCGGTTGGCTACATCGATACGAAGGGGAATTTCATCGTCAAGCCGCAATTCATCCTCGCCGGAAACTTCTCCGAGGGACTGGCTCCAGTCGAATTCGGTGGCCGCATGGACCAGTTTGGCGAGAGGCTGTACACACACGTGCCGGGCAAGTGGGGATACATCGATAAGACCGGAAGGATCATACTTGCCGCGCAATTCGATTCTGCCAATGAGTTTTCCGAAGGACTTGCCTTTGTAAAAGTCGGCGAAAAGCACGGGTATATAAATAAGACCGGACAAATTGTTATCGAGCCGAAGTACGACTATGTCGGCGGCGGGAATTACTGTTCGGAGTTTAAGGAAGCTATGGCGTGTATCAGTCTCGACAATAAGATCGGCTACATCGACAACAAGGGAAGGATTATTGCCGCGCCGCAGTTCGACAACGCCCAGAGTTTCTCACATGGACTGGCGCGCGTGACGCTCGGTGGATTGGAGCCCGTAGAGCAGGGAAGCGATGTTGTTGGTTTTAGAGGCCGGTTTGCTTACATCGATAAAAAGGGAAGTTACGTTTGGAAACCGGCAAACTAACACGCCTTTGCAAAACCTTGACTTTCGGCTTGCCTTAAACTATTAACTGGCTGCGGTTCGAATCCCATCTTACAAATCTTTCACACTTCCTGGTGAACCGCGGTTTCCCTGGTTATTGAACTTTCTTCATCTCGCTTCAAAACGTCTCGATGGGCCATGGAAGGTAACATCCGAGATGCACAACCGGGAGTATCAAAATGATGACCTACTTTGAGGATCTCACCCGCGACCTTTATCCGGGGGCGGAAGCGCCTACGCTCTTTTTTGATCGTGCCTGGTCCTATGGAGACGTCGAGAACAATGGCATCTATTACCATCCTCAGTTGACTCACTACGCTCATCAGGCATTCGAGCAGTTCTTCTACGAGCGAACCGGGTTGACATACTCGGACCTCTCACGACAATCGCCAGAAAGTGATGCAGTTCGCACTGCGCATGATCCGCCGATCCCGCGGATGACTTTTCCTGTTGAGTGGCTCCATCAGTGGATGTTGCTGCCAATGAGGGCCGGCGATGGCTACCGAATTGGCATCGATACCGTCGATGTAGCGCCTAATCGAGTTGGGGTCCGGGCGTGGGTGGTGAACAGTCAGTCGCAACTTGCCGCGATCGTGATCTGGCTTCGAGCTGCAGTTCTATTAGACCCGAAACGCAAGACCGTTGATATTCCTTTATGGTTCCCCAGAAGATGATGACGACAACCGAACGACTTCCACAGCCAAACCTGAGAACTATTGGAGGAACTTTCTATCGGTTTCACAAGGTTCGCTACTTCACCCGGCGAAGCGACCAGTTTTACAAGAACTTCATTGATACCCGAGCTAAGTTTGAGAGTCCGGCCCGTTTCGCGCCCGCGCATTCCCAATGCGGTCACTTCTTTGCCAGAACTGAACAAATTGCCTGCGCTGAAGCGTTGTTCTACGCTGACCTCAATGACTGGAGCAGGCTTAAGACATCAACGCCACTGGACGTCATCCACGCCTTGAGGGAAAAAGGCGACGACTATTTATTCCTGGCAGTGGAGTTCGAAATCGATCGGATGGTCGACTTCACTGATTGGCGATCGGTCGATGAGTTCATGCGCTTCGGCACGTTACAGTGGAAAGGGCAAATGCGGGAGTATGCTGTCGAGTATCTGGGTTGGTTGCTCAGTGAAGACCGAGGCGGCAATAAGTTTACAGACATTCTAGGTGTCGACGCTAGGTCATTTGGCTATAAGGGAGTGATCTTTCCCAGTGTCCGAGTGCTCTTGTATGACGGTGAAATCCCGCGGAACGTCGCGATAAGGCAGGGACTTGAAGGAATCAAGCATATGTCTACCGCTGGTAATATTATGGATCTACAGTGGCAGGCTGAGCAGCAGCTCAAACAGGAATGGAATGCGGTTGTGTTCTCAGGCTCAAAGCTAACGCGGTCGATTTCGAAACTTACGTGGCTCGATGCGAACGGAGCCTCAGAAACAATCGACAACCCGTTTCACGGTGCAACTGAGGAGACACTGGAGGTCGCCCGATTGACAGAGCGCACCTTGCGGGGAATTGATCCGGTTATGGCAGCGAAGGAAGGATTGTTGAGCATGACAGAGGCCAAAGACGAATTCGACGATAACGCTTTCTTCATGCGAGGTAATTGAAACGAAACGTTCAACTCTGATGTAGAGTCCACGAATTGGGGATTGAAACTAATTTCACCGCCGCCGTTATGGCCTCTTAACTAACTTTCCTGCTCGCCTTGCGTGCTTTCGCTGGTTGGCCGCCTCGCGCAACGCGAGCGCCTTTGCGGCGGGCTTCAGTTGTTTGAAGTTCAACGGAGTCGGCAGGGACAGAATCAAAGCCAAGTTGGATCGCATCTACTTCACGCTTGGCTTTGCGCGACATTAGACCACCTTGCATTAAATCGGGATAACGCGCCCGTTCGATTCCTTTGAGCAAGCCTTCGACTGTGAGTATTTGTATCTTGGGAAAGCTAGCGCCTACGGGACTCTCGTAATAGCCAGCCTTAACTGCTTCTTGCCGCATTGGCGTAGTGGGTTTAGCAAGGGTTACAAATAATCCTAGGGATGCCTTTTCACGGTTGATTACATGGCCCAAGTCTCGGATCATAGGTACGCTTACATGTGAAGTACGGCAGAGAAGAGGATCGCCGCATGTGGCTCAAGCTGCATTTAATCTGCGGCGTCAAAACGAACATCGTGACATCAGTCGAAGTCAGTGACGGTTATGCACATGATTATTCGTTCTTTAAGGGACTGGTAGACCGCACGGCTAAGAACGGTTTTCAGATGAAAGAAGTGTCGGCAGACAAGGGCTATCTAGGCGCGTCTAACATGCTCGCCACCCTCCAGCATGGCGCGATCCCTTACATCCCATTCAAAACCAACTCAGTGCCGGATTCACGGGGCTCGTATGGTCCTAAATCGGAACTGTGGACGAAGATGTACCACTTCTACGCGCTACATCGCGCGGAGTTTCTACAGCACTATCACAAACGCTCAAATGTTGAGACGACTTTCCACATGATCAAGGCGAAGTTTGGTCAACGCTTGCGGAGTCGCACACTCACGGCACAGGTTAACGAAGCGTTGTGTAAGGTGCTTTGTCACAACCTGTGCGTTGTGATCCAGTCCGTTCACGAACTCGGAATAGAAGCCGCATTCGCGACTGAAAGCGCGGCCTAAGCTGCGCTTTGTGGCCTAGCCGGATGAATGATATAACCCTCACCGTTTTCTCACTTTCCGCCCGTTATCGTTCAGATAGAGGCCAAACCAATGGTAGAAGGCAATCAGACTCCCAACAATGCTGATGGCTCCAATGGTGGTCAGAATAATGGCCGTCCTTACGGAAGTATGTATTGGGTTTACATCATTGGGGCTTGGGCTTTTATCAGCTTGTTGTTGATCGCGATTTTCGCCCCTCACATGACTGAGCGATTGAAATTCTTTGTAACTACTCTGTGGGTAATCGTTACCGCTTTTGCCGTTATTGCTCAGGCTGTTATTTACCGGAAACAGTGGGCCATCATGGAGCGGCAACTCAGACTTATGGCCCTCAGTCAAAGCGCGTACCTCAGCGTGGGCGACTTTATTATCCCGCCCATCCGAAACTATCAGCTCGTTGTTAACGGGAAGCTCTTTAATCGCGGGAATACGCCAGCGCTTAATCTGACAAAGAAGATGCAGATCGCTCTTGGTAAAGGAACGCCGCCGCCAAGATGGGGCCGATTCGATTGGAACGTTATTCCTGACGAACCGGACAGCACCTTGATTGCCGCTGGTGACTTCGTGCATTTCACCACGCCTGTGTTGAAAATCGACCCTAAGTTGTTCAATGAAATTAACGAGGGGAAGCAAACCATTATGATTGATGGGCAGTGCCGCTATCGAGACAACGTTGGCGACTTGCTGATTTACATGTTTGGCTTGACCGTTGAACTTGACCCACCGCGCACCCACATTCGTTACCAAGAGCACCGACGCGAAAGCGACAATTAGAATTTTGAGGCAAGAATGACACTTACCGCATAAATCGGCATTTATGAGGCAAAGCCCTAAACAAC
>Ga0105247_10000883_pt1 | contig 22652 bp, 19 predicted proteins | sample KBSS24metaG_FD_81519 | JGI IMG/M metagenome (GOLD analysis project Ga0105247, IMG submission 81519) | Switchgrass rhizosphere microbial communities from Kellogg Biological Station, Michigan, USA - KBS S2-4 metaG | ecosystem: Host-associated > Plants > Roots > Rhizosphere > Soil | place...
AACGACGACCTGATCCTGAACAACTACAAGAAGGTCAAGGACGACCTGCTCAAGGTCCGCGACGACGGCGTCGACTTCAAAATGGCGGGTCTGCAGCCACTAGCGGCCGAGTTGACCGGCACCATCGGCGACGACCAGAGGCGCGCCGAGGTCGCGGCCATCCCGCTGGTGTGCGTGGTGTTGTTCTTCGTGTTCGGCGGCGTCGTCGCGGCCGCCCTCCCGGGGATCATCGGCGGCCTGACCATCGCGGGCGCGCTCGGCATCATGCGGCTCGTCGCAGAATTCGCCCCCGTGCACTTCTTCGCCCAGCCGGTGGTGACCCTGATGGGGCTCGGCATCGCGGTCGACTACGGCCTGTTCATGGTCAGCCGGTTCCGTGAGGAAATAGCGGAGGGCTATGACACCGAGGCCGCGGTCCGACGAACGGTGATGACCTCGGGCCGCACGATCATGTTCTCCGCGGTGATCCTGGTGGCATCGTCGGTGCCGCTGCTTCTGTTCCCGCAGGGGTTCCTGAAGTCCATCACCTACGCGATCATCGCCTCGGTCATGCTTGCGGCGATCTTGTCGATCACGGTACTGGCGGCCGCACTGGCCATCCTCGGGCCGAACGTCGACGCGCTGGGCGTGCGCACGCTGCTGCGGGTTCCGTTCTTCCGCAACTGGAAGCCGATGCGGGTGTACCTGACCTGGCTGGCCGAGAAGACGCAGAAGACCAAGACCCGAGCAGAGGTAGAGAAGGGCTTCTGGGGCAAGCTGGTCAACCGCGTGATGAAGCGGCCCGCCGCATTCGCCGTCCCGATCGTCATCGTGATGATCGCGCTGATCATCCCGTTGGGGCAGCTCTCGCTCGGCGGCATCAGCGAGAAGTACTTGCCGCCGACCAACTCGGTGCGCCTGGCGCAGGAGGAGTTCGACAAGATCTTCCCGGGCTTCCGCACCGAGCCGCTGACGATCGTGATGCAAAGCGACAACGGGCAACCCATCAGCGACCAGCAGATCGCGGAGGTCCGCAACAAGGCGATGCAGATCTCCGGCTTCACCGACCCGGACAACGACCCGACCAAGATGTGGCAGGAACGCCCGTACCTCGATGGCGCATCGAAGGATCCGTCGACCAGGGTGATCCAGAACGGTCTGGTGAATCGCAACGACGCGGCCAAGAAGATCGCGGATTTGCGGGCGCTGACGCCACCGCGCGGCATCACGGTGTCCATCGGCGGCACCCCCGCGCTGGAACAGGACAGTATCCACAGCCTGTTCGACAAACTGCCGTTGATGGTGGTCCTGCTGATCACCACGACAACGATCCTGATGTTCCTGGCGTTCGGGTCGGTGGTGCTGCCGATCAAGGCCGCAGTGATGAGCGCGCTCACGCTCGGCTCGACGATGGGCGTGCTCACGTGGATGTTCGTCGACGGCCATGGCTCCGGCCTGATGAACTACACCCCGCAGCCGCTGATGGCGCCAATGATCGGCCTCATCATCGCGGTCATCTGGGGCCTGTCGACCGACTATGAAGTCTTCCTCGTATCCCGCATGGTGGAGGCTCGTGAGCGCGGCATGTCCACCGCCGAGGCCATCAGGATCGGTACCGCCACCACCGGTCGGCTGATCACCGGCGCGGCGTTGGTCCTGGCTGTCGTCGCAGGCGCGTTCGTGTTCTCCGACCTGGTGATGATGAAGTATCTGGCGTTCGGCCTCCTCATCGCCCTTCTGCTGGACGCCACGGTGGTCCGGATGTTCCTGGTGCCGGCGGTGATGAAGCTGCTGGGCGACGACTGCTGGTGGGCGCCCCGCTGGATGAAGCGGCTTCAGGAACGCCTCGGCCTCGGCGAGACCGAGCTGCCCGACGAGCGCAAGCGTCCCGCGGTGCGCGATCACCCCGAAGAAGCATTGGTCGGTGCGGGCGCACCTGCGCCGCCGCGGCCGATGCCGCCACACGACCCGACGCATCCGGGCGCCGATGGCGCTTCGCGGGCGGGAGCGACGACGCGGATCACGACACCGCCGCGGGCCAACGCGCCGTCCGTTGCGGGGACGACGCGGATCCCCACCGCGCGAACGCAATCCGACGAGCCGCAGACCACTCGGCTCTCGATGGCCAAGAACGCAGTCCGCAACGTCGTGAACAATGCAGCCGCTCGGGTCAACCACCCGCCCGCGGATGACACCCAGCGGAGCCACCGGCCCGCGCCGCCTCCGCCTGCGGCACCGCGCGAGGAGCGTGAAATCGAGTCCTGGCTCGGCGAATTGCGGGGCACCGCGCCCGCGGGCGGCCAACCGGCGCCGCCACTCCCCTCGCATGGGCCCACGCGCGAGCCGGGGACTGGGGGCCCAGTGCGACCGTCGGCTGACGCCACCCGCTCGATGCCCGACCAACGCCAGCCTCGCCCGCAACCAAGTAACGAGCCGACGACCGCGATTCCGACGCTGGGGACCCTACCTTCGCACGCGGGGGCCCCACCCTCGCATGGGCCCACGCGCGAGCAGGGGACTGGGGGCCCACCCGAAGGCAGGGGACGTCCTCGGACGCAGGACGCTGATGCGGCGACCGAGAAGCTCGACACCCGCGAGGAAGAAGAGCCTAAGCGCCGCGGCGGCGGGGTGAGCGCACAGGATCTGCTACGGCGCGAGGGCCGGATCTAGTCCTTCGCCGCTTGTAATGCAGTGGCGCGATTCGGCCGGCGGTTTCTCGCCGTGGCGTTACATCCGGATCTAATCGGATGCCGCCGCCTCCACATCGTCGGCTTCCGCCATGACGATCGGACCGGCTTCGGCCTCTTGCGCGGCCTCCTCGGCCGCGGGGTCTCTGGCCAGTAGCACCCGCACCGCGCTATTGAGGAACGCGACCGTCGGCACGGCCAATAGGGCGCCGACGATGCCTGCCAGCACCCCGCCACCCGCGATGGCCAACACCACCGCCAGTGGATGGATCGACACCGCGCGGCCCATTACGAGCGGCTGCAGCACATGGGCTTCCAGCTGTTGCACGGCGATGATCAGGCCGAGCGTGATCAGCGCATAGATCCAGCCCTTGGCGATCAGCGCCACGACCACCGCGAAGAAGCCGGCGATTACCGCACCCACGAGCGGAACGAACGCGCCGAGGAACACCAGCGACGCCAACGGTAGCGCCAGCGGCACACCCATGATGGCCAGGCCGGTACCGATGCCGACCGCATCGACGAGTGCCACCAGGAAAGTCGCGCGCACGTAGCCGATCAACGATCGGAAGCCGGCCCGGCCTGCGTCGCGCACGCGCTCCCGGACGTTCTCCGGGAAGATCTTGGTGACGAAGCCGTAGATGTTGCGGCCGCCGTGCAGGACGAAGATCAGCGTGAAAAGCACCAGTAGCGCACCGGTGACGATCTCGGTGACCGTGCCGGCCGTCGACAACGCCCCGCTGGTGAGCTTCTCCTGGTTGTTCTGCAGGGCCTCGACGGCAGACTTGCGGGCGTTTTCGATCTGTTCCTGGTTGAGATGCAGCGGCCCTCGGGTGAGCCAGTCCCCCACGCCCTTGATGCTGGTGCTCACCTGCTCGACGAGTGCCGGTGCCCCCTCGATGAACTGGCTGACCACGAACGTGAGGATTCCGCCGACGACGGCGATACCCCCGAGCAGCACCAAGGTCACCGCACCACCGCGGGGCGCGCCCCGCCGGTCCAGGAAGTCGACGACGGGCAACAGCAGCGCGGCCAGCAGGGTCGCCAGGGCGACCGGCACCACGATCAACTCGAGCTTCTTGACCGTCCACAGCACCGCGACGATCGCTGCGAAGATCACCAGCAGCCGCCAGGACCACGCGGCTGTCTTGCGGACGAACGGGGTCACCGATCCATCGGGGACGGTATCTATCGAGGGGTCCGCTGGCATGCCGGTAGCGTAACGGCAGGCCGCAGCGTCACCTCGAATCTCGCGAATAGGCCTCGGCGCGCCCGCCTGCGCGACAATATCCGGGCTACCTGCGCCGCTACCCTTAGGGGCGTGTCCCAAGACGCCCCTGCGAGCGACGCCCGCAGCCAGGAGCGGCCTACCAGGAGCAGATACTGGTGGCTGCGCTGGGTGATCATCGGCGCCGCGGCCATTGTGCTCGCGGTCGAGCTCACGTTGGTCTGGGACCAACTGGCCAAGGCGTGGAAGAGCGTCTACTCGGCGAACTGGTGGTGGGTGCTGGCGGCGATCATCGCGGCGATGTCGTCCATGCACAGCTTCGCTCAGATTCAGCGCACTCTGCTCAGGTCTGCAGGCGTCAAGGTCAAGCAGTGGCGCTCGGAGGCGGCGTTCTACGCGGGCAATGCGCTGTCAACAACGCTGCCGGGCGGCCCGGTGCTGTCGGCCACGTTCATCTACCGCCAACAACGGATCTGGGGCGCGTCGCCGGTGGTGGCTTCGTGGCAGCTGGTGATGTCGGGGGCGCTGCAGGTGGTCGGGCTGGCGGTGCTCGGTCTTGGCGGCGCGTTCATGCTCGGTGCGAGCAAAAACCCACTGTCGCTCATCTTTTCACTCGGCGGGTTTGTCGCGTTGATACTGCTGGCGCAGGCGGTGGCGACTCGCCCCGAGCTTATCGACGGCATCGGGGTGCGTGTGCTGTCGTGGTACAACTCGCTGCGCGGCAAACCCGCCGACACGGGGCTCAACAAGTGGCGCGAGACCCTGTCCCAACTTGAATCGGTCAGCCTGTCCCGTCGCGAGCTCGGCGAGGCGTTCGGCTGGTCGCTGTTCAACTGGATCGCCGACGTCGGGTGCCTGCTGTTCGCGTGCTATGCCACCGGCGGTCATCCGTCGCTGGCGGGTGTGACCGTCGCGTACGCGGCGGCCCGCGCGGTCGGGTCGATCCCGTTGATGCCGGGCGGTCTGCTGGTGGTCGAGGCGGTGCTGGTGCCGGGCCTGGTGTCGTCCGGCATGACGCTGGCCTCGGCGATCTCTGCGATGCTCATCTACCGGTTGGCGAGTTGGATCTTCATTTCCGCGATCGGCTGGGTGGTGTTCTTCTTCATGTTCCGCACCGAGAAGGACATCGACCCGGACGCCACCGTCGACGAGGGCGTCGAGCAGCCACCGCAGTTCAGTCCCGATCCGGAAGTGCGGCACGAACCCGAGCCCGAAAAATAGCGAAACGATCATGCGCGGCCGGACGTCCCTAATGGTGTCGGCGATCGCCGCGCTTACCGTAGCGTGCACATCGTCGACCCAAACCCCCTCGGCGTCAACCACTTCCACCCCTCTGTCGAACACTCCGGACACCGGCCCAACGGTGGTCACGCCACTGATTGCCAGTGCCGTCGCGGCACCGATCCCTGTGCCCGCCACCGACGGCAAGGTGCACCTGGCCTACGAAATGCAGCTGACCAATGTGCTCGACCAGGAGGTGACGCTGACATCGGTCGACGTGCGCGCCGCACACCGGACGCTGTTGAACCTGGCGGGCGAGCGGCTGGCGTACTGGACACGTGTGATGGGAAACCCTGCGTCCACAACGAAACTCGGGCCTGCGCAATCTGCGGCGGTGTGGCTTGACGTCTCCCTCGACCCAGGCGGCACAGTGCCGGCAGAGCTGGTGCACGCGATCGGGGTGTCACTGGCGCAGCCACGGCCGCCGCTGTTTCCCGCCACGATGACCGAGACAGTCGCACCCGTCACCGTGCAGACCCGCAAGCCTGCCGTCATCGCGCCACCGCTCGTCGGATCGAATTGGGTGGACGCCAACAGTTGTTGTGATATGACGCCGCACCGGATGGCACTCAATCCGCTCAACGGGCAACTGTGGGCCGCCGAGCGGTTCGCGGTCGACTACGTACAACTGTTGCCGGATCTGCGGCTGTTCAACGGCGACAAGACCAAACCCGAGAGTTATCCGGGGTTCGGCGCCGAGATCCACGCCGTGGCCGATGGCCCCGTCGTCGCGGTACTCGACGACCTGCCGGAGCAGGTACCCGGCGAATCCCCGCCGGGTCTTCCGCTCGAGCAGTACGCAGGCAATCACATCGTCCAGGACATCGGCGGCGGCAACTATGCGCTCTACGCCCATCTCAAGACCGGCAGCATCAAAGCAAAGGTGGGCGACCGCCTGAGCTCCGGCCAGGTGATCGCCCTGGTCGGGAACACCGGCAACACCGACGGACCACACCTACATTTCCACGTCATGAGCACCCCGGATCCACTGCGGTCCGACGGGTTGCCATTCGTGTTGTCGTCGTTCAGGCTCGACGGGCGTATCGCGTCAATGGACGCCGAAGACGCCGTCGAAGCCGGCCAACCCGCCCCGATGCAGCCCGGCTTCACGCCCCGCGATGAATCCGCGGTCAGCCCATTGGTTTTGGATGTGATGAGCTATGCCGGTCGGTGACCGGGGCCGACGGGTGCGGCGGGCGCCGATCGCTCTGCTCGCCGACATCGTGTGCGTGATCGTGTTCTGCACGATCGGCCGCCGGAGTCACGCCGAGGGGTTGACTGTGGCGGGCATCGCGCAGACGGCGTGGCCGTTCCTGGCAGGCACCGGTGTCGGCTGGTTGTTGATACGGGGGTGGCGGCAGCCGTTCACGGTCATCCCCACCGGCGTTGTCGTCTGGGTCTGCACAGTGGTGGTGGGAATGCTGTTGCGCAAGGCGACATCTGCAGGTGTGCAGGCGAGTTTCGTGGTGGTGGCTTCGATCGTGACCGCCGTGCTGCTGCTGGGCTGGCGCGTTGTGGCCGCGCTGTTCCGGCGGCACTAGTCTGAATTCGCCGACGGCTCAGGCGAAGTCGAGATCGTCAACGTGGCACGCAACCCGCCAAGCGGTCCGTCGGACAATTCGATCCGTCCGCCGTGCAACGCCGCCTGCTGCGCCACAAGCGCCAGGCCCAACCCTGATCCACCCGGTGCCGCATTGCTGCCCCTTGAGAATCGGCCGAGCACCGTTTGACGCTCTTGCTCCGGAAGGCCGCGGCCGTTGTCGTCGACGACGATCGTCAAAGTGTGGTCATAACGGCTGGCCGCCAACATGATCCGCGTCGCCTGTCCATGCGTCACCGCGTTGCGCACCAGATTGTCGACCGCCAGCCTGAGCCCGCCCGGCCAGCCCCAGACCGCCCCGAGGTCGTCGGCGGCCTCGACCTCGATCTCGACCCCGACCGCGGTGCGCATGTTTTCCCGCGCTACCCGGTCGAGCATGTCGGTCAGATCGATGAGTTCGCGGTCTTCGGCCTGCGCCAGCTGCCCCGAGGCGAGTTGCCCGAGCGCGGTGATGATCGCCTCAACCCGCCGCTGTGCCCGCGAAAGGTCCTGCACCACTTCGGCTCTCTCCTCGGCAGGCAGGTCGTGGATCCGCAAGGTATCGAGGTCGGCCCGCATCGCCGTGAGCGGGGTGCGTAGTTCGTGTGCCGCGTTGGCGGCGAAATCCCGTGCGGCCTGCAGGGAATTGGTGGTGGCCCGCTGGGCGGCGGTCAGCCGGCTCAGCATCGCGCTCATCGCCTCGGACAGGTCCTCGGCCTCGCGGACACCGCGCACTTCGGGCATGCCCTCGCTGTCCTTGCCGAGCCGCTTGGTGTGCTCTGTCAGTCTGCGCAGCGGTCGAATTGCCGGGCCGGCCAGTAGCCAGCCAAGGCCGGCGGCGATCAACACCGTCACCACACCTACCGCTGTGTACAACGGAATTCTGGCGCGGTTCAACAAGATACTGTCGGCGCGGATGCCTACCGACATCAGCACGCCGCCTTGTTGCTCGACTGCCACGGTCCGCACCCGGTACTCAACGCCGTTGACTTGGACGGTTGCGGAGCCCACCGGCAGCGGCGGTAGCTGCAGGCCGCGCTGGAACATCACCTGCCCGGTGGATTCGGATCGCCCGGTGGTGAGCACGCCGCGGCGGGGGTCCTGCAGTTCGGTGGGATTGATGCTGGCGTCGACGATGGAGTCGAGTCGCCGATCAAGTTGCGCGGCATCGTTATTCGCGAGCACCACCGAAGTCAGGATCGTGAATGCGGCGACGACCGCCGACGCTGCGGCGGCCGAGGCGATCGCCACCCGGGTGCGCAACGATGCGGACCGGAGGAAGCGCGGCAAACGCACTTACGGCTCGTCCCGCAACACGTACCCGATCCCGCGAACGGTATGGATAACCCTTGGCAGGCCGTCGCGTTCGAGCTTGCGCCGCAGGTAGGAGATGAACACGTCGGCAACGTTGGTGTCGACGTCGAAGTCGTAGCCCCACACCAGTTCCAGCAGCCGCTGACGCGACAACACCACACCGGCGTTCTCGGCCAGCACAGCCAGTAGGTCGAACTCGCGCTTGGTCAGATCGACCCGCTCGCCGTCGACGAACACCAGACGACGGGCGGTGTCGATGGTCAACGGCCCGACAGTCATCGTGTCGGACGGCTGATCCGAATGACTCGCGCGCCGCAGCAGAGCGTGCAGCCGCGCCACCAACTCACCGAGATCGAACGGCTTGGTCAGGTAGTCGTCGGCACCGGCCTCCAGCCCCGCGATTCGGTCGTTGACCGTGTCGCGTGCGGACAGCACGCAGATGGGGATGTCGTTACCCAATGCCCGCAGCGCCGTGACCACCGCAACCCCGTCGAGTTCCGGCATCTGGACATCCAGAACCAGCGCGTCGTGCGATTCGCTGGACAGCAGCCGCAGCGCCTCTTTACCTGTCGCCGCAACCCGAACGTCGAAGCCCGAATGCCGCAGTCCGCGGGCGACGGAAGTTCTGACGTCCGGGTCGTCGTCGACCATCAGCACCGTTCGACTCGCGCCCTCCTGCGCGGGCGATTCTCCAACCCGCACGTGGATTACGGAATCGAAGGTGCTGGTGCCGAACCGCAGCGGTTCTTCAGGTCGACCAACGGCTGGCGAATTCCGGTCAGATCAGCCTTCGTCTGCGGATTCTGATTCAGGTAGTCCGTCACCTTTTCCCGGACCTGATCGCGCGGCAGCCCTTCGAGGCTGGTGAAGAACCAGTTCACGTCGGGGTGGGTGAAGAGGTAGGCCGACGTCGAGGCCGAGACACCCGATGCCACGCCGGCCAGGTCGGCAGCGGTGCAGTTGGGCGGGTTATTGGCTGGGTCGTCGGCCATCGCCGAGGGCAGGGCGCCAAACAACATCGCACCGGCGATCGCACCGGTGCCGACCGCGCCAGCTACCGCATGCCGCGCGGTACGGGCCGAGAGCAACATGGACAGGCTCCTTCATCCGAAGTGGAGAGGCGTAACCATTGGCGGTTCCGACAGACTAAAAGCTAAGCAGAAAGGTTGCTGACTTTCTTGCCTTGCGGTTAACCAATCGTGAGAAAGTCTGAAACCGCAGCTCAGGAGCCTATACGGGCCGCGGCGTGCGTCGCCCGGTGCTATCGGCTGGTGACGGTCGACGGTCCGGGAAGCGGTCCGGTGCCGTGCGTGACTGCAGCTGCAGGTGACGGCGAAGCGGGCAGCGCCGCTCCGGGAACGCCGATCGTCTGCGCCGTCGGCAGGGCGCCCGGCAAACCACCTGGCAGAGCGCCGCCCTGCTGCTGCGCAGCCTGCATGAGCCCCATCAGCTGAGGCAGGCTGATCGGCAGCTTGCAGCGGGTAGACAGGCTGACCAGCGGCTGCTGCAACTGCTGCATGTCCTTGCCGACTTGGGGGTTCGCGTCGAAGTACGACTTCACCGCCGCCAGGGACTGCGGGCCTGCCTGCTGCTGCGAGATGGTGGTCAGCGCCTGGTTGGTTTCGGGGTGCGAGTCGAGGTAGGCGCCCGTGGACGTCGCCACCGAGCCGATGGTCATGGCCAGCTCACTGGCCGCGCAGGGATCCGTGGCGGCCGTTGCCGACGGAGCAGGGTTGCCCATCAGTGCAGCCACGCTCGCGCCTCCGGCAGCGCACGCAGCGAACACCGTGTAGAGGCTGCGACGCAGCGCACTGCTCGATCGGGTGGTCGAAATCATGGATAACTCCTTACGGCTTGCGAACGCTTTTTGACGCTTCCGCAAACGGCATGCAATCGGACATTGGGCTCCCCGACCCGAAACGGCCTCGGCACATACTGCCATCTACGCAGCAGGGCCTGCCAATCCAGCGAATGAACGTGCAGGTGAACGACAGGAAGTCCGCAGCGCCGCGCGTAACGCCGGACGCGCGAATCACGAGAGGGGAGTTAGAGCTGGTTAAGGCGTTGCTCAGGGCCCGACACCTTATAGGACGCTGTTGTACGCTCAGCTACGCAACGCCGGGCAGAAAGCGGGGAGTTCGCTATCCAGCAGTTCATGATGCGCTTGAGCAGCAACCTGCGCAGATATCGCTGGGCGGTGTTCGCGGCTTGGCTGCTTCTCTTGGTGCCCTCGATCTACCTGGCGATGAACCAGTCCGGCAATCTCACCGGCGGCGGCTTCGAAGTCGAGGGTTCCCAGTCGCTGCATGTCCAGCGCGAGCTCGAGCAGCACTTCCCTGACCAGGGTTCCTCCCCGTTGGCCCTGGTCGCGGCGCCGCGCGCAGATGCCTCCTTCGAGGACATGACCGCTGCGGTCGCCCAACTGGAACGCATCGCGGCCGAGGTCCCGAGCGTCAAGGTGGTACCGAACCCGCAACAGCCGGCCCCCCAGCCGGATCGCCCGTACGTCGTCACTCTGCAACTCGACTTCAACAACACCGGCGCGGTCGACGTCGCCAAGCAGCTGCGGCAGAAGGTCGGCATCGACGGCGATCGGCCCGGCGAGATCGAGAACGGCAAGGTCAAGCTCTACGTCATCGGCCAGGGCGCACTGGGCGCCGCCGCGACGTTGGCCACCAAACACGACATCGCGCAGGCCGAACAGTGGAACCTTCCGATCGTCCTGATTGTTTTGCTCGCGGTATTCGGTTCGCTCGCGGCGGCCGCGATGCCGCTGGTGCTGGGCATCTGCACCGTCGTGGTGACCATGGGACTGGTCTATCTGCTGTCGATGTACACGACGATGTCGGTGTTCGTCACGTCGACGGTGTCGATGTTCGGCATCGCGCTGGCTATCGACTATTCACTATTTATTCTTATGCGGTTCCGCGAGGAACTGCGGGCGGGCCGTGATCCGCAGCAGGCCGCGGATGCGGCGATGGCCACCTCCGGTCTGGCGGTGGTGCTGTCCGGCCTGACCGTGATCGCGTCGGTCACCGGCATCTACCTGATCAATACCCCCGTACTGAAGTCGATGGCCACCGGCGCGATTCTCGCCGTCGCCGTTGCGGTGCTGACTTCGACGACCCTGACGCCCGCGGTGCTCGCCACATTCGGCAAGGCGGCGGCGAAGCGGTCGTCGTACCTGCACTGGTCGCGTCGGGCAGAGACCACCAAGTCGCGGTTCTGGAGCCGGTGGACCGGTTGGGTGATGCGACGGCCATGGTTGTCGGCGCTGGTCGCGTCGGCCCTGCTGTTGACGCTCGCCGTGCCCGCGTTCTCGATGGTGCTTGGCAACAGCATGCAGCGCCAGTTCGAGCCGACCCACGAGATCCGCGGCGGCGTCAACGCCGCGGCGGAGGCGCTCGGCCCCGGGGCGCTCGGGCCGGTGCGAGTGCTGGTGACGTTCCCCGACGGTAACGCAGCCTCGGCACCGGCCAAGGCGCCTGCGCTCGACGCGGTGCGCCAGAAGATGGCGCAGGGACCCAACGTGGTATCGGTGTCGCCGCCGGTGTTCGGCGACGACTACCGCCGTGCGCTGCTGTCGGCCGTGCTCTCGGTGGACCCGGAGGACATGGCCGCCCGGAGCACCGTCGACTGGATGCGCGAACAACTGCCGCGCACCAACGGCGTCGACGCACGCATCGACGTCGGCGGGCCGACGGCGCTGATCAAGGACTTCGACGACCGGGTGTCCTCGACGCAGCCGTTGGTGTTCGGCTTCGTCGCGCTGATCGCATTCGTGATGCTGCTGATCTCGATCCGTTCGGTGTTCCTTGCGTTCAAGGGCGTATTGATGACGGTCCTGTCGGTGGCCGCCGCCTATGGCAGCCTCGTCGCCGTCTTCCAGTGGGGCTGGCTCGAAGACCTGGGCTTCAAGCCGATCTCGTCGCTGGACAGCACCATTCCGCCGTTGGTGCTGGCGATGACCTTCGGCCTGTCGATGGACTACGAGATCTTCCTGCTTACCCGCATCCGGGAGCGGTTCCTGCAGACGAACAACACCCGCGACGCCGTCGCCTATGGGGTGAGCACCAGCGCCCGCACGATCACCAGCGCCGCGCTGATCATGATCGCGGTGTTCATCGGGTTCGCGTTCGCGGGCATGCCGCTGGTCGCACAGCTCGGTGTCGCGTGTGCCGTCGCGATCGCCGTCGACGCCACTGTGGTCCGGCTTGTGCTCGTGCCCGCGCTGATGGCGATGTTCGACGAGTGGAACTGGTGGCTGCCGCGTTGGCTGGCCCGCATCCTGCCGTCGGTGGACTTCGAGAAGCCGCTGCCCAGGATCGACATGCCGAACCTGGTCATCATTCCCGACGACATCTCGTCGTTGGGGCCGTCGGGTGCCGATCTGCGCATGGTGGTCAAGTCCGCGGCCAAGCTGAAAAACCTTGCCCCCGAGACGATTACCGTCGCCGATCCACTGGCGCTGAGCGGTTGCCTTCGTGCTCGCGAGCCGGTGGCCGCCCTCAAGAACGGACACACCACCAACGGTCGCGTACACCGCAACGGTGCGACGAACGGGTCAGGAAAGTCAGGCCCGCCCTGCCTGTCGGGGCTGCATCCGGTGACCGTCTGGCGGGGCCGTCTCTCGGTCGCGCTGGACGCACTGGAGACCGAGGCCGACAGCGACCGGTCGCCGGTCGAGCGGCGCAGCCCGGTGGAGACCACCAACGTCCAGCTGCCGACGGGCGACCGACTGCAGATTCCGACCGGTGCGGAAACGCTGCGGCTGAAGAGCTACCTGGTCATGTGCCGAAACACGACGAAGGATTTCGCGGAGTTTGCCGAGTTGGTGGGCGCGATGGAGACTCAAACTGCTGCGGTGGTGCTGGCGTCCATGGACCGGTACTACTGTGGAGACCGCTCGAGGAAACAGTGGGTCGCCACCCAGCTGGTGCGCCGCCTGGCTGACCCACAACCTTCCGACGAGCACGACACCAGGATGTCGGGCCCCGACGCGGAGGCCGATTGGGCGAAGGTCAGGGAGCGCTGCCTATCTGTGGCGGTAGCGATGCTTGAGGAGGCGAGGTGACGTTGGCCCCCGAGATTCGGGACGCGCGCCGCGACGCGGGCGCCGGACCGAAGCGAGCCGTGGCGCCGACGGAAGGTCGCCGGGCGCCGATCGACGACCGGCCGGTCGAATTCTGGCCCACGTCCGCGATCCGGGCCGCGCTGGAGACGGACGACCTTGAGGTCTGGCAGCGCATCGTCGTTGCCATCAAACGTGACCCGTACGGCAGGACCGCGCGTCAGGTCGAGGAAGTGCTGGAAACCGCACGGCTATACGGGGTTTCCAAGGCGCTGTCGGAGGTGCTGTCCCGCACCCGCGAGCACCTCGAGGCCAACGAACGCGCCGAGGTCGGCCGCCATGTGCAGACACTGCTCGAGCGATCGGGTCTGGGCCAGGACGAGTTCGCGTCCCGCATCGGGGTTGCCAGCAAGGATTTCGCGGCCTACCTGTCCGGTGAGACGAGTCCGCCTGCGTCGCTGATGATTCGGATGCGCCGGCTGTCCGACCGGTTCGCCAAGATGCGGAACCAGCGCCACTAGGTATGACGTACGCGCTGATCCCGGGGGCCGGCGGCAGCGCCTGGTACTGGCATCGAGTCGCGCCGCTGCTGCCTGACGCGATCGCGATTGAGCTGCCGGCCCATGACGATTCGGCAGACCAGAGCGCCTACGCCGACACGGTTGTCGATGCGGTGTCCGGTGTGTCGGGCGGCGCGGTGATTCTGGTCGCGCAATCGATGGGCGCATTCACTGCCCCGATCGTGGCCTCGCGGATGCCCGTCGCCTCGATCGTGTTGGTCAACCCGATGGTGCCTACGGCCGGCGAATCGCCCGGGCAATGGTGGGCTGCAACGGGTCACGACCAAGTGGTACATGACTTCGATCCGGTCGAGGACTTCTTTCACGACGTGCCCGACGCGTTGCGCGAAGAGGCGTTCCGCCAGGGGGAGCCGCGCCAGTCCGACACGCCGTTTGAGCAGGGGTGGCCGTTGGACCGTTGGCCCGATGTGCCAACCAGAGTGATCCAGGGCAGCGACGATCGGCTGTTCCCGCTGGAGTTTCAGCGCCAGGTGGTGCGCGCGCGGCTCGGGCTGGAACTCGAGGTGATGCCGGGCGGACACCTGATGGCGTTGAGCCGACCCGAGGAGTTGTCGGCGCGAATTCTGTCGGGTACGGGTGATGTCGATGGACATTGAGCGGATCCTGCGCGAGACGCGCACCGTCGCGATCGTCGGTGCATCGGCCGACCCGGCCCGGGCCAGCCACGAGGTGTGGAGCTACTTGAAGTCCGCCAGCTCATATGAGCTGTATCTGGTCAACCCGACGATCAGCGAGGTCGACGGGACGCCGGTGTACCCCTCGTTGGCGGACCTCCCGGTCGTGCCCGATCTCGTCGACGTGTTCCGACGCCGCGAGCATCTGCCGACGGTGCTCGAAGACGCCATCCAGGTGGGTGCGAAGGTGCTGTGGCTACAGCTCGGCTTGTGGCACGAACAGGTGGCCCGTGACGGCGAAGCTGCGGGACTGCAGGTGGTCATGGATCGGTGCCTGAAGGTCGACCACGCTCGCATACTCCGTTAGCGGGAGTGGATCGGCGATACGTCGTCGACCAGCCAGCGCCCGTCGGACTTGGACAGTTGGACCCGAAGTGCGAGCACCGCAGTGTCGTTCGGCTTACCGGGTGCGCTCTGGGTGGCGCGCAGAATCACCGCGACACTGGCGGCGTCGGGCCCGATCGCCTCGATGCCCGCCGAGACCGTGCTGGCCTGAGCCGAGATGTTCTTACTGCTCAAATCCTTTGCTACATTGGCGAATTCGCTCTTAAAGGCTTCTGCGCTCTTGGGCGACATCATGGCCGTGGCTCGGTCGACCGATGCGGTGGGACTCTGCGGCGTGAACGTCGCGGAAGCCTCTGAGACGCTGCTGGCGATGCCGACCACCTCGGTGGTGTCGTTGTCCAACGTGCGGTCGGGCACCGTCCACCGCAGGTAGCCGACGATGACGCCGGCCACCAGCGCGACGGTCGCGATACCGGCGACGGCCAGCCTCAGTCCTGGACCGTCGTCGTCGGTGCCGACGGTGACACCGTCACGGCGTGCGAGAACGAAGTTGACGACGACGCCCTCGACGATCAGCAGGCACACCACCGAACAGACCGACACCCACCACAGCGGCCACGCCAGTGCGCCGCCGATGTAGACCAGGGCGGCGACGGCAGCTACCGGCGCAAGGACGTCGAAAGCCAATACGCGCCAACGGTTTCTCATCGGATCGGCTCCAGCCGCGAGATCAGCAGCTTGCCGTCGACGTCGGAGACATCGAGCCGAAGCGTCCAGCGGACGGTTTTCGGCTTCTCGGCTCCGGCGTTCTCGCTGATCGACGTCGCCACCACCATCACGGTGTCGGTGCGCGACGCGGAACCCAACAACTCGGGCTGCTGCTGGGGCGGTGGGGAGCCGTTCGGGCCAGGCTGCTCGTGGTGGATCGACTCGACGGCCACCGAGTCGACCTGGCCGGTGGTTTTCGCTTGCAGCTGCTGCACCAGCTTGCGGTACGGCTCGACGGTCGCATCGAAGTCGGCGTTGAGCTGACCGACCGTGCCCTCGTGCAGGGTGTTCAAGTCTGCCTCGGCGCTGTCCTTATTCATGTTGATCAGCACGCTGGTCCAGTCCGCGGCGGCCTGCATGACGCGAGCGCGGTAGTGGAGTTCGTTGACGTCGCTGCGGTGCTGGATCGAGATCAGTCCGGCCAAGACGATCGCCGCGACCGCGACCACTCCGACAGCCGCCGAGGCGACGCCGAAGCCGGTGAACACGGGACGGTCGTCGTCCTCATGGTCCGGCGGGCGCTCGTCGTCGGGCATGGGCGAGAGGCTACCCGGCGCAGTCTCCGCGACTGGTTCCCCGGGTTGCCCGAGACGCCCCTCACCTCCGTTTCCCGGGCTGACCACCAGATATTTGCACGACCAGACGCGTCTGGCAGCATGTTGGGGTGACGGTAGAAGCCATTCGCGGCGGAGCGGGAGCGACCAATAGGTCCGGAATTGACCTCTCGCACGTCGACTCCGATGCCCGCCCCCAAGACGACCTGTTCGGCCATGTCAACGGCCGCTGGCTGACGGAGTACAAGATCCCGGCCGACCGCGCGACCGACGGCGCGTTCCGGTCACTCCACGACCGCGCCGAGGAGCAGGTCCGCGACCTGATCACCGGAGCCGCTACGGCGGCGACATCAGGCACCGACGAGCAGCGCATCGGCGACCTGTACGCAAGCTTCATGGACGAGCCGACCGTGGCCGAGCGCGGTGTGCAACCGCTGCTCGACGAACTGGCCGCGATCGATGCCGCCGAAACCCCCGAAGCCTTGGCGGCCGTGGTGGGCGTGCTGCAGCGCAACGGGGTCGGCGGCGGCACGGGCGTCTACGTCGACACCGACTCCAAGAACTCGACGCGCTACCTGGTGCACCTCAACCAGTCCGGGCTCGGCCTGCCCGACGAGTCGTACTACCGCGAGGCGCAGCACGCCGAGATCCTCGCCGCGTATCCGCAGCACATCGCCGCGATGTTCGCACTCGTATACGGCGGCGAGCACGCCGAGACCGCCGCACGCATCGTCGCGCTGGAGACCAAGCTGGCGTCCGCACATTGGGACGTCGTCAAGCGTCGCGACGCCGACCTCACCTACAACCTGCGCACGTTCGCCGACCTGCCGGCCGAGGCCCCGGGCTTCGACTGGACAGGCTGGGTGACCGCGCTGGGCGCGACGCCGGATAAGGTGGCGGAAGTCGTTGTGCGCCAGCCGGACTACCTGACCGCGTTCGCCGCGGCCTGGTCGGGCGAGGAGTTAGAGGACTGGAAGAACTGGGCTCGCTGGCGGCTGATCCACGCTCGCGCGTCGCTGCTCACCGACGACCTGGTGGCCGAGGATTTCGCGTTCTACGGCCGCCGACTCAGTGGCACCGAGGAGATCCGCGACCGCTGGAAGCGCGGGGTGTCGGTGGTCGAGAGCCTGATGGGCGATGCGGTCGGCAAGCTGTACGTCGAGCGGCACTTCCCGCCGGATGCCAAGGCGCGCATGGACGAATTGGTCGCCAACCTGCGCGAGGCCTACCGCGTCAGCATCAGCGACCTCGAGTGGATGACGCCGGCAACGCGCGAGAGGGCGCTGGCCAAGCTGGACAAGTTCACCCCGAAAATCGGTTACCCGGCGAAGTGGCGGGACTACTCGACGCTGGTCATCGAGCGCGACAACCTCTACGGCAACTACCGTCGCGGGCAGGAGGTCAACTCCGACCGCGAGTTAGCGAAACTCGGCGGCCCAGTGGACCGTGACGAGTGGTTCATGACACCGCAGACCGTGAACGCCTACTACAACCCCGGCTTGAACGAAATCGTATTCCCCGCGGCGATTCTACAGCCGCCGTTCTTCGACGCCGAGGCCGACGACGCCGCCAACTACGGCGGCATCGGTGCGGTCATCGGGCACGAGATCGGCCACGGGTTCGACGACCAGGGCGCCAAGTATGACGGTGACGGCAATCTGGTGGACTGGTGGACCGACGAGGACCGGACCGAATTCAGTTCGCGAACAAAGGCGTTGATCGAGCAGTACGAGGAGTACACGCCCCGCCAGCTGAGCGACGGCCACCATGTGAACGGTGCGTTCACGGTCGGGGAGAACATCGGCGACCTCGGCGGGCTGTCGATCGCGTTGCTTGCGTATCGGCTGTCGCTGAAGGGCAAGGAAGCGCCTCTGATCGACGGGTTGACCGGCGAGCAGCGGGTGTTTTTCGGCTGGGCCCAGGTGTGGCGCACCAAATCCCGCGACGCCGAGGCCATTCGGCGGTTGGCGATCGACCCGCACTCACCGCCGGAGTTCCGGTGCAACGGTGTCATCCGCAACATCGACTCGTTCTACGAGGCGTTCTCGGTGGGCGAATCCGATGGGCTGTACCTCGAACCGCAACGGCGCGTTCGCATCTGGAACTAGAAGGCTGCTCGGGCCAAGAAGCGTTGCAGCGCAGCAGTGTCACCGTCGACTTGTACTTGATCAGGTGAGCGGCGGCCCCATAAGAGCAATAGTAGTTCGGATGCAGTGGAAGTCGCTGTGGCTTCGGCCTGCCGGGAAGTTGGCTCAGGTGAGACGGAGCCTTCTCCGGCGCGGACAGTCCATTCGTCTCCGCTGTCGTGGGCATGCAAACGGATGGTCTGGGCCGGCCCGGCCAAGTCATGGGAGAGACCAGGTAGTACCTCGTCGAGGAATTCGTCGACGCCGTCGACTGCGAGTGTCTGTTCTATGGGCTCGTTGCATCCAATAGCGTTGACGGCATCCCAGCAGTGGACAGCGGTTTCCTGGGCCACTCTGCGCCTGATGAAACCCACATCCTGTCGACGTCCCCATGTCCATGCCGGCATGTCAGGGTCCAGGCTGTCCAGGATGTTGGCGGTCAGGTCCACACCGCCGACGAACCAGGCCAGCAGGTCATCGGTCACGGGGCGGTCGGGTTCACTCCAGGCCTCCGGGCCGGCGAGCACACCGCGTGCGACCATCCGCCAGAACATCTGAACGATGCCGAGGTGCCACACCAGATCAGCGACCTGCCATCCGGGGCAGCTTGGCACGAAGTGGTTGAGCCGACCCTCTACGCCAAGAGCGATCCGGTTGCTGTCGCGGCGCAGGGCAACGATGTGATCGGCCGGCATCACAGCGATGGTATCGCTGCCTCCGCCAGCCAGCGCACATGCGCGAATGCCCGCCTCCGACCGACTAAGTCGTTGGTATATAGCGACAACGTCGTCGAGAGGCGGGCAGACGCACATATCTCCTGGCTTGGCGGCTAACGTGTGCCGTTCTTCGCATAGTCGGCGATGGCGTCGATATTGGACTTGTCGATGAACGCCGGGCCCGTCAGTGTGGGCTGCCCGCCGCCGATGACGTTGCCGTTGTTCAGGAACAGCCACAGCGAGTCCACCGCGAGGTAGCCCTGGAGGAAGGGCTGCTGGTCGATGGCCCACTGCACCTTGCCGTTCTTGATCGCGTCCACCAGGGCGGCGTTGGTGTCGAAGGTGACGATCTTGGCGGTGCTGCCTGCGGTCGCAACGGCGTCCGTCGCGGTGAGCGCGATCGGCGCACCCAGGGTGACGATGTGGTCGATCGACGGGTCCTGCTGCAACTTGGCAGTGATGGTGGCCTGGACGGACGGCATGTCGGTACCGTTCACGTTGAGGTTCTCCACCGCCCCGCCGAACCCGGACTTCACTCCCGCGCACCGTGCCTCAAGCGCAACGTGGCCCTGGTCCTGGATCACACAGATCACCTTCTTGGCGCCCTCGGCGGCCAACCGCTTGCCCGCGGCCTCGCCCGAAATCTTCTCATCCTGACCGAAGTACTCCTTCGCGCCGACTGCCTTCCAGTCGTCGATGCCCGCGTTGAACGCGACCACCGGAATCCCTGCGGCAGTGGCCGACTGCACTGAGGCCTTGAGTGCCTCGGGTCGGGCGAGCGTCACCGCGATCGCATTGACCTTGCTGTCGACCGCGTTCTGCACGAGGTTGGCCTGGTCGGGTGCTTGGAGTTCGGCCGAGTACTTGAGCTCGATGTTGTCCTTCTTCGCCGCGGTCTCCGCTCCCTTACGGATCAGATCCCAGAACGTATCGCCCGGCGGCCCATGCGTGACCATGGCGACGGTAAACCGCGGTGTGTCGGCCTGTCCGGCCCCCATTCCATCGCCGGTGGTCCGCGGCTTACCGCCAGTGCTCGAACATGCAGTCAGCGCGACGAGGAGGGCGGCGCACGCCGCGGTGATTCGTAAGGCCTTCATTGCATTCTTCTCTCACTTGCGGTTTCAGCTGACAGCCGCCGAGTTGGCGGCCTTGAGCGTGTCAGCGGCGACTTGCAGCCCTTCGAGCTGACCGAGCTCGACGTCTTCGTGTTCGATGTTGACCGCCATGTCCGGGTCGACGCGCTCCAGCGCTTGCAAGAACCGTGTCCAGAACTCCGTGTCATGGCCGCGGCCGACGGCGACGAAATCCCACGCCGAATCTTCCGGCCACTTGTTCACCACATGCCTGCCGCCGAGTCCGGTCGGGTTTTCGCTCAACGGGATTCGGGTGAATCGCTCGTCGAGCACACCATAGATCCTGCAGTTCTCGTTGATCCGGGTGTCCTTGGCAGCCGCGTGCACCACCAGCGGCCCGAGCCAGTCGATCGCAGCGACCGGGTCGATTCCCTGCCAGAACAGATGCGACGGATCCATCTCGGCGCCGACGTTGGTGGCGCCGGTGCGCTCGACCAGGCGTCGCAGGGTCGGCGGGTTGAACACCAGGTTCTGCGGGTGCATCTCGATGGCGACCTTGACGCCGTTCTGGCGGGCGAGCATATCGATCTCGGTCCAGAACGGCAGGGCAACCTCATCCCACTGGTAGTCGAGCGAATCGAGATAGCCTGAGTCCCAGGTGTTTACGTGCCAGGCCGGCCACTGCCCACCGGGATGAGCCTCGGGCAGCCCCGACATCGTCACCACCCGATCGACGCCGAGCAGGCCGGCTACGCGAATCGCGTTGCGCAGGTCGTCCGCGTCTTCCGGACCCACCTCAGGATCGGGGTGGAGTGGGTTGCCATTGCAGTTGAGCCCCGCGATCTCGACACCGGTGCCGTCGAAGTTGGCGCGATACTCTTGCGGTGAGATGGCACCGGACAGCAGGTCGCTCACGGGCAGGTGGGGCGTTGGCAGGAAGCCGCCCGCGTTGATCTCCGCGCCGGTGAGGCCCAGCGACGCGATGACCTCCAGCGCCTCGTTCAGCGGCTTGTCGTGCAGGATGGCGGTGTAGACTCCGAGTTTCATGTGTGAACTCCGTTCTGGTTAGTTGACTTTGACGGTGGATCCGCCGGACTGGGCAGATTCGGTGATGGCGGCGACGACGCGCAGCCCGTGCAGGCCTGCGTCGAACCCTGGCAGCGGGCCGAGCTCCCCGATGCCCGCGATCTGGTTGAGGAATGCGCGGAGCTGCCAGCTGAACATGTCGGCCACCCCGTGCCCGACCCCGCCGGCGTCCATCGGCAATCCGCCGCGGAGATACGGGTGCTCGGGCCCGATCAGCACTCGCCGCGGACCACCGACGTCGCTGCGGACGTCGTCGGTCGAGATCTGGAATTCACCTGCGCGGTGCAGATCGAATGCGGCCGAGCCCTTGGCTCCGAACAGCTCGAAGGCCAGACCGTCGGGCAGGCTCTGCGCGACGCGAGAGGCCGAGTAGGTGCCGATCGCGCCGTTCTCGAACCTCGCGGTGAAGGTGACGACATCTTCGTTCTCCACCGGCGCGAGTTCATTACTCACCGCGCCCTTCGTGTGGCCGTAGGTGACACCGAGCGGCACGGGGCGCTCACCGATCAGGGTGGCGAACACGGCGCCGCTGACCTCCGCGATCGGACCGCACACGAATTCCGACAAGTCGATCAGGTGGCTGCCGACGTCGGCCAAGGCCCCGGTCCCAGGCCCCCCGCGGTAGCGCCAGGAGATCGGCGCCGTCGGGTCGAGCGCGTAGTCGCACCAGTAGCGGCCGTTGAAGTGCACGAGTTCGCCCAGCGTGCCCGCGGCCAGTTCACGCCGGATCTGTTCGACGGCGGGCGCCCGGCGGTAGGTGTAGCCGACGGCGGTGACGCGGTCGCTGCGCTCGGCCGCAGCCACCATCGCCTCGGCGTCGGCCAGCGAACCGGCCAGCGGCTTTTCGCACAGTACGTGCTTGCCCGCGGCGATCAATCCCTCGACGATCTCCCGATGCAGATGATTGGCGACAACGACGCTCACCGCATCGACGTCGGCCGCGTCGGCGATCGCCCGCCAGTCGTACTCGGCGCGCTCATATCCGTAGCGCTTGGCGGTGTCGTCCGCGACGGCAGCGTTGGTGTCGCCGATGGCAACCAGCCGCACATCTGGCCTGTCGGTCCCGAACAATGTGGTCGCCATCCGGTATCCCGCGGCATGCGCGCGGCCGGCCATGCCGCCCCCGATGACGGCGACGCCTATTGAGTTCGTCACGTTGATTCTCCTCCGAAGTGTTTGCGTTAAACCGATCTATTAGACCGGTCTAGTAACGCTACTATGAGCGTCGTCACAGTCTCTTGTCAAGAGGAGGGCCGTGCCCAACAACCACGACCGGCCGACCATGCAGGACATCGCCGACCACGTCGGCGTGTCCAAGGCCCTCGTCTCACTCGTGTTCCGCAACGCGCCAGGCCCGAGTGCCGAGACCCGCAAGCGCGTGCTGGCTGCCGCGGACGAACTTGGCTACCGCGTCAACCGGGCGGCAGCATTGATGACCGCCCGCCGGTCACACCTCATCGGCGTTATGGCCAACATTCGCAGCACATTTCACGCTGAGCTGGTCGAGGACATCGTGGCCGAGGCCGATAGATACGGCTACGAGGTCGTGCTCGGCGCCGTCACACCGACGCATGCCGAACCCGCCGTCGTCGAGACCCTGCTCAGCTTTCGGTGCGAAGCCCTGATTCTGTTGGGGCCCGAGATCGGCGA
>Ga0105247_10000884_pt1 | contig 22616 bp, 18 predicted proteins | sample KBSS24metaG_FD_81519 | JGI IMG/M metagenome (GOLD analysis project Ga0105247, IMG submission 81519) | Switchgrass rhizosphere microbial communities from Kellogg Biological Station, Michigan, USA - KBS S2-4 metaG | ecosystem: Host-associated > Plants > Roots > Rhizosphere > Soil | place...
CCGAAGTTGGCAGGAGAGACGGCTGAACTGATCGCGCGGGCTCGCGGCCAGATCAAGCATCTCGTCCTCCTCCTCAGAGATCGGCGGCAGCGAGTCGCTAAGCTCGGCGCACACGTGCACGTGCACTCGTCGTCAGCCGCGGTCAGCTCACGAGACTCACTCATCGCACCGCCTCCCGGGGCATGGATGCCAGCTCGGCGCGCGCCATCACCGCCGAGCGCGGGAACAGCGCGAGACGGCGTTCCGCCGCGTCCGCGAGCTGTTGCAGGCGCCCGGCGCGGTCGCATGCCGGCTCGGCCGCGGCATCCGCGCGGGCGATGCCGGGCGCGAGCGTCCACGTCCGCGCGAGCTGCCCGAGCAGGATGCGCATTCGCTTGGCCCGGCTCCGCGCCTCGGCATCGGTCAGCGCGCGCAAGATGGTGTCGAACCCGGCCGCTACCTCGCGCAGCACGTCACCTCCAGGCAGATCGGCCGGCCCTTCGGGCGTCGGGGTCGGCGCCAGCTCGACGCCTTCCAGCCGCGCCAGCGCATCGATGACCAGCCGTTCGAGGGCGGGGATCAGCATCAGGTGCACCAGCCGGTCCCGGCCCCGCACCGGGTTCGCCACCGCGGCATGACAGCTGACGAGATTCCGCAGCAACGCCACCGCCTGCCAGTAGGCGAGCCGGCCGTCCTCGACGGTGAGCCCGGCCGCCGGCTCGTAGTGCTCTCGCACCCGCTCCGCGAAGCCGGGCAGGTCGAGTCCATAAAGGACAGCGCGGGCGGTTACCCAGGCCAGGTCGTCGACGGGATCGCCGAAATGCGCGAACTCCCAGTCCAGCAGAGCCGTCACCGTGCCGTTTTCGTGCATGACGTTGCCGGGACCGGCATCGCCGTGACAGAGCACCAACCGCTCCGGTTCCCCGGGAAAGTGTTCGCGCAGCACCGTGAACGCCAGGTCGACCAGCGGCGACGGCGGATCGATCCGGGCCGCGGCGATCCGGGCCCACAGGTCGAGGTCGCCCCGGGCGCACCGGTCAAACCCGGGCAGGTCCAGCCGTCGCGCATCGACCGAGTGCAGCCGGCCGAGCTCGCGCAGCAGCCCGTCGAGCACCTGGTCGGTCCAGGCCGCGCTGCCGGGCACGCGCGTCAGCAGCATGGCCTGGCGCTCGACGTCGACGGCGAGCAGCCGCGGCGCCAGCACGCCCGTCCCGCCCAGCGCTCGGTACACGGCGGCCTCGCGGTGCAACGTCAGCTCGGTGCCGCTGAGCGGCCCGTCCTCCGCGTCGACCCGGAGCACAGCCTCGTCGGAACCGGTTCCCGCGAACCACAGCGAACGCGAGTTGCCTTCGGCCAGCCGCCGCCACGACGTGACCTCGCCACCGAGGGTGTCCGCGACCCAGCGCCGCAACGCCGCAACGCCGTCGCTCCGTTCTCCCGTCACCGGGCCGTCACCGACTCGCGGTCCCACGCGGTCTCGGCGTGGAAGCCGCGCTTGATGCCGGTCCGGTCGATCTTGCCGTTGCCGAGGCGGGCCAGCGGCTCGCCGTCCAGCTGCAGGAAGCGCGGTAACTTCACCCTGCTCAGCCGCGCGGCGGCGAAGTCGTACAACGAATCCGGGGCCACGTCGCCACGCGTCACCACCACGGCGGCCACCTCCTCGGTACGAAGCCGGTCGGGCACGCTGAACACGAGGCATTCGACCACGTCGGGGTGCTCGGCGAGGACGTTCTCGACCTCCTCCGGGCTGATGTTCTCACCTGACCGCTTAATCATGTTCTTGAGGCGTCCGCGGAAGAACAGCCTGCCCTCCGCGTCGACCTCACCGTAGTCGCCGGAGCGCACCCAGCCGTCGACCAGCGTGGCCTTCGTGGCGTCGGGATCGTCGAGGTATCCGAGCATCACCTGGTCGTGCCGCAACGCGATCTCGCCGACCTCACCGGGCGGCAGCCGCCGGAAGCTCTCGTCGAACACGCCGATGTCGACGCCCCGCATGGGTGTTCCGACGTAGCCCTCCCACTGCCCGTGGTAGCCGGGTTCGCTGCCAGAGCACAGCGCGCCGGTCTCAGTCATGCCCCACAGAGTGGACAGTTCGACGCCGAAACGCTGCCGGAACGCCTCCAGCCAGACGTGCGTGATGATGAGCCGCAGGGTGCTCTCCCCGGCGGCCGGGGCGGAACCGGCAGTTTCCATGAGCAGGTTGAGGTGGGCCGGGAAGAGGATCGACACGGTGGCGGAGACGTCGGCGATCTGCTGCCAGAACACCGAGGGGCTGAACTTCGGGACGACCGAGAGTGCCGCGCCTGCCGAGGTGGCGATCGCGGGGGCGACGAGCGCGCCGATCGCGTGCCCCATGGTCAGCGGCAGGAAGTAGTTGTCGTCCTCCCGCAAGCCGAAATGTTCGACGAACGCCCGTCCCGCGCTCGGGAAGACCCCGGCACCGAGCACCACGCCCTTGGGGCGTCCGGTGCTGCCGGAGGTGTAGAGTACCATCGCCGGGTCCTGGTCGGAGTGGCCGGGCAGGTCGGCGGGCTCGATCGGGTCGTGCGCGGCCACCTCGGCGATCGGCACCACCCGGCCACCGTCGCCCATGGCCGCCGGGTTCTCGCTCACCAGGGTCCGCAGCTGCGCGAACTCGCCGAGACGCGGTTCGATGAGGGCCGCGATCGGGTCGTCGGCGACCAGGATCGCGGACTGGCTGTGGTTGATCCGGAACGCCAGTTCGTGGAAGGTCAGCTCACCCTGCAAGGGGATCGCCACCGCCCCGAGTTCCTGGACCGCGAACAGGACCATGACCGTCTCGGCCCGGTTCGACATGCCGATCAGTACGCGGTCCCCGCGGTTCACCCCGAGCGCGGCCAGTCCGGCCGCGACACTTCGCTGCGCGCGATCGAACTCGGCAACCGTCCACGCGCGATTCTCCGCGTGCAGGAACCGTCGTCCGGGCGTGTCGCGAACCCGCGCCTGCCACAGCTTCCGTCCGGTCGTATCACCCATGGTCACCGTCTCCTTGCGCTGTCGGGCGAATCAATCGGTTGTTTGATAGGTGCCGCTACGATAGCCTGTCGGACGGTTGATGGACAATTGGTCCGTACCATCTCGCGAGGAGACTCGTTATGGGCGCGAAACGGATGTGGGCCTTGCCCGGCGCCAGCTACACGCTCGACGTGGGCATCATGATGATCGGGGGCCAGGTCAGCTGACCATTCCGTCGCCGTGCTACCTGATCGAGCACGACCGCGGCCTGCTGCTCTTCGACACCGGGCTCACCCCCGAGGCCGTGGGGGACCCGCGCCGCGTGTTCGGCGAGCTCGCGGAGGAGGTCGGCATCAAGTTCACCGAGGAGCAGCGCGTCGATTGTCAGATCGAGGCGCTGGGGTACCGCACCGACCAGGTCACCCACGTCGTCGCCTCGCACGTGCACCTGGACCACTCCGGTGGCCTGCGGCTGTTCCCGGACGCGAAGTTCTTCGCCGGTGCCGGTGAGCTGCCCTACGCATTCTGGCCCGCGCCGGCCGGAGCCGGCTTGTACCGGCACGCCGACATCGAACCCACCCGCGGTTCCGCTGGGACGCCGAACTCGAAACCGACCACGACGTGTTCGGTGACGGCAGTGTCGTCATCCTCCGCACGCCCGGCCACACGCCGGGGCACAGCAGCCTGCTGGTCCGGCTGCCCGAGCGCAACTTCATCCTCACCGGCGACGCCGTGCACCTGCGCACCGCGCTGGAAGCCGACCTGCCGATGCCCTCGGACGCCAACACCCGGGAATCGGTCGCCTCGATCCGCCTGCTCCGCAGGCTGCGCGACAGTCTCGACGCCACGATGTGGATCAGCCACGATCCCGAGGACTGGGGCCGAGTTCAAGCACGCACCGGTCGCAAACTTGCCGCCTCCGCGGCTGTGACCCCGCACGTGGCTGACATTCGCGACCCCGAGCGGGTCGACCGCGCCTTCGCCGTGATCGAGGCCGAGGGCGGTCCGGCGCCGATGCTGGTCAACGCAGCCGGCGGCGCGTTCCTCTCTATGGAGGCGGCTGACGCCGCCGCCGCTCATCCCCCAGGGCCAGGTGCCGGGCCGACAGCGCCGCGCACCATACGAGGCCGCCCCTCCAGGGTCAAGGACCGCTCCGCGGCCGCCTGACGGCGGTGGCCCTACGGGCCATCCTGGACCCCGGTCTCTACGGCCTCGTAGCCAGGACAAACAGGGCCAGGCAGGAAGCCTGGCCCATCAGACACGCGGCGCCGGGTACACCCAGACACAGGCCGCCAGACCAGACCAGGGTCCTGACCCAGCCGATCCGGACGGTGGGTGTCCATGTCGATCAGCACGGTGGCATACCGATGTCCTCTGCGCAGCGAGAAATCGTCGACGCCGAGCACCGCGACCGTGCCGACCTCGGGGTCGGGCAGAGCGCGAACCAAACGCAGCAACGTGCTCCGCCCGATCGGCAGCCCTAACCTCGCGGACAGCCGCGCCCCGGCCCGGCCGGCCAGCGCCACCGCGATCGACTCCAGCATCGTCTGCAACAGCGTGGTGCGCCGCCCATAGGGCACGGTCAGCCCGTCGACCTGCTCGGCGAACGTCCTGACCGCGCAATCCTTGGCGTCACAGAAGAATCGCCGGACCCGCAGCCGGATCACCACCCGCCGACCGGCCACGGTCGCGTCAGCGAGTCTGCGCTCGTAGCGACTGTGCACCCGAGCCGACCGGCGACCACACCCCGTGCACGCCCCCTCTGCGGCGTGCACGGACGCCGAGAGCCACACCCCGCCCCCGATCTCCTCAATGCCATCCACCGCCACGCCTGCCAGGTGCGGCAACAGAACATCAAGATCATGATCAACGTCGCACCGCGAACTGATCACAAAGGACGCCGCATCCCCAGCTCAGGGGCCAAGTCGATCATGAAATATATCTTGACTACCAGCCAAACGGCCGTTAGATTGCCTGCGCAACAGGCGTTATTCACGAACGACCTGAGACGAACGAGGTGGGTGTATGGCCGCGGTAGCCACCGAGGTAGCGGGTGCGAGAAATCCACTGTTCACCGTCGAGGACGCATCCATCACGTTTCCGGGCGTCAAGGCTGTTGACGGCGTCTCGCTCGACCTCTACGAGAACGAGGTACACGCGCTTCTTGGCGCCAATGGGTGCGGCAAGTCGACTCTGATCAAGATTCTTGCCGGCTTCCATCAGCCCGATGACGGCCTCCGGGCGACGTTCGACGGGAGCGAGATCGACTTGGCTACCGTCGAACAGCAGCGCGACCACCCGCTGCGCTTCGTGCACCAAGACCTCGGTCTCGTGAACGAGCTCAGTGCCACCGACAACATCGCGTTGGGCCTCGGTTTCCTCGGGTCAGGTGTCAGGGTCGACTGGAAGGCAGAGAATCAGCGGGCGCGCGGCCTGCTCGCGCGCTTCGGTGTCCACCTTGATCCGCGAAGGCCGCTTAGCGAGGCCACGGCGGTCGACCGGACCCTGCTGGCTGTCGCTCGAGCGCTGGGGGGTCTCGGTGATGCCAAGCACGTCCTGGTCCTAGACGAGCCTACGGCCGCATTGTCCTCCACGGAGGTCGAGCGATTGTTTGAGGCGGTGAGGGAGTTGCGCGATGCCGGATCGGCCGTGCTCTACGTCTCGCATCGAATGGACGAAATTTTCGAGATTGCCGACCGGGTAACGGTGATGCGGTCCGGACGCGTCATAAGCTCTGGTCCCATCGGCGCGATGACTCCGGCTCTGCTGACCTCCCTCATAGCTGGCGAGCCCGCTGAGGCCGAGGCGCCAGCCAAGACCTCGAGCAGGCGCCCAACATCCTCGGCCCGTCATACCGAGGCGGCTCTTGCCGTCCGAGGTCTGCGCTCACAGAGCATCCGCGGTGTTGACTTCGAGGTACGCCGCGGAGAGATCGTGGGCGTGGCCGGCCTGTTTGGCTCGGGACGAGAAGCAGTTGGATACGCGGTTGCTGGAGCCCTGTCTGACGCTGCGGGGCATTGGGAAATCAACGGAGCATCGTTCGACCGGCTTACGGTCAGCGACGCAATTGACGCGGGCCTGGGCTTCGTCCCAGCAGACCGAGCCGCTGAAGGCCTGATCAGCGAGTTCACAGTCCTCGAGAATTTGTCGCTGGCCGCCCTGTCAGACCTGGGAAGTTCTGCGCGGCTTAGTCGCCGAGCTGAGAGGGAGCAGGCTTCGGCATGGCTGTCGTCAGTGGGCGTCCGCGCCGATGCGATCGATGTCCCCGTGACGACCCTCAGCGGTGGAAACCAGCAGAAGATCGTGTTCGGCCGCTGGTTGTGGCGTCGGCCTGCTGTCTTAGTGCTGTGTGAGCCCACCGCGGGCGTCGACATTGGTGCTCGACACGCTCTGCACGAACTCCTCCGTGAGCAGGCCGCGGCCGGTCTCGCCGTTCTCATCACCACTAGCGACATCGACGACCTAGTCGAGGTGTGCGATCGAGTCCTCGTAATGCGCAACGGAGTCGTTGAGCGCGAGTTGACGGGGGCCGCGATCGCGACGCCCACAATTTTGGCGGCCACGGAGGCCGACTCGTTACCAACCCGACCGTGACCACCTCGAACGGAGAGAGCATGTCCCGCGTTTCATTCCTTGAAGTTGAGGAGGCATCCACTGTGGGGGTCGCGGACGTCAGTAGCCCAGCGGTCCGAAATCGGCCATGGACGTGGCTCAGCCCCAAGAACGTCGGCGCGGTTTACGTGCTCATCGTCATCATTGTCGTATTCTCAGCATGGGCGCCTGACACTTTCCCGGCCATTGACACAGTGAAGGTCATTCTCAACCAGAACGCCGTTACGGGAATCATCGCGCTGAGCCTTGTGGTGCCGCTCTCTGCGGGGGTGTTCGACTTATCCATCGGTTACGTGATGGGCCTCGCGTCGATTGTATGTGCCTACCTGCTTGTGAACACCGCGCTACCCGTTCCGGTCATTGTCGCCAGCGCCCTCATCGTGAGCCTCTTCGCCGGGGCGATCAACGCCGCCCTGGTTGTCAAACTTGGCATCGACTCCTTCATTGGCACATTGGGTAGCGGTGCTATCGCACTCGCCGCCATCATTTTGATCAGCAACCAACAAGCCATCACCGGAGATCGCCTCGGCAAAGGCTTTGCGGATATCGCCACCTCGTCGGTTGGAGGCATTACCGCTCCGGTCATCTTGATGGTGGTTGTTGCCGCCGTCCTGTGGTGGTTGATGGACCACACGGCCACGGGGCGTCGGATTTACGCCACGGGCTTCAATGCAGAGGCGGCTCGGCTCACGGGCGTGCGCACCGGTCGGCTTCGCACGGCTTCGCTACTCACCTCAAGTGTGCTGGCCGGCGTGGCCGGGGTGGTGATCTGTGCTCAGGTGAGCTCAGGATCGCCCGACATCGGACCGCCGTACCTCCTGAACGCCTTCGCCACGGCGTTCCTAGGCGCGACGCAACTCCGCTCGGGTCGGTTCAACGCTTGGGGCACGGTTCTAGCGGTGCTCGTACTCGGTACCGGCCAAACCGGCCTGTCGCTGGTGGGCGCCCCCGTGTGGGGCAACAGCATGTTCACCGGCCTAGTGCTGCTCGGAGCCCTCGCCGTCACCAAGCTGCAGAGACGAAACAGGCACACGACCCGTACAGCCTAGGCGCGAATGGGCGCGGCGGGTGTACCCCGCCGCTTCGGCAGCGCTCTGCCCTCGACGGAATACCCGTCGTTCGCCGGTCTCATCAGCCGCGGACGGGCGGGGTGGGTGCGTCGGGTCTCGAACCGACAACCGCAGCCAGAGGTATCGCAACTCTGAAACCACCGGAAGAACAGGAAAACTGATGTCCAGAACACAGCGAATGTCCAGGCGCCGAACGCGACTTGGCGCGACGGCCGTCTTAATTCTGACCGTCCTCCTCAGCGCATGTGGGTCCGGCAAATCCGCAGATACCAGCTCGCCCGCGGCGTCGGGGCCCGGACTCAAGGCCGCCAACCAGTTGCTGCATCAATACAGTACGCCCCCGGCCGGCATCGGCATCACCGAACCTGTCGGAGCACCCATCCCCAGGGGCAAGAAAATTGGCTTCATCCAGTGCCCGGTTTCTTCGTGCCAAGTGATCGCTGACTCGCTGGAGCAGGCCGCGACATCCCTTGGTTGGAGCGTTTCCGCTATTAAAACGAGCGGAACTCCCGATAATCTTCAAGCCGCGTTCAATCAGGCCATCCGTGAGGGCGTTGATGCCGTGGCCTACACCGGCTTTCCTCGCTCCAGCTTCGACGCCCAGATTAAGCAGCTTGCTGCCCAAGGGAAGCCGGTCGCGGCGTGTTGCATCACCGAGCCGGTCAAAGACGGAATTATTTATAACATCCGCGGACATGACACTGCGGAACTCGAAGGCAAGATTATGGCGGCATATGCGGCGACTCACAGCAAATCGGGCGACGAGGCGGCATTCGTGAGTTTCCCGGTATATCCGGTGCTTGAGGCGGTTCAGAATGGCTGGGAAGCAGCGATGCACGAATTCGCTCCCGGTGTCCACACCAGGGACCTTGAAGTCTCCTTGAGCGATGTGGGTGTTTCGGTGCCGCAGAAGGTCGTCAACTTCCTGCGTGCGAACCCCAAGGTGAGTACGCTCAGCTTCGCCACTGACGACTTGGTGCTTGGTGTGCCGCAGGCTCTGAAGGCTGCGGGACTGGCTGACAAGGTGACGATCATCGGCAAGGACGCCGGTCCCACCAATCTGAAGTACATCAAGGACGGCCAGCAAGCTATGAGCATTCCGTCACCCAACAACGAACTTGGGTATTACCTCGTGGACTCGCTCGCCAGGAAATTCGCCGGCGTTAGTACCGAACCCGGTAACGTCCCTGACCCGCTGGTCATCTGGTCTAAGGACAACGCCCCAGACAATGTGAACAAGCCCACCGTCACGGACTTCCGGGCTCAGTTTGAGAAGCTCTGGGCGCTCGCCGGTTAGGCATCAAGACCCGACACATCGTCACTGCAGCCCCTGGTCGCACCCTGCGGCCGGGGGCTGCGCTCATCACCGAGGGACGGCGCCCGTTGCCGTTATGTGAGATGGGTCGTATCTAACGAGCGGTAGCGTGCCGAAGCATACGAGAGCAAGTCATGACCTCCACCAACACCCCGGCGGGTCGCAGCCCCCGCACCACCACTAGGGGCCTCAAGCCGCGCGAAGAGCCCTGGCCTGAACTGATCGCGGCAGCTACACGGGTCTTTTACGACAAGGGTTGCGAGGGAGCGTCACTGCAGGAGATCGCGAACGAGCTCGGGATGCTCAAAGGCAGTCTTATTATTACCATCGAGCCGCTTGACGGTGATACCGCAGACCGTCACGATCAAACCATCGATCGATCGATAGATAGGGGGACCGGCTACTCAGAGGGAGGGCCGGACCACCGCACGACAGGAGTCCTTAGATGAAGACACGCGCCGCAGTCTTGATGAGCGCACCCGGCGAGTTCGAGACTGTTAAGGTTGACCTCGACGGTCCCCGTACAGGTGAGCTGATGGTGAAGATGGTGGCCGCGGGGTTATGTCACTCCGACGATCATCTAGCGACCGGTGACATCCCGGTGGGCGTGTATCCCTTTTGCGGCGGGCACGAGGGCTCTGGCATCGTCGTCGAGGTCGGACCTGATACGCCCGGGTTTCAGGTGGGTGATCACGTCGTTTTCGCGTTCGTGCCGGCGTGCGGCCGCTGCCGGTGGTGTACCCAAGGCAGGCAGAACCTGTGCGACCTCGGCGCGAACATGCTGAACGGTTCACGCTTCGACGATCCCACTAGTTTCCGAATGAGTCTCGACGGTCGGCCGGTGGGTCAGAACTCGGGCATCTCAACGTTCAGCGAGTTCACGACCGTGTCTGTGGACTCGGCGGTCAAGGTGCGTGACGATGTCCCGCTTGAACCGCTGTCGCTGCTGGGTTGCGCGTTCGGCACCGGGTGGGGATCGTCTGTGCACGCCGCAAACGCCCGTCCGGGCGAGACGTTGATCATCATGGGCATAGGTGGCATCGGGAGCTGTGCCGTGCAGGGTGCGGTAGCGGCAGGAGCGGCTCATGTGATTGCCGTCGACCCATTGGAGTTCAAGCGGCAGGCCGGGCTGAACTTCGGAGCAACTCACGCAGTGGCGTCGATCGATGAGGCGACGGAACTGGCCCGCTCTTTCACGAACGGACAAGGCGCCGACGCAACGATCGTCACTGTTGGGGTGACCACCGGCGAGCACGTCGGCCAGGCCTTTGCGTCCATCCGCAAGGGAGGGACCGTAGTCGTGACCGGGGCGGGACCGGCAACCGTCTCGCAGGTGCCTGTGAATCTCCTCGAGCTTGCGATGTTCGAGAAGCGCATCACGGGCGCGCTCTACGGTCACTCCAGCCCACTCGGCGCCATCCCAAAGTTCGTGGACCTCTACGCGGCAGGGCGTATCCAGCTTGACAAGCTGATGACCACGACCTACAAGCTCGACGAGGTAGCGCAGGGATACCGCGACATGCACGCCGGCAAGAACATCCGCGGCATGATCGCCTTCGACGCCTAAGCGACCCCACCCCGGGCGCCCGATCCGTGGCGCCCGGGGTACGCGTCGTGCGTTGAAAGACTAGCGATCGGTTACGACGTACGGCGCTCGGCGCCCGCGTCGTTTGCAGCGATCGACCGGACCGCCACTTCTGCGAACTGCATGTAGACCTGTGCTTGCATATCAAACGGTTGGCAGATATCGTGACGGTGCTCACGTTGCCGGCTTCCGATGTCTTCCAAAGGAGCTCTCATGACGACCGCCGCCACGATCGCCGTCCGAAGCTGGGATAAGCTGTTCATCGGCGGACGATGGGTGGATCCCACAGCTCCCGGGGCACTGCTCAGGGTGGTCTCGCCGACCACGGAAAAGGTCATCGCGACCGTTCCAGCCCCGCAGGTTGCCGACATCGACGCTGCCGTGGCAGCTGCGAAAAGTGCGTTCGAGAGCGGAGTGTGGCGCAACGCCTCGCCCATGGAACGCGCCGATGCTCTCGACCGGATCGCCGACGCTATCTCCGAGATGAGCCAGGAGTTCTTCGAGGCGTTCTCGGCCGAGATCGGTGGCCCCCTTGCGGTCGGGCCCTTCTACGAGCGCCTTACCCTCGAGATCTGGCGCGACTATGCCGAGCAGCTTCGAAACTACGGATTCGAGGAGCAGCGTCGAGACGGTCGAGTGCGCATCCGTAAGGAGCCTGTTGGGGTGGTGGCTGCTCTGGTCCCGTGGAACGGCGTCGGCCCTGTGGCGGCCTGGAAGCTCGCGGCCGCGTTGGCTGCCGGTTGCTCGGTCGTTCTCAAGCCTGCCCCCGAGGGGCCTTTGATCCCATACCTGATCGCTGAGGCCATCGAAAAGGCCGGGCTTCCGGAGGGTGTTGTCAGCATCCTCCCTGGCGGGTTGGAGGCCGGCCAGCACCTCGTGGCTCACCCGGACATCGCGGCGATCAGTTTCACCGGCAGCACTCAAGCCGGTAAGGCCATCATGAAGACGGCCGCCGACAACCTGACCCGGGTCAATCTCGAGTTGGGCGGCAAGTCGGCCGCGATCATCGCCGACGATGTGGACTTTGCAGAAATCATGCCGACCATCGTGCCGGCGTGGCTCGGCAATTGCGGTCAGGTCTGCGTCGCCCTCACGCGGTGGCTCGTGCCTGACGCGCGCTACGACGAATTCGTCGCGGCGCTGGAGAACCACGTCGCCAAGCTCGTGATTGGTGATCCGTTCGACAGTGCTACGGAAGTCGGCCCGCTCGCGACCGCCGCGCACCGCGAGCGCGTCGAGCGTTTCATCGAGATGGGCAAGGCGGAGGGGGCCGAGCTTATTATAGGCGGCGGGCGTCCCGAGGGCCTCGAGACCGGCTGGTTCTTGGAGCCCACGGTTTTCGGCAACGTCGACAACAACATGCGCATTGCACGGGAAGAGGCGTTCGGACCCGTGTTGTGTCTGATCCGATATGGCACGCTTGAGCAGGCGATCTCCATCGCCAATGACTCGGACTACGGGCTCGCTGGCGGCGTGTTCAGCAACGACGAGGCGACCGTCGACCAAGTCATTCGTGAACTCCACTCCGGGACCATCACCGTCAACCACGGCGGCAGCACCTGCGTCACCGAGCCGTTCGGGGGGTTCAAGAATTCCGGGATCGGTCGAGAGGGCGGTGTCGAGGGTCTGGAGGCGTTCCTTGAGTTGAAGACTGTGAATTTGCTGCCCTGACCCGCCAAGCCCCAACACCGCGGCCTCCATCCTGGCCTGGCTGGCTGAGCCGCCTCGAAGGTCAAGGAATGTCACCCAGACGGGAAAACCTCAGGCAGCAACAGGAATCGACCCAAACGAACATGTGCCCGTCCCAGGTCTCTCGCCGTGCTTGCCGATCCACAGGCCCAGGACGTGTTTGGTGCCGTCGAAGTGACCGCGGACCTGGGCATTATCGGGGTCAACGCCGAGACGCTGCGGAACTGGATCCGGATCGATGACGGGGACGCTCCTACCAGACGGACGTCCGGCATGTTAGTGTATTTGCACACGGTGCCAGTCGCCCAAGGCTACGACGCAGGCACGCCGGCCGCATCATCCGAGGCATGGTCCTGTTCGGCTAGGTCCCGGTCCTCTCGCGAGGCCACCCACATCTTTAATCCGACCCATCGGCTCATTCGAGCGCGGAGATCGACTGCCCATGTCTGGACAGGAAGAGAACAATCATGGCGCTTGACGAAGCTACAGCCACGTTCCTCGCGCAAATGGCCGAATCGGGACAACCACCGATTCACGAAATGGATCCCGTACAGGCACGGGAGCTGACGGCCATGCTCAAGGGCATGTACGGCGAAGGCCCGCGGATGGCGCGCGCGGAACTTCGCAAGATAGATGTTGGCGGCAGGTGTATCCAGGTGCAGGTGCTGGTGCCGAAAGACCGGCCGCGCGGAGTCATCGTGTACTACCACGGGGGTGGTTGGGTGATCGGCGCGATCGACGAGTTCGAGACCCTGGGTCGCCAGCTCGCCGAGCGCACCGGATGTGTTGTGGCGCTCGTGGACTACCGTCTGGCACCCGAGCACCCGTATCCGGCCGCGGCTGAGGATGCGTGGGATGCGCTGCTATGGATCGATCGGAACCTCGAAGAGATCGCGGGTGCCAGGGTCCCGCTCATCGTGGCCGGCGACAGCGCCGGCGGGAACCTGGCGACCGTGGTCAGTCAGAAGGCACGCCAGCGCGGGCCGAACATCACGCTGCAGGTGCTCGTGTGTCCGGTCACCGACTGCGACTTCGGGACAGCGTCCTATGTGGCCCCGGAGAACCAGCTGATGCTCAGCCGTGACAGCATGATCTGGTTCTGGAATCGCTACGCGCCTGAGAGTGCCCGCAGAAACCCGGACGCGTCCCCGGCCCGCGCGGACGACTTGAGCGGCCTGCCACCGGCCGTGGTGTTGACCGCCGAGCACGACCCGTTGCGCGACGAGGGCGAAGCCTACGCCAAAGCCATGGAGCAGGCCGGAGTTCCGGTCACCCACCAGCACTTCCCCGGGCAGATGCACGGCTTCTTCACGATGGTCAATCTGCTGCCAGGCAGCGCTCAGGGGATCGACTACGTCGTATCTGCGATCGACGGGCACCTCAGCGCGATGGCCTGACGCGTCAGCGCTATACCCGGACACCCATGGGTGGCACCCTGCTGCCAGCCTACGCCGTTCCGCGCCCGTATCCGTGCTCGTGCACAACCAGTAAGGACTGGCACCAGCAGTAAGGACTGATTGAGATGTCGCACCGCAGCAGCGTGCCGAGCGAGCTCGACGTGATTGTCGTCGGCGCCGGCTTTTCCGGCCTCTACATGCTCTACAAGCTCCGACAGATCGGGCTGTCGGCGATCGCCTTCGAAGCGGGTAGCGACGTCGGCGGCACCTGGTACTGGAACAAGTATCCGGGCGCTCGATGCGACGTCGAGAGCATGCACTACTCCTACTCGTTCGACCCCGAACTGGAACAAGAATGGGAGTGGACCGAGAAATACCCGAGCCAACCGGAGATTCTCTCCTACCTCCACCACGTCGCCGACCGCCATGACCTGCGCAAGGACGTTGTACTCGACACGCGCGTGACCGCCGCACACTTCCACGAAACGTCGTCGCGATGGACAGTGCGCACCGACAAGGGTAACGAGGTCTCTGCAAGGTATTGCATCATGGCGGTCGGCTGCCTGTCCAAGCCCAAAGATCCCGAGGTTCCGGGCCTGACGGCCTTCCGCGGACCCACCTACCACACCTCCAGCTGGCCGGAAGCGGACGTGGATTTCGCCGGCCAGCGCATCGCGGTCATCGGAACGGGATCGTCCGGCATCCAAGCCATCCCGCTCCTGGCGGCACGTGCGCGCGAGATGACAGTGTTCCAGCGGACACCCAATTTCAGCCTGCCCACCTTCAACGGGCCTATCGACCAGCAGCTCGTCGCCGAGACCAAGGCCAACTACCAAGAGATCCGGGAGGCCGGGCGGAACTCCGCATTCGGGATCGCGGTCGATGCGCCCACCCACTCGGCACTCGAGGTGACCGACGAAGAGCGGCGCCGGGCCTACCAGGAACGCTGGAACCGGGGCAACCTGACCGGCGTGCTCCAGGCTTACACGGACCTGCTCGTGGACGAGACCGCGAACGAGACGGCCGCCGAGTTCGTGCGTGAACAGGTGCGCAAGAAGGTCGAGGACCCACGGACAGCGGAGAAGCTCGTGCCCTGTGGGTACCCGTTCGGGACGAAACGGCCGTGCCTGGACACGGGATACTACGAGACGTTCAACCGGGAGAACGTTCACCTGGTCGATCTCCGTGAGGAACCGATCGTCGAGATCACCACCAACGGCGTGCGAACCAGTATCCGTGAATACGAGTTCGACAGCATGGTGCTGGCGACCGGATTCGACGCCATCACAGGAGCGCTCCTCGACGTGGACATCAGGGGTCGAGACGAACTTACCCTGCGCGAGAAATGGCGGGACGGACCACATACCTACCTTGGACTGGCAATGTCCGGGTTTCCCAACCTCTTCACGATCACCGGGCCGGGCAGCCCGTCCGTACTAAGCAACATGATCGTGTCGATCGAACAGCATGTCGACTGGATCAGCGATCTGCTGGCCACCCTGACGCGTCGCGGGCTGTCGGGCGTCGAAGCCACCGATGCGGCCGAGAAGGAATGGACCGAACACGTCAAGATGTGCGGCGACGCGACGCTGTACGTAAAGGCGAACTCTTACTACATGGGTGCGAACGTGCCCGGCAAGCCGCGGGTGTTCTTGCCCTATGTCGGTGGTGTCGGCCCGTACCGGCAGAAGTGCCAGGAAGTCGCGGCCAACGAATACGAAGGTTTCGTGCTGCGGAGCTGATCGCCGAAGGAGATCCGTGCTGGGCCAGACGATCGTCAGCACGTCGATTATTGATCGGTAAGGCAAATGTGGCGTTACTGGTCTGCGGCGTATCGGACATGTTCCTTGCCGAAGAAGGTTTTCACGCGTTAGGGTTGGTTCTGGCACAGGTGGGTGGGGGTGACGCTCCCCCGAGGAGGTCATCCAGTGCCAGAACCGCCCTGAAGGCGGCCTGGGCGGTGCTGTTCGTGGACGCGCCGTAGGTCAAGACCCGGATCTTCACGTGGATCGCGTCGATGAGTACCACGGCATACACGTGGCGGTTTCTACTGATCGTTTTTAAGTAAGTTCTCTTCGTGTTCGGCGGAACCTGTTGGATCGTGAGGCCCGTGACCAGTCCTTGGAGTGAGATTCGCGAGTGGGTCGAGGGCGCCCTCGGGGCACCGTTGATTCAGGAACGGCGGCTCTCGGCGGGCAACTCGCGAAGCAGTTGGCTTGTTACCGTCGCGTCCGGGGGCGGCGACCGGTCCGAGCGTCGCTATGTGGTCCGCTTCGAGGCCGGGACCGGTCCGATGAGCGGTACGGCGTTGCTCGAGGCGGTCGCGAAGATCTCGGGAATCCGACGCCCGATGATCGATGGCGGAACCCCCGTAGCACCGAGGGCCGGCGGTGATGTTATGGGGGAGATCGCCGTTGGCTTGAAGGAGCTCCTGCCAGCGCTCGAGCACGACCCGGACGCCGCGAGGCGCGCGAAGTTCATGCAACGACTGCCGGCGCAATTGGCGCAAAGTTGGGACCTCGAAGTCACACCTGCCGCGCCGCCCGGCGACGGGGCCAACTTTGAGCAGCAGTTCGAATATTCGCAAACAGTGGCAGCAGCAGAACTCGCGCGCTTCCCTCAGGCCATGGCGATGGCGCGGACACCGGTGCAAACACTCGCCGTAGACGACCTAGAAGCCGACGATGCAGCAGAGGATGGGGACCAATGACTTTCAAGCCTGAGGATGACCTGTTTCATGCGGTGGTGAAAGACCCGCCAGACTGGGCCGAGACGGCATGGTTCGCCGCCAATGTGCCTGAACGTGACCTGGTTATCTGGTTCTACCCACTCTTCCGCCGAGATCTCGGAGTCATGTCGTGCGGCATCTACGTCTTCGGCCCTGGCTACTCAGAGCCGTGGGAGATGCTCTACTACAAGCAGGCATGGCACATGCCCATCCCGGCCGACGCAGTGGGAGCATGTGAGTTCCAACTGCCCAACAGTCTGGCCTACACGATCATCGAACCTCTGCGTCAATACCACATTTCCTACCACGACGGCGATGAGTTCACTGCCGACCTGACCTTCAGCGCCTTCCATGAACCCCACCCTGTCGGTGTCTCTAACGGCGTCGGGCACATCGACCAGTTCGGCCGCGTGCAGGGAGAAGTCGTCCTGCACGGTGAGCGGATTGTGATCGACGGAGTCGAAATGCGTGATCGAACCTGGGGCCCCCGTCGTGAAGACAAGCAGATGACCCGCCTGGGATACAGCTACGGAGCCGATGTCACGGGCCGAGGCTTCCATTCGTCGGTGCGCGCGGACTCGTCCGACGTGTCCACGATGCTGACCGGCTTCCTGCTCCACGATGGCCAGGAAACACCGTTGACCAGCGTCCAGCGAAACGTCCAACGAGACGATCGTGGACGCCCGGCGAGGGTCGACCTCGTCTTAACGACAAGTCAGGAGACCCTGCGGATCGCCGGTGAGGTGCGCGGACAGATGACCGTTTACACGAGTCCCTACGTGGTTCCCGTGTCTTTCGTCGCGTGGACCTTGCCCGACAGTACGGTGGTCTACGGAGAAGATCAAGACACCTGGTCACCGGGACGGTTCCGCAAGTTCCGAAAGGACCAGGGCTACCTGCGCGAGTTGGGGACCGCGGCCGGATCGGTCAACCACTCGTGAGTACAAGTGCAGGCGACTCGGCAGTCTCCACTCGCTCCGCGAGCGCATAGAAGGACTCGAGGCCGACCGAGACATCTGCCAGCTGCTGGCACGCTATTCTCACGCCATCGACGCTGGCGACCACGAGACGTGGCTCCACTGCTTCACCGAGGATGCATTGTCTGAAGTTACGAGGGATGCCGGCGGGAAGACGATTTTCCGAGTTACGGGCAGAAGTGAACCCGAGCACTTCATCGCAAGGCACTCAAGCCGGCCAGTCGCATACCACTCACATCAAGTCTCGCAGTCCGTCATCGAGATCGAGGGTGAGCGAGCGCGCGCCGCATCAACGTTCGTTGTTCTTAACGAGTCTGACGATGGACCGGTGCTGCGCGTCTTCGGTCGGTATACCGATCGACTAGTGCGTGTTGACGGCGAGTGGCGCCTTAGGCGTCGCCACGCTGTGATTGACGGAGAGGCCAGCGGCCTTCCGCCTTTGGTGCGCCGCCGCATCTGAGCGCATTGTCGTGAATGCTCGGATGAGTGCCTCAGAGGTCTTGGTGGACTGTAGGGCTGCTACGGCTTGGGCGCCCAGGCGGTAGTCGCTGTCGTCGTTCCCTCGATTGGCGAATCGCTTGATTGAGGTGGTGGCGATGGCGGGATTGCGGGCGAGCTTGGTGGCGAGTTCCTCAGCGAGTTCGAGCGTTTCGGCGGCCTTGGTGAAGGTGACCCGCTGGACAAACCCGAGCTTGTATGCCCTCCTCAGCGGTCAGTCGGTCACCCGTCATCAGCAGGTACTTCCCCCAGTGGCGGCCGAGAATATCGTCAACTCGTAGAACGCCGAACCCCGGAGCCACGCCGAACTCGACCTCGGGCATGCTGAAGAACGCGGTCTCCGACGCGATCACGATGTCGCAGGCGAGGGCCAGTTCGAATCCGCCACCGATGGCGAGGCCGTTGATAGCCGCGATCACCGGCAGAGGCGACTCCTCGATGCGCCGGAAGGTGCTCAAACAACTCTCAACCAGTAGGCCCGCGAGCGGGTCGGCTGGCTGACCACGCCGCCACACCAAGGCCGGCCTCGCCGGTGTCGCTGTCGAGCTCAACGGCACGCCCACGCAAAACGCTCGGCTGGGAAACCCCAGCCGAGCGTCTCGCTGTTTACCGCGGTCAGAGGCCCGTGTTGCGATGACTCCTAGAATCCGCCGCAGCCCGGGGCCACGGGGGATCGCGAGGCGCGATCAGCCCTTGGGGGTGGAGACGATCTTGGGCGCGGCGGTGATGCCCCGGTCCTTGAGTTCCTCGGCGATCCGTTCGCGAAGCACGACCTTCTTGACCTTCGTCCCCGACATCGGCCAGTCGCCGGGGCGGACGAACCTGACGTAGCGCGGCACGCGATAGGTGGCGATCCGGCCGACGCAGAAGTCGATGATCTCCTCCTCGCTCGCCGCGGCGCCGGGTTTGAGCTGCACGAACGCCGCTGGCACTTCGACGTAATAGGCATCGGGCGCTGCCACGACGGCGAGGATCTCGATCGCGTCGTGTCCGAGCAGGTACCCCTCGACCTCGGCAGCAGCGACGTTCTCTCCGCCGACCTTGAGCATGTCCTTAAGCCGCGAGACGAAGGTTAGGCGCCCTTCCTCGTCTGCGACGACGACATCGCCGCTGTGGAACCAGCCGTCGTCGTCGAAGACTCTGGCGGTGAGTTCGGGGTCGCAGAAGTAGCCGTCGAACGTGTTCGGGCCGCGGAACAACAGCTCTCCGGGCGTAAGCGGCGGCAGGTCCAGCCCGGTCTCCGGGTCCACGACGCGACAGGTCATCCCCGGCATCGGCCGCCCTCCGGTCGTCATTCGCTTGTCCAGGGAGTCGGTCAGTTCGTTGAGCGTGAGGAAGGCCGAGGACTCGGTCATCGCGACGCAGGAGACCTGGACGGCGTTCGGGAGCCGGTTGGCCATGTGTCGCAGTCGCTCGGGTACGCCGACGGCCATGACGAGACGGATCCGGGAGAGGTCGAAGTCGTGGAAGTCCGGCCGATGCAGGACCGGGATCCAGATGGTCTCGAAGGCTGCAAGGGCCACGGTGACCCGCTCTTCGGTCAGGAGCTCGAGCGTGGTGGACTGGTCGAAGAAGCCGGGGTGCACGAAGGTCGCACCGCCACTCAGCGTGCTCAGTGCGAATGAGATGCCCCCGCCATGAAACAGCGGGATGGCGGTCCACACCCGGTCCTCCGAGGCTGAAGCGCATGCGTTGTCCGATGCCGTCAGCCAACCGAGTGAGCGCCTCGTGGCTTAGCTTGGCGCCCTTGGGTGCCGCAGTGGTGCCGGACGTGTACACGAGGACAGCCGTGTCGCGGACGCGGACGCTCGCCTGGATCCGTGCGACAGCACCTTCCGGAGAGGTGAGTGCGCCAAACTGACTGGCGCCGACGCAGCCCGGCCGGTCGTCCGCATCGACCAGGACGACGTGGCGCAACTCCGGCGCCTCAGGCAGCGAGAGAGGCTGGCTGCCGTCGCTCCCGATAAGACTCGGCACCGCAGTCGTGAGGAGTTCGAGCGTCGCTCCGTCGGTCACCAGCACCGCCATGCCGGAGTGCGTGATGATCTGGCTCAGCTCGTGGCCTTTGAACCGTGCGTTCACGGGCACGCCGATACCGCCCACCTTGGCGACGGCGAACGCGCATGCGACCAGGTCCACCGACGCGGGGGAGAGCAGCCCTACCCGGTCGCCCTCGCGGACACCCAGCGCCAGCAGGCTGCCTGCCAGCTCGTTGGCTCGAGTCTGCAGTTCGCGGTACGTGACGCGGCCGGAGCCCGCGAAGACGAGCGCTTCCTTCTCTCCATAAGCCGCCGCGCGCGAATCCAGCAGGTCGCCCAGCGTCATCGCAGGGACCCAGTGGGCTGGGTCACGTTCTCAGACATCGTCGTTCCTCCTGTGGTTTGCACGTCGAGTATGGCGATTGTCTACCAGCTGTTTGGTAGCTTATCTGCAGTCGACGTGGATCGAGGGGTGGCCAGGATGGGCAGGTTGTACGTCGTGACCGGAGCGTCCTCCGGGATCGGCGCGGCGGTGGCCGCGCAGCTTCGCGCGGATGGTGCCGAGGTGATCGGAATCGACCTCCGGGGCGCCGACTACGACGCCGACCTGGCAAGCCGGCAAGGGCGTGCCGACGCAGTGGAGGCGGTCGGGTCCCGCACAACCCAGGTCGACGGCGTCATCGCCTGTGCCGGCATCGCGCGCCCCGAGCCGCTCACACTGCGGGTCAACTATTTCGGGGTGACCGAGGTCCTCGAAGGGCTCCTTCCCCTGCTGGCTCGCTCCCCGCGGCCGCGGGCTGTGGCGCTGACGTCGGTCGCGGCGATCCATCGCAATCTGCCCGACGTTGTCGAGGCCTGTCTGGTCGGCGACGAGGAGGCCGCGGTCGCGACCGCTGAGCAGGCCGTCGGGCAGGGGCGGGCTCCGGGGATCTATGCCGCCTCGAAGGAGGCGTTGTCGCGGTGGATCCGGCGGACCGCGGCTACGGCTGCTTGGGCGGGGCAGGGGATCGCGCTCAACGGCGTGGCCCCAGGCATCGTCGACACCCCGATGATGCATGCGAGCCTTCGGGATCCGGTCCAGCGCGCCGAGCTCGAGCGAGCCGTGCCCATGCCGCTCGGCGGAGCGGTTCGCCCCGAGGAGGTCGCCGCGCCGATTCGGTGGCTGGCCTCGGCGGAGAATGCCGCGATCACGGGCCAGTGCGTCTACGTCGACGGCGGCGCCGACGCCGTGTTGCGTTCGGACAATGTATGGTGATTCCAACCAAATGGCCGTTAGATAGTCTGACTGGGGAGGCACGAGGACATGGCAATCGATCACATCGCTACCGCGGACTTGCTCGGCGAGCACCTGACGGCAGACCCCTTCGCGTTCTACGAGGACCTGCGCAAGCTTGACGGGCCGGTCTACAACGAGCGGCACAATGCCTGGCTCATCGCCGGCTATGACGACGTCGGGGCTGCCTATCCGGACCCGCGACTCTCCTCGGACCGCGTACGCCCCTTGCTGGCGGTGCTCGGCGACGAGCAGCGCAAGCGCGTGGGTCCGATGCTCGAAATCCTGGCCAGGTGGATGGTCGTCACCGACCCGCCCGCGCACACCCGGCTGCGGAAGCTGGCCAACACGGCCTTCAAACAGCAACGTGTCGCGGCCATGGGGGAGTGGATCGGCGGCCTGGTCGACGACATGCTCGACGAGATGATCGCCTCGGGCGGCCAGGACTTCGTCGCCGGGCTCGCCTACCCACTTCCGGCCACCGTCATCACCAAGTTGATGGGCGCCCCCGCCGAGGACGCGGCCAAGTTCCAGCACTGGTCCGACGAGCTCGCGCTCGTCGCGTTCGGCGGAGGCGGGAACCGCGGCGACCGGCACGAGCGCGCGCTACGCGGGGTCACCGAGATGCAGTCATACCTCGCCGAGCTAATCGCGAAGGCCAAGGCCGCTCCGGGCTCCGACATGGTCAGCGTACTGATCGCTTCAGAATCGGTCGATGGTGACCACCTCTTTGAGGACGAGCTCATTGCCCTCTGCACGCTCATCCTCTTCGCTGGTCATGAGACGACGACCAACCTGCTGTGCAACGCGGTCGTCACCCTGACCTCGCACCCCGAGCAATTCGAGAGGCTGCGCGCGAACCCTGATCTCACGAACGGCGCGGTCGAGGAGATCCTGCGCTTCCAGGGGCCGATCAAGACGGTGCAGCGGTGGGTGACCGAGGACCACATCCGGGACGGTCACCAGTTGCGCGCCGGCGAGACCGTCTTCCTGATGAACGCCTCGGCCAACCGCGACGAGCGAGTCTTCGCTCGCGGCGGCGAGTTCGACATCGCCCGCCCGTCGCAGCCGCTGCACATCGCCTTCGGTCGCGCCGCGCACTCGTGCCTGGGGGCGCAGCTCGCTCGCCTCGAAGCACGGATCGCCCTGCCGAAGATCATCGAGCGCCTGCCGCAGCTTGCGGTGGCCGAGCCGGTGCGGTTCAAGCCGTCGATCGCCAGTCGTGCGGTCGAGGGCCTTCGCGTCAACTACGAGACGAGGTAACTGCCATGCCCAAGGTCACCTTCGTCAGTGCGGACGGCGATCGCACGACGATCGAGGCGGACGGCGACCTGACGATCATGCGTGCCGCCGTCACCGAGAGCGTCGACGGGATCATCGGCGAGTGCGGTGGACAGATGATGTGCTCCACCTGCCACGTGCACGTGTGCGCCGAGCTTAGCGACTCGCTGCCGCCGATCTCTGAGGAGGAGGACGAGATGCTTGATCTGGCCGCGAGCCCGCGCGATCAGTTCAGCCGTCTCTCCTGCCAACTTCGG
>Ga0105247_10000886_pt1 | contig 22566 bp, 16 predicted proteins | sample KBSS24metaG_FD_81519 | JGI IMG/M metagenome (GOLD analysis project Ga0105247, IMG submission 81519) | Switchgrass rhizosphere microbial communities from Kellogg Biological Station, Michigan, USA - KBS S2-4 metaG | ecosystem: Host-associated > Plants > Roots > Rhizosphere > Soil | place...
AGGGTCAGTTCTGCGTGCGCGCCGGGATCACCGCCGGCCCGGGCGACGGCGCGGCGGGGTCCACCCCGTCGTCCTCGGCGAACGTGGCGAGCTCCTCGCTCACCCGCCGCAGGTACTGCTGCTTCACGTGGAACGGGAGGAACGCGCTCTTGAACCCGGCCAAGATGAGCTGCTTGATGTCGCGGAGCGACATCGCGAGCTGGGTGTGACAGAGCCAGAGCTCCTTCGACACCGTGGTGTCGGTGACGAGCCGGTTGTCGGTATTGACCGTCACGCGCAGCCCCAGGTTGTAATAGAGCTTCAGCGGGTGGCTCGCGAGATCGCGGATCGCGCCCGTCTGCACGTTCGAGCTCGGGCAGCACTCGAGCGGGATCCGGTGATCGTTCACGTAATGGAGGAGGTCGCCGTTCTCGCGGAGGCGGCAGCCGTGCCCGATGCGGTGGGCGCCGCAGGTGTGCACCGCCTGCGCGATCGACTCCGGGCCGTACGCCTCGCCGGCGTGGATCGTCACGTTGATGTTGTTGTCGCGCACGAGCTGGAACGCGCCGCGGTGGTGCTTCGCCGGGTGGTCGTACTCGGCGCCCGCGAGGTCGAACCCGACCACGCCGCGGTTCTTGTAGGCGACGGCGATCTCCGCCATCTCGAGCGAGCTCTCCGGCGACACGTTGCGGATGCCGCAGATGATGACGTTGCTCTCGATCTTGAAATCGGTGCGCGCGGCGCGCAGGCCGGCGAGCACCGCCTCCACCACGTTCGTGAGCTTCAGCCCGCGGCGGGTGTGGAGCATCGGCGCGTAGCGCACCTCCATGTACCGCACGTTCTCGCGGGCCGCGTCCTCGGCCAGCTCGTACGCCGCGCGCTCGAGCGCGTCCTCCGTCTGCATCACCCTCAGCGTGACGTCGAACGCCTTCAGGTACTCGACGAGCGAGCCGCAGTTTTGCCCCAGGTTCATCGCGGCGCGCAGGCCGTCTTCGTCGCGCGCGGGGAGGTCGACCCGCTGCTTGTCCGCGAGCTCGAGGATCGTGGAGAGGCGGAGCGATCCGTCGAGGTGGACGTGGAGGTCGGTCTTGGGGAGCCTGGTGATGACGTCGAGCGGCAGAGTTTTCAGCGGCATAGGCGATGTTACCATGAGGTACGCACCGTGTGCGCGGTCTCCACGGCGCCTACGACGGCGGCCCTCGGCGCGCCGCGAAACGCGCCGGCGCGGCGCACCCGAGACGCGAGGCGGACGGCGCGCGGGGGCTGGCAGGCTTCGCCCCGAGGTCCTAGATCTTGGGTGTGATGAATCCGACGCTCGACTCCATCAAAAAATACGAAGAATGGGTGGTCGAGCTCGATCGGCGGCGGCTCGGCCTCGTGGCGAGCCGGAGGCAGCTCCGCTGGCTGCTCGTCGTCTGCGCGGTAGCGTCGGCGATCACGCTCCACTGGGGCGCGTTCGCGGCGCTGTGCATGGCCGGGTTCTGGCTGACGCTGTTCGGGACGGGGCTCTACATCGCGTCGATGTACGACTGGGATTACATCGGCCAGATCGAGGCGGCGAGGCGCGAGATCGAGGCGCTCCGCGCGGCCGCGCCGGACGGATCGTCTCCCGAGGACGATGCCCCCGCGCCGAAGCTGCCGGACGTGTTCCAGGGGCGGCGCGTCGCGCGCAAGCTCACGTGGGGGTTCCGCGATCGGATCGAGTGACGCGGCCTCCGGGGCCCTCGCGTCCGTGGATCGCGGGTTACGCGTGCGCGCTCGCAGACGCTTTCGGGGCGCGCGCTACGTCGCGTCATGGAAGATGACGCCGAGGGTCTGGCGGCGCCCCGATCGCACGCGGCTCACGCCGTGCCGGAGCGCGACGCGATACGTCCCGCGCGCCCCCTCGACCGGCCTCCGGCTCACCGCGAAGATCACGGCGTCTCCCTGCCGGACCGGCACCACCATCGGGCGCGACTGCATCCGCGGCCTCTGCTCCGTCATCACGAGCTCGCCGCCCGTGAAGTCGCGCCCCGGCTCCGAGAGCAGGATCGCGGCCTGGAGCGGGAAGACGTGGCTACCGTAGAGATCCTGGTGCAGGCAGTTGTAGTCGCCCTCGCCGTACGCGAGGAGGAGCGGCGTCGGCCGCTCCTGCCCCGCGGCGTGGCACCGGTCGACGAACGCCGCGTGATCGCCCGGATAGCGGGCGTCGTCGCCCATCGCCTCGCTCCACCGGTTCGCGATCGGCGCGAGCCGCGGGTACAGGCTCGCCCGGAGCTCGGCGACGGCGCCCGGCAGTGGATACGAGAAATACCGATATTCGCCGCGCCCGAAGCCGTGCTTTGCCATGACCACGCGACTACGAAACAGCGCGTCGTCGGCGTAGAGCGCCGACAGCGCGTCGCACTCGCCGCGCGTGAGGAGCCGCTCGACGACCGCGTACCCTTCGCGATCGAGGTCGGCTGCGACGCGCGACCCGTCGATCGCCGACACGCGATCGGCGATCGTGGGGGCGGCGCCGGGGGCGCGCTCGGCGCCGGCGCGCGCGGGCGGATCGGGCAGGTCGCGCGGCTCGTCGACCGGCCCCGGGGCGCCGGACGGCGCCGTCCCTGCCACGCGATCGAACAGGCCGCGCGCCGGCGCTCCTCGCCGTGCGGCCGCGCCCGCCTTCGCGCTCATCGCGCCGCCTCGCGGGCGAGGAGCGCGCGCTTGCGATCGACGCCCCACCGGTAGCCGGCGATGTCGCCGTCGGTGCGGACGACGCGGTGGCAGGGGATCGCCACGGCGAGCGCGTTCGCGGCGCACGCCCGCGCCACCGCGCGGACGGCGGTGGGCGATCCGATGGCCTCGGCGATCTGCGTATACGTCGCGGTCCTCCCCGCCGGGACGTCGCGGAGCGCCGCCCACACGCGCTGCTGGAACGCGGTGCCGCGGATGTCGAGCGGCAGCTTCGCGCCGAGGCGCGGCTTCTCGACGAGGCCGACGACCTCGGCCACCGTCCGCTCGAAATCGGCGTCGGCGCCGACGAGGCGCGCCTTCGGGAACCGCCGCTCGAGGTCGTGCGCGAGCTCCTCCGGGTCGTCGCCGAAGAGGATCGCGCACACGCCGCGCTCGCTCGCGGCGACGAGGATGCTCCCGAGCGAGCACTCGCCGATGGCGAACCGGATGTCGACGTCCGCGCCGCCTCCGCGGTACTCGGTGGGCGTCATCCCGAGCACCCCGTTCGAGCGCTCGTAGAAGCGCGCCGACGAGCCGTACCCGGCGTCGTAGATCGCCTCCGTGACCGTGCCTTTCTTCCGGAGCGCGCCGCGGACCCGCTTCGCGCGGTGCGCCGCGGCGTACGCGCGCGGGGTGACGCCGGTCACCGCCTTGAAGACGCGATGCGTGTAAAATACGCTCATCTTGGCGCGCTTCGCGAGCTCGTCGAGGGTCGGCGTCTCGTCGCTCTGCTCGATGAGCCGGCACAGCTCGGCCACCACCTGCGCTTGGCGCTCGGCGCGCGGCGGCTCGTCCGGCCTGCACCGCCGGCACGGGCGGAAGCCGGCGCGCGCCGCCTCCGCCGCCGTCCCGTGGAACGCGACGTTCTCCGGCCGGGCCGGCCGCGCCGCGCACGACGGCCGGCAGTACACGCCGGTCGTCGCCACCGAGTAGAAGAACGCGCCGTCCGCGCTCGCGTCCCGCGCCCGCACGACCGCCCATCGCGGATCGCTCTCCACCGCCGCGGCCTGCGCCACCTTCTTCGCCCACATGACCTTCGCCTCCTTTCGCGAACCTTTCGACGCCGCGCGCGCGGGGGCCTTCGCGTCACCGCGCGGTCCGCCTCGCGTCACGTCTCGCGTCACCTTGGGCATCGCAGGGGGGAAGGTAATGGCCGGGGGGAGGGCGCACACTCCGCGGCTTGCTTTCGAATTCGCGTCGCCCCCCCATGATAGCGCCGGGCAGGCGCGGATCGTGAGCCGGCGTGGCGTGACGAGCGAGCGGGCATCAACGAGCGACGCGGCCGTTCATTCCTGACTTCCGCGCGCCCGCTGTGTGATCGAGCATCGGGGGTGCTCGAGCATCGGGGCGATCGAACGTCGGGCGAGCATCGGGCGAAGCGTCAGGCGTCCGATGATCGGCTCAGCCGCGTGTTCGCGGCGCGCGACATCGGCTCGAGCGCCGCGCTTGCGAAGGACGATTTTGCAACGTGACCCACGTCGCATGCAACGAGCAGCGTGTTGCACGACGGCACCCGTAAGCCCCACGAGATTTGTGCATTGGCGTGCGCCTTCGTGCGGAGTAACGCGGCACGAAACGTGGAGTGGGCTGGAGTGACCTGAAGTGACAAGAAAGCGTCCGGCGCCTCCTCCGCGCTCGACTGCCGCGGGCGGCGTGGCTCTTCCTCGTGACAACTTCTAGGTCCACCCACCACGAGCATCCCCATGGTTGATCAGAATCGGAATACCGACAACGGGCATGACCTCGACGGGGACGTCGACATCGATGGCGTCGCGTCGCGCACGAGCCGCACGTTTGCGCGGAGGTGCCGATCGGGTGTCGCCTGGTCGCGGAGCATGGCGAGCGGTGCGCCGCCGGCCGAGCTCGGTCCGGCTTCGTCGCCCCGCGCGCGGTCCGGTGGCGCGATGGACGACGGCGCAGCGGCGAACGACGCGGTCCTCGCGTACGGCGACATCACGACCCTCGACGGCGTCGACGTCCGGCCCGCGTTCGCGGAGGCGCCCGAGTTCCTGCTCGCGCGCGCCGCCGCCCGGGCGGGCCGCTATCGCGGGCCGGCGGGCGGCCACGAAGGCCTGATCACCGGCGTCGCCGGCGGGTTCGACCCGGTCGACGCTTCGCGGCGCGCGCTCGCAGAGCTCGTGGAGCACGCGAGCGCCCGGGCGGCGGCGCGCTCCACGAGCTTGCCCGTCGTCGCCATCGCGGACATGGAGCGCGCGGGCCGCCAGTTCATCCACCCCGGAGCCTCGCAGCGCTTCGACGCCGATCCCGCGGCCGCGGAGCTCGCTTCGCTCGAGGACGCGACGACGCCGATACGGTGGTGCCCGGGCCGGCGTCTGTCGAACGGCTCGCTCGTCTACGTGCCGGCGCAGGCGGCGTTCCTCGGATTTCAGACGCCCGAGGAGCCGCTCTTCGCGCGCCCCGACGCGACCGGGCTCGCGGCGCATCGCACGAGGGCGCAGGCGCTCTTGCACGGGCTCCTCGAGTGCGTCGAGCGCGACGCGTGCATGCTGTCGTGGCGCGTCCCCGGTTGGCCGGTCCGCGCGATCGACGCCGCGGTCCTGTCGGCGCCGGCGGCGAGGACGTTGCGCGCGCTCGGGCTCGCCGCGCGCGTGTTCGACGTCGGCGCCCCCGGCGGCGTGCCCGTCGTCTTGTGCCTCGTGGCCGGCGCCGGCGGCGCCGGGCTGACGTGCGGCTCGTCGGCCGACGAGTCGCTCGAGGCCGCGGCGAACGAGGCGGTCCACGAGGCGCTCGCGCTGCAATGCGCCGCGCGCGAGTCGGCGGCGCGGCGCGGATCGCCGTCGACGCGCGCGCTCCTCGCCTCGCGATCGGGCCCGCACGTCCAGCGATGGTACGACGCGCAGGCGGCGCGGACCGATCGAGCTCCGGGCAGACCTTCGCCGCGCGGGGTCGTCGCCGTGGCGCGCTGGGCGGAGGAGTGGTGCGGAGGGCTCGCCGCCGCCGCCGACGTCACCGATCCGCTGGCGCGCCGGTGCGGCTGGCACGTGTGCCGCGTCGTCGTCGAGGGGATGTACGCGCGCGGATCGGACGGGCGCGCTCCCCATCCTCGGGGCGGACCGCGGCTCCGATCGACGCTCGAGCGCCTCGGTCTGACGGCGGGCGACGTCCACGACGCGCCCCACCCCTTCGGGTGATCGACGGCGGCCCCCGCCTCACGGCACGCGCACCGCCTTCGCCTCGGCGCCCTCGGGGTCGAGGCGCTTCGCCTCGTCGAGGTGCTTGCGCGCCTCGGCGGGGCTCTTCGTCGTGACGAGCTCCTGCGCCAGGAGCGCGTGCGCCGTCGCGGCGTCCTTGGGGGACCCGCCGCACGCGAGCGCGCTCTCGAGCTCGAAGATCGCCTTCGCGTGGTCGCCGGTCGCGGAGAGGGCGCGCGCGTAGGCGACGTGGGTCGGGCCGTGCTCGACGTCGACGAAGATCGCGGACTCGCCGAAGGAGCGCGCCTCGTCCCACCGCTTCGCCGAGACGAGCTTCTGGACGAGGAGGCGCCACGCCTGACGATCGTGCGCGTCGATCGGCGCGAGCTTCCGGAGCAGATCGAGCTCGTCGGCCTCGCGCTTCTCCTCGTGCGCCATGTCGAAGAGGCCCTTCAGCGGCTCGCTCTGGCTCGGGTCGAACCGGTGCGCCGCCTCGAGCGCCTCGCGGTACGCGGCCTTGTCCTTCTTGCCTTCGGCGAGCTCGGCGAGGAGCATCCGCACGGCGTAGCCGTCGCCGCCCGCGCGCTGGATCGCGGTGAGGTGCGCGAACGCGCCGTCCGCGTCCTTGCCGGCGAGCTTCGCGCCGAGAAAATGCGCCGGTTTGTGCGGTGGGTCGATCTGGAGCGCCCGCTCGTTCTCCTTCTTGGCCTCGTCGACCTTGTGCGCGTGCGCGAGCGAGAGCGCGTACTCGAAGTGAGCCGTCGCGTCGTTCGGCGCGAGCGCGGCCTTCGCCTTCGCCTCGTCGAGCGGCTTCGGCCGATCGTCGAACAAGAACTGGCTTTTGTACCGCTCGAGGCGCTTCATCTGCCACGCGCGGTACGCCGCGTCGTACGCGGGCGCCGCGACGCCGAACGCGCGCTGGATGACGTCGGGCGTGCGCACCCCCTCGCCCCACAGCTTGAGCGCCGAGACGACCCGGGACATCCCGTACGTCTCGATCGTGAAGACGAGCATCTGGCTCGCCGCGTAGTACGCGACGGTGATGTCGTTGCCGTCGGCGGCGTGGGTGAACGCGCGGTTCATGTCGGCCGCGCCGGGGAGCGAGCCGCGCTGGAGCGCGAGGTAGAGCTCCGGATCCATCTCGCGCTGCCACTCGGGGCGGCGCGCGATCGTCTCGTACTCGCTCAGCCCCTCGGTGAACCAGCGCGGCACGTGGTTCTTCGAGAGCTGGATCGCGAACACGTGGCCGAGCTCGTGCCACACCACGTTCCCCCAGTTGAACGGCTCGCTCTTCGGGCTCATCGCCGCGACGACGCGCCCGAAGCAGACCCCCTGAATGCCGATGTTCGGTAGTCCGCTCGTGCGCACGCTGAACTGCTCGCGCGACCCGTAGAGCTCCACCTGCACCGGGTTCTGCGGCACGAACCCGTAGCGCGCCTTCATCGATCCCCACGCCTCGCCGAGGAGGCGCGGGACGTAGCGCTCGAGCACCGGCTTCTCGTCCTTCGGATATCGGATCTTGAAGACGCCGCCGCCGCCCATCTCGTATGCGTTCGGGATCGTCTGCTCGTACAGGTTGAGCGTGTTGAAGACGCGGACGTTGAAGTGGTCCTTCGACCACGCCTTCTGGAGCGCCTGCATCCCGCCCGCCTCGTCGCCGCCGCGCATCGACGTGAGGCCGAGCTCCGCCCACGCCTTGCCATCGTCGGGGTCGACCTTCGTCGCCTCCCTCATCATCGTGACGATGTCGTCGTAGCGGTGCTCCCACTCCGCGAAATCGCCGACGATCGCGTAGAAGCGCGCGTACTCGCCGTTCCGCGCGAACACCTCCCTCTTGGCCGCCTCGAACCCGGGCTTGTCGTCGCCGAGGAAGCGCGCCGCGGCGCGGAGCGAGAGGAGCTCGAGCTCGTTCGGGTTCACCGCGAGCCCGGCCTGGATCGACCTCTCCGTCGCGGCGAGGTCCATGTCGTGGAGCGCGATCGACGCGCGCACCGCGAACGCGCCGGCGTGCTTCGGGTTCACGGCGAGCGCCTCGCCGGCGAGCTTCTCCGCTCCTTCGAAATCGAGCGTCTGCTCCAGCTTCACGCGCGCCATCGCGACCAGCGCGTCGGGGCGGTGCGGGCCGATCGCGAGCGCCTCCTTCACGACCTCCTCGGCGTGGCCGGGATCGTATTTGTCGAGGAAGAGATCGGCCCGCCACAGGAGGAGGTCGACGCTCTTCTTGTCGATCCGCTCGCTCTCGTTGAACGCCTGGTTCGCGTCCTTCGGGCTCCGCAGGAGGTGCGCCGCGCGGCCGACGATCGCGAGGCCCGCCGCGTCGCGCGCGTCGAGCCCGTTGTTGTTGTACTCCTCGATGATCTTCATGAGCGGCTCGTCGGCGTCCTGCCGATGCCCGGTCGCGATCCGGTACTCGCCCAAGAGGAGCCGCGCGCGCCTCCCCCCCGGCCCCGGCGCGTCCTTCACCGCTTCGAGGAGGCGGATCGCCGCGTCGAGCTTCCCCTGCGCGGCGAGGACCTCGGCGCGCAGGGCGGTGGCCGCGGCCTTCTGCGCCGCGCTCGCCGCGGCCGACGCCGCGCGCCGATCCGCGTCGGCGAGCTTGCCCTGCTCGAGGAGCGCGCGCGCGAGCGCCACCTCCGCGGCGGGCTGATCGGCGCCGCGCACCGCGCCCAGCACCTGCTCGGCACGCGCGTAGTCGCTCGCGTCCAGCGCGGCGATCCCTCCCGCGAGCCCGGCCACGGGCGCGGGCGACGCGGGCGACGCGGGGAGCCCGCCGCGCGGCGGGCGCGACGGCTGCGCGTTCGCGCCCCCCGCGATCGATCCCGACGCGACGACGAGGAGCACCGCGGCGCCGCCGCGGATTATTGCATTATGCATTAGATGGTCTCGAGCCGGACTTCGTCGAGCTTCCTCACGACGTCCCGGGTGGAAGGGTCGAACGACAGCGTCATCTCGATCGCGTCCTCGTGGTCGGGGTAGTAGCCGCGGCGCACGTGGACCGCGCGAAAGCCCGCCTCGCGGTACAGGCGGATCGCCGCGTCGTTCGAGCGGCGCACCTCGAGGAGGACGTGGGCCACGTCCTCGGCGCGGCCGAACTCGACCAGCTCGCCGAGGAGCGCGCGGCCGACGCCGCGGCGGCGCTCGCCCGGATCGGTCGCGACGTGGATGACGTGGAGCTCGTCGGCCACGTGCCAGGCGACGAGGTAGCCGGCGATCCGTCCGTCGTCGATCGCGCGCGCGACGCGGACCCGCGCCCAGGGGCGCGCGAGCTCTTCGCGGAGCTGCGCCTCGGCGGTCGCGACCGATCGCGCGCCGGTGCGATCGAACGACGCGGCGTCGATCCTCGCGACCGCGAGGAGATCCGCGGCCTCGAGCGGCGCGACGACGACGGGGAGCGGACGGCGCTCGTTCTCGAGCATCGACGGGGAGTATAGCCGCCCGCGGATCGAGCGCGCGCGCGAAGCCGCGAGGGCGCGGCGGCGCGGCGAAGAGCGCGAGCGGCCGCGCATCGCCTGCGGCGGGCGAGGGCAAAGGGCGCGCGTGCTCGCGCGCGCGCCGATCACGCGCGACGGCCGCCGAGGGCGCGGGCGCGGGCGGCCAGCGCGACCACGTCGACGACGAGGCGGAGCGAGCCGTCTTCGCGGAGGATCGCGCCGGCGTAGGGGCCCATGGACGCCGCGAGCGGCGCCAGCGGGCGCACGAGCACCTCCTCCGTCGCGCCGACCGCGTCGACGCCGACGCTGACGTCCGCGTCGCGCCGGTCGTCGAGATCGTCCGGCTCGATCGCGAGCTCGATGCACAGGGGCGCGCCGCCGCTCGCGCGCGCCTCGAGGCACGCGGCGAGGTGCGGCGGGCTCGACGCCACGTCCCGCCGCGCGACCACGCGCCGCGTCTGCGCCACCGGGAGCGCGTACTCGTCGCCCGCGGCGGTCACCCACACGACGCACGCGAAGCCGGTCTCGATCGGCACCTCGAGCCACGCGGAGAACCCCTCGCCGCGGCGGCTCGACAGGCGCACCGCGCCGCCGAGGCGCTGCGCCGTGACGAGGACGATGTCGAGCCCGAGCCCGCGCCCGGCGATCAAATCCGACGTCGCGCGGGTCGAGAAGCCGGGGACGAAGAGCAGCGCCAGCAGCGTGTCGTCGTCGGCCGCCTCGGCGATCGCCGCCGCCACCGCGCCGGTCTCGATCGCGCGGCGCCGCAGCGCGCCGACGTCGACCCCGGCGCCGTCGTCGGCCACCGTGACGCGGAGGCGCGGCCCGATGCGCCGCGCCGCGAGGACGATCGTCCCGACGGGCGGCTTGCCGCTCCGCGCGCGCGCGTCGGGCGGCTCGATGCCGTGGGCGACGGCGTTCCGCGCCATCTGCAAGCACGGCTCGACGAGCAGCTCGGCGAGCCGCCGATCGATCGTCTCGTCGGCGCCGATCATGCGGACGTCGACGGCGCGCTCGCTCCTTCGCGCCTCGGCCGCGATCGCCGTGGCCACGCGCTGGAACAAGCTGCGGATCGGCGTCTGCCGCATCGCGGTGAGCTCGCGCTTCGCGTCGCCGACGCCGTCGCGGAGGAGGTGATCGCCGCCGCGCATGTCGCCCGCGGCCTGCTCGATCCGATCGCTCAGCGCGCCCAGCTCCTGCGCCGCGCGGCTCACGCGCCCGAGCGCCGCGGCCGACGCGCCCCACGGGCGAGGCGGCCCGATCAGCCGGAGCGCGTCGGACAGATCGGTCCGCATCCGCCGCATGCTCCCGCCGAGGTCGCGGTACGCCTCGACCTGCCCGGCGATCCGCTCGCGCGCCAGGCCGATCGTGACGAGCCGATCGAGGAGGCGGTCCACCGACGCGGCGCTCACGCGGATCGTCGCGTCGTCGATCGCGCGCCCGTCGTCGTCGAGCGGGCGCGTCGACGCGCGCGCGGCCGGCGCGATCGACGCCCGGCCGCGCTGCCCGAGCGCGCGGAGCGCCACCTCCGGATCGTCGAGCAGCGCGCCGAGGATCGCGCGCCATCGCCCGAGCTCGCCGAGCGCCGCGCGCGCCGCGTCGCCGGTGGTCGCCTCTTCGAGCCGCTCCTCGAGGCCGTGGCAGAACCAGCTCATCGGCTCGTCGCCCGCCGCGCTCGCCGCCCCCTTCATCGTGTGGACCTGGCGGTACGCGTGCGCCGCGGCGTCCACCGGATCGCCCGTGCTCGCGAGCGCCGCGTCGATCTGCGCGAGGCGATCGTTCACCTCGGCGACGTACTGCGCGCGCATCGGCGGATCGATCGGTCGCGGCGCGAGATCGGGCGGCGGCTCGGGCCACGACGAGCCGATCGCGCGCTGCCCGTTCGAGAGGCGCGCGATCGCGGATCGCACGACCGGGACCGCGTCGGCGGTGGCGCGCGGATCGCCTTCGCGCAGGCGCCGCTCGTGGCGCTTCAAGATCTCCGCGAGCTCGACCTCCCCCGCGAGGCCGGCCGACCCCTTGAGCGCGTGGAGCGCGCGCCGGCTCTCCTCCGGCACCTCGGGCGTCGCCTCGAGCGCGACCAGGTGGCGCGAGAGCTCGAGGATGAGGAGGCGGACGAGCTCGGGATCTTGCGCGGCGCTCACGCGGGCGCCTCGTCGTCACCGTCCTCTTCGCCCATGGCGCGGAGCAGCGGCTCGAGGATCGGGCGGACCACCGTCAAGAGGACGTCGTGCGGCACCGAGGTCGCGAGGGTCCCGATCGATCGCACGAGCGCCTGGGCCTGCTCGCTCGCCTCCGCGATCGCCTTCGCGGTCTCGGGATCGCTCCCCGTGGTCTTGCGGATCCGCGCGTCGATGTCGACGAGCGCGCGCTCCGCGTCGGCCGACGAGCCGGCGGCGAGCGCGGCGAGCTGCGTGGCCTCGACGGCCGCCTCGCGCGGCGAGGCGAGGCCGTCCGCGACCTCCGCGAGCTCGCGCGTCATCTCGGAGAGGGCGAGGGAGAGCTCGCGGATCCCGTCGGTGCCGCGCTGCGCCTGCACGCGCACCTCGTCGCTGAGGAGGAGGATGGCGCGCCCCGCGGCGTCGCCGATCCGCGCCCCCTCGAGCCCCGCGTTGAGCGCGACGAGCCCGAGCCGATCGAACACCTCGTGCACGCGGCCGAACAGCGCGCCCACCTCGTGCGCGCGCACGGAGATGGCGCGCGCGCGATCGGCGACGGCGTCGACCGACACGCGCTGCCTGGCGACGACGTTCGCGATCCTCTGCGCGGCGCTCGCCGCCTCGCGGGAGCGCGACACGGCGCGCTCGTACGAGATCCAGAACGCGTTCTCCTCCACCGCCGAGCGCGCGGCGGCGGGGCCGGGGACGGCGCGCGCCGTCTTGCGGAGGGCACGGAGGAAGCGGCGCCGCGGCGGATCGGAGGACATCGCGCGAGGATAAGGGACGGCGCGCGCCGCCGCGAGGGCGCCGCCGCGGAGCTCCGCTCACTCACCTTTCGTGAGGCGCACCTCGAAGATCGACGGCCATCGCTTCCCCGTCACGTACAGGCGGTCGCGCGCCTCGTCGTAGGCGATCCCGTTCATCACGTCGTCGGGATCGCGAGCCGCCTCGCCTCCGCGCGCGGCGATCTTCGCGCCGTCGATCCAGCCCGTCACCTCGCCGGACCTCGGGTCGATCCGCGCGATCTGATCCGAGCCCCAGATGTTCGCGAAGATCTCGCCGCGGACCATCTCGAGCTCGTTCAACTGGGTGACCGGCCGATCGCCGTCGTGCACGCGGACGACGCGCGCGACGCGGAACGTCGAAGGATCGATGAAGCGGAGCTCGTCGGTGCCGTCGCTCAAGACGAGCTGCTCGCCGTCGGTGGTGAGGCCCCACCCTTCGCCGTCGTAGAGGAACTCGTGCTCGAGCGCGAACGACCCCGCGTCGTAGACGAAGCCGCGGTGCCCGCGCCACGTCACCTGGTAAATCTTCCCGCGGAGCAGCGCGATCCCCTCGGCGAAGAGATCGGACGGGAGATCGACGCGCTGGACGACGCGCCCCGTCTCGAGCTCGGCGCGGCGCAGGCTGGACCGGCCGAAGAGCCCGGTGCTCTCGAGCACGGTGTCGCCGCGCACGATGAGCCCCTGCGTGAACGCGGCGGGATCGTGCGGCAGCGTGCGGACGACCTCGCAGCGGTACGACGGCGTCTTCGGGGGCATGGGCGGCGGCACCTCGACCTTGGCGCGCTCGGCGCGCGGGGAGACGGCGGGCGACCTCGCGACGGCGCACGCGCACGCGAACGCGAGCGCCGCGAGCGAAGCCAGGCCGATCCCCCCGAGCGCCTTCAGCCGCCCCATCGATCCCTCCGCGCGCCGGCCTGGATCCGCGCGACGATCGACGCGACGTCGAGGGGGCGCACCATGACCCCTTCGTACACCACGGCGGCGCCCGCGTCGTCGGCGGCGGGGAAGACGCCGGTCGCGAGCACCGCCCCCCCGACGATCCCGACGAGCTCGCCGCCGATCGCGCAGACCACCATCGCGTCGCGCCCGCCGGCCGCCGCGCCGCTCGGCTCGAGGGCCGCGTCCGCCGCGGGCCCGTCCCCGGCGCGGGCGACGATCGAGACGACCGGGAGGACGTCGCCCTCGTGCGCCGCGATCCCGACGAGCTCCGGCGGCGCGCCCGGGACCCGCGCCGTCTTCGGCGAGGGCGCGACGCGCAGCGCGATCGACGCCGGCAGGAACGCGAGCCCGCCGTCGCCCGGGGCGACGCGGAGCACGACCCCTCCGCACGAGCGCGCGGTCACGAGGCGCGCCTCCGCACGAGGCGGGCCTCGATGAACTGGACGAGGATCCGGCACGTCTCGAAGCTCGAGAGGTGGGTCGCCGCGATCACCTCGCGGAGCGATCGCTCGCCGTCCACCGCGGCGAGCACGAGCCGCTCGAGCCGCGTGAGCCGCCCCTCGCCGAGCGCCTCGATGGCCGTCGGATCGCGGAAGAGGACCTCGTCGAAGCGGCCGACCTTGGCCTCGAACATGCGCCACTCGTCGACCCGGCGGAACCCCTCCATCACGACCGCCGCCACCGGCAGGCCGAGGCGCGCGCTCCCCGCGAGCGCCGGCGCGACCTGGCGGCGGAGCTCGAAGCGGCCCTTCTGCCAGCGCAGCGCCTCGTAGACGAGCTCGCTCGACTGCCGCACGAGCGCGTCGCGGAGCTGCGCCTCGTTCACCTTCCCCGTCTGGATCAAGAGGTCGCCGAGGAGCGGCGCGGGCGGCGCGCTCACGAGGCGCGCGGCGACCAGGTCGTCGAGCTCCTCGGGCGTCACCAGGCCGCGCTCGACGAAGAACCGCCCGAGGCGGAACTCGTCGCCGCCGCCGCGCGACTGCACCATGTCGATGAGCCCGCCTCGCAGCGTGCACACGACGGTCATGTGGACGTTCGACACGTGGAGGACGCCGGTCTGCGCCTCCATCTGGAGGAGCTGGAGGATCGCGCCGAAGGGGATGGCCGACAGATCGCCGGAGAGGATCCCCGGGCCGCCGTCGCCCGCCTCGATCTGCCGGAGCGAGCCGGAGAGGTCGGCGAGCACCGAAGGCGAGAGCCCCTGGAGGATCGCCTGCGTGAGCTGCGCCTCGCGCCCGATCTCCTCGGGGCGGAGCGCGCTGATCGCCGGCGCGAGCACGGCGGCGAGCCGCGAGCCGAACGCGATCGCCGCCTGCGCGCGCGCCGCCCCTTCGTCGGGCGGCGGCGGCGCGGTCGTGAGCCGCTCCTCGTGGATCGCGCCGGGCACCGGCGTGCGCCCGCGCTCCACTCGGCGGAGCGCGTTCCCCACCACGGCGAGGAGCGCCTGCGCGTCGAACGGCTTCGTGATCGCGTCGATCGCGCCGGTCTGCTCCACGAACTGCTCGCGGATCCGATCCGACTTCGCGCTCATCAGGACGACCGGGATCTTCCGCCAGAGGTCCCGGCTCCGTAGCTGCCTGCAAAGCTGATAACCGTCGAGGCGCGGCATCCAGAAGTCGACGAGCGCGAGGTCGATCGGCTCGGAGACGCTCGACAGGACCTCGAGCGCGTCCTGCCCGTCCTTCGCCAGGACGGTCACGTAGCCGTGCCCCTCGAGGATGTCGGCGACCACGCGCCGGAGGGTGCGGCTGTCGTCGACGACGAGGATCCGCTTGGCCATCGGTCGCGCGAGAGCGTGTTCGCCGCTGGCGCGCGGGTCAAGCTGCATGTTGCACCCTCTCGGGCGACGATGCACGCCGCCGCGCGCGGTGCGCCCGCGATCCACGGCGGCGGACGGACCGTGGCGCACTGCGACACAGATGTCGCGCCGACCGTCGCCGTCCGTTGACCGTGTCGGCGCGGGCACGTCTCCGCGACACCTCGCCGACGGGACGCGGACCCCGCCGCGATGCGCGCTCGCCCCCGATGACCGCGGCGCGGGAGAGAGCCGGGCGCCGTCGATGAGGGCCGGGTCCAGGGCGCGCCGCCTCGAGGACCACCGAACGCGCGGCATGAAACGTGCTGACCTCGAGCGCGCCGCCGTCACGATCGACGCGCGCTTCCTTGAGAGAGAGAAAAGAAATGAGCCAGATCGGACAGAAGCTCGGTGAAGGGTGTCGCCGCCTCGCGCTGACGGCGTTCGCGGGTTTCTTGATCGCGTCGGCGACGCAGGCAGCGTGCACCCAGACCGTCGCGGACGGGCCGCCGGTCTCCGCGACGTGCGCGGCGGGCGAGACGGCGAAGAAGCTCGGCACGCACGACACGTGCTGCTCCACGATCGACGGCGAGACCAAGTGCCACGAGGTCGACGCCCTCCAGATCGGCGGCGCGTGCGCGAACGCCGGGGAGACGCGGGCCGCGACGGTGACCGAGTTCGTGGCCGACGTGTGCGTCGTCGACTCGTGCGACGGGAACAAGACGAGCACCGATTTCGCCGACACCACGGTCCAATCGACCGGCACCGCCCAGTGCACGTCGGGCGATCACGGATCCACCTGGCAATGGAACGGCGCGCCCGCGTCGCACACCGTCGTGCGCGCGTGCAGCGTCGTCGGCTTCCTCGCGTGCGGCGGGGCGGGCAGCGGCTACGGATCGTATGGATACGGATACGGGTCTTACGGATACGGGTCCTACGGACAGCCGTCGTATGGATATGGGACCGGATACGGGTACGGATACGGGTACGGCGCGGGCGCGCCGAAGCGCCGCGACGTGACCGTCGTGAGCTCGACGTGCGCCCCCGCCTCCGCGCAGGCCGCGTCGCCCTGCGGCGCCGGCGATCTCTGATCGCGCCGCGCCGCACGCGGACCGGGAGACGACGGTGAGCCGGGCCTGGACATGGGCGCTCCGCGCCTGCGCGATCGCCGCCGTCGCGCCGCTGTGGTGCGTGCACCTTCCACCTTTCTCCGATCTGCCGGAGCAGGTGGCGGTGATGGCGACGATCCGCCACTGGTGGGAGCCGGCGTGGCGGCTACAGGAGCACTACACGCTCGAGATCACGAAGAGCCAGTACCTCCTCTACCACCTCGCCGGCGCGCTCCTGTCCGTCGTGGTGGGGAGCGCCGAGCTCGCGAACCGGCTGATCTTGAGCGCGGTCGGCGTCGCGTACCCGTACGCGCTCCGCGCGCTGCTCCGCGCCGCGAAGCGCGACGAGCGGCTCGCGCTGTTCGGCGCCGCGGTCTTCTGGAGCCGTCCGCTCGTCATCGGCTTCTTGCCGTACGTCGCGTCGGTGCCGGCCGTCGCGTGGGGGCTCGCGATGACGATGGAGCACGCCCGCGCGCCGTCCAGGAGGAGCGCCGTACGCCTGGGGGCGCTGGCGACGGCGCTCTTCTATTTGCACGCGAACGGGTACGTCCTCTTCCTCGTCGCGTCGACCGCCGTGACGTTCGAGATCGCGCGGCAGCGGGCGGCGGTCGACCGCGCCGCCGCCGCGCTCTTTGCGCTCCGCGGCCTGCCGCGCCGGATGCTCTGGATCGCGCCGAGCCTCGCGCTCGCCGCGGCGTGGTCGGCGTTCGGGAGCCTCGGCCGCGGCGGCGCGGCGCTCCACGGCGGCGCCGACGTCAGCTACATCCCGAACGCCGAGCTCCTCCGCGAGTTCCCGCAGTGGGCGCACGACATCTGGCTCTCCCACGTCGACGAGTGGTGCGCGGCCGGGCTCTGGGCGGCGTTCGCGGCGCTCGTCCTCCAGCGCGGCGCGAAGGCGCCGGCCGACGCCGCGCCGGGCGACGGCGCGCCGGGCGGCGGCGCGGCCCGGGGCGACGACGTGTCGTGGGTCCCGTTCGCGTGCGCCCTCGTCGCGTACTTCGCGCTCCCGTACCGCGTCGCGGCCGGCGGCATGCTCAACGTCCGGATCGCCGTCTTCGTCGTCCTCTTCGCGCCGCTCCTCGTGCGCCCGATGCGCGGCCTGCGTACGAGCCTCGCGCTCGGGGCGATCGGCGCGTGCGCCCTCGTCACCGCGGCGAACGCCGCCGTCGAGATGCGCGGCGCCGAGCGCGACGAGCTCGGCGATCTGGATCGCCTCGTGGACCGGATCCCGGAGGGCGCGCGGGTCCTCACGCTGACGTTCCACGTGACGTCGTCGCACGTGCATTTCGTCGCGCCTTACACGTTCGTCGGCGCCTACCACCGCGCCCGCGCGGGCGGCGTCTCGTCGTACTCGTTCAGCGACCTCGTCCACTGGCCGGTGCGCTACCGCCCGCCGGCCGCGCCGCCGCCGAAGCGCCCGTTCTGGACGTTCGACTCGTGCGAATACCGGAACGCGACCGACGGGGCGTACTTCGACTACGTCCTCACCCGCGGCAACGTCGACCCCTTCCGCGACGAGCCGCCCGGCCCCCGATGGCAGCGCGTCGACGCGACCCACGACTGGGCGCTCTTCGCGAAGCTCCCCGGCGCGACGAGCCCCGCGTGGACCGTGGACGACGGCGGCCCGTGCGAGTCGCGCCGCTCGCTGGAGCGCGCCGCGCCGGCGCCGTGACCGTCGTCTTCGAGAGGCGCGCCGCGCCGAGGCGTGGCCGTCCGCCGGCGAGAGCGCCGCGGACGGAGCTCCGCGCCGATCAGCCGAGCGTGCGCCCCTCGGCCTCTTCGATCTGGGCGAGCGCGACGGCGAGGGCGTCCTTCGCGCGGTCGAGGGACGTGCGGTCCGACTCCCATTTCGCGAAGGCGCGCTGCGCCCGGGCCGCCTCGTTCGCGAGGCGGTGCGACGTGTCGGCGAGGGACACGCGCGCCTCGCTCAGGTCGGCGTCGAGGAGCGACGCGCGCTCGCGGAGCGACGCGAGCTCCTGCTCCGCGGCCTCGGCGGCGCGCGTCGCCGTGCCGAGCAGGCTGTCGAGCTCCTGGATCCGCGCCTGGTGCATCGAGTCGGACTCGCGCTTCGCCTGGGTGATGGCCGAGAGCTGCTCGCGCGTGTCGGAGAGCTCGCCGCCGAGCTGGCCGATCCGCGCCTCGAACTCGCTCTTCGCGTCGGCCGCCGCTTCCCGCGCCTGATCGAGCTCGCGCGCGAGGCGCGCCTCGAGCGCGGCGATCCGGGCGTCTCGATCATTCTCGAGCTGCGTGACGCGCTCGCCGTTCTCGCGCACGAGGTCGGAGATCCGCTCCGCCGCGGTGGTCTCGAGATCGCGGACGCGCTGCTCGCTCTCGCGCGCGAGCGCCGCGACGCGGTCCTCGTGCGCCTCCTCCATCGCCGCGACGGTGCGCGCGTGCGTCGCCTGCACCTCGCGATCGCGGAGCTCGAGCCGCTCCTGCGCGTCGCGCCGGAGCTGATCGAGCTCGGACTCGCGGCGCGCGTCGGACGCGTCGAGCTGGTGCGTGAACTCGGCCCGAGCGCGGCTCAGCTCGTCGCGCTGCTCGCGCTGGATCCGCTCGAGGTCGTTCGCGTAGTGATCGCGGAGCTCCGCCTCGCGCGCGGCGACGGCGCGGACGCGCTCGCCGGTGAGGCGCTCCTCGGCCTCGTGCACCGCGAGCTCGACCGCGCGCTCCATCGTCGCGTGCGTGTCGGACCGGAGCGACTCGATCTCCTGGGCGTGGCGCTCCTGGACATTGCGGAACTCGATCTCGATCCGCGCGAGCTCGTCGGCCTGGCGCGCGCGCGTCTCCTCGAGCTCGCGCTCCTTCGCGTCGACGTCGGCGCGGGCGCGCTCCATCCGCGCGCGGAAGTCCTCGCTCGCCTTCTTCGCCTGCTCCTTGTCGCGCGCGTTCGTCTCGGCGCGCTGGCGCGTCTCCTCGAGAGCGTGCTCGAGCGCGACGATCTTGTCGTCGAGATCGGCGGTCGCGCGCTCGAGCGCGATGTTCTTCTCGCGGCTGTCGATGATCTCGCGGTCCTTCTTCGCCGCGGCCTCTTTCAGCCCGAGGATCTCCTTGTCCTTCTTGTTGAGGTTCTCGCGCAGATCGAGGAACTCGCGGCTCGAGACGCCGCCGCCCTTCCCCGTCGCGGCGACGCGCCCGCGCAGCTCCTCGACCTCGCGCTGGAGGCGCTCGGCGTCGCGCTCGTGCTGCTCCGCCGCGTGCTGGAGGCGCTCGGCGTCGCGCTCGTGCTGCTCCGCCGCGTGCTGGACCTCTTCGCGGAGGCGCGCGGACTCGCCCTCCTTGACCGCGAGCTCCTGCTCGAGATCGTGGATCTGCATTCGCGCGCGCTCGACGTCGCTGCGGAGCCGCGACACCTCGGCGCCCATGTCGCCCATCGAGCCCATCGGCGACATCGCCCCGCCGCGCATCGACCCGGGCACGATGTCCTGGAGCGCGCCGTTCGAGGAGGCCATCGTCTCGGTGCTCTGGAGCTTTCCGAACGCCGCGTCGGCGAAGGCGTCGATGTCGGCGTCGACCCGGCGCGGCGGGAACGACGATCGTATCGGCTGGCGCGGCGGCGCAGGCGGAGGGAGGCCGAAGTCGGGGAGCTGCTCGACGCGCGTCATCCCCTCGGTCTCTTCTTCTTCTTCTTCGTCTTCCACGACGTCGGCGACCTCCTCGATGTCCGCCGCTTCGATCCCGTCGTCCTCGATGACGACGATCCCCGCCTCGCTCGGCGGGGCGTTCGCGCCGAGCGCCACGAAGGGCTGGATGTGGAGGAGGAGCTCGCCGAACGCGATCGGCTTGTGGACGTAGTCTTCGGCGCGGGTCCGGAGCTTCTTGTGCTGCTCGAACGTCTCCTCGCTCGACTCGCTCGACATGATGATGAGCGGGACGTCCTTGAGGTTTGCGTCTTTTTTGAGCTTGTTGCACACCGAGAAGCCGTTCATCCGCGGCAGCTCGATGGACAAGAGGATGAGATCGGGCTTCTCCGCCGCGGCCTGCTGGAGGCCGACGTTGCCGTCGTCCACGACCAGGATGGCGCAGCCGAGCTTCTCGAGCTCGCTTCGGAGCTCACCGGCGAAGGCGGCGTCGCTCTCGAACACGAGGACCTTGGTGGACATGCGGGGGACGAGAGTATCTCCGCGTACGGTCACTTGTCACCTCGCGTGCAGGGCCCGGCGCGTGCATCATCCGCCTCGTGCGCGCCGAGCTCTCTTTCGCGTCTCCACGCAAGCTGCCCAAGGCGAGCGAGCTCCGCGGGCGCGTCGTCGTCCTCGATCTCGCCTTCGCGTCCGAAGCGTCGGGAGGCGGCTTCGAGAAGGTGACGCGGCCGCTCATCGACGGCCTCGGCCCGCGCCTCGCCGCCTGGGTCGATCACCACGATCACGTCCGTCACGCCGACTACGCCGGCGACGCGCGCTTCGTCCTCTCGACCAAGGCCGAGCACGGCGCGTGCCCCGAGATGGTCACGAGAGAGCTCGTGGCGCGCGTCGGCGCGGTCGACACCATCGTGTGCCACTCCGACTTCGACGGGCTATGCAGCGCGGCGAAATGGCTCCGCGGCGGCGACGAGCCGTACCCGGGCGCCGACGACGACGCGCGCGCGATCGACACGCGGCTCGGCGCGCCCAGCGCGATCGGCGTCCGCTTCGATCGCGCGATCCGCGCGCGGCCGCGCGACCTCGCGCTCTCGGGGCTCATCGTCCGGCACCTCGCGGCCGGGCTCGCCGACGCCGCGCTGTGGGAGCCGATCGATCGCGCCGGCGCGGAGCTCGCCGGCATCGAGGAGGAGACGCGGGCGATCGCCGCGCGGTACGCGGTGGTGCCGGCGCGCGGCCCCGCTCGCAGCGTCGCGCTGGTCGACGCGAGCGAGCGTCACGGCAAGTACGACAAGACGCAGCTCCTCCTCCTCGGTCAGGAGCGCGCGACGGTCGCGGCGCTGATCGACCGGGACAATTTGTCGATCGCCGCGCGGTTCGACAGCGGCCTCGACTTCCTCGCGCTCCTCGGCCTCTCCGGCGGGATGCCGACGCTCGTCTCGGTCCCGCGCAAGCGCCTCCACGAGGTGCTCGAGAAGCTCGGCGTCGCGCGCGACGAGCTCCCTCGTTTGCCCGAATAACGTGACAGGCGTCAGCGTAAAAGCGTGACAAGTCGCCCCGCGGCGCGATCGTTCGTATCCAATCGACACATCGCGCAATCGCTCCCGCCGGACCGAGCGCCACCCACACGAAGGCGACCGGACGTTCGTTCGCACACGACGACATGCGGCGAAACCAGCCCGAAACGTGCGCCGAGGGCGCGCCGGTTGTTCGCGGCGTACGTGACGACCGATGCTACGTTGGTCGCTGGGCGGAGGTCGACATGGCGTCGTTGCGATGGTCTCTCTTCTTGGCGCTCGGCGTGGGATTGGCAGTCGTCGCTCCGGCGTGCGGCAGCACCGACAACAGCGAGTTCCCCGGCCTGGGGACCGACGACGGCGGCGGGGGCGGCGGCGGCGACGGGTCGTTCACCGACGGCGGCGGCGACATCGGCGTGCTCCCCGACGGCGGGCTCGATCCGAACGCCGTGTTCGTCGTCGCCCCGCAGGACAAGGTGATCGACGTCACCGCCGGCCAGCCGGTCCCCACCGTCGCGTACTCCGCGACCGTGAACGGCCAGGCCGTCAACGTCGTGTGGTCGGTCGACCGCGGCGAGATCGGGTCGGTCGACGCCTCGAGCGGCGTGTTCACGCCTTCGCAGAAGCTCGGCGGCACCGCTTCGGTGATCGCGACGTACCACGGCCGGCAGGCCTCGGCGAAGGTGACGATCCACCTCCACGTCGTGCAGAACGGCGCGACCGCGAGCGACGCGGGCGCCGGCACGGGCGGAGCGGGGGGCGTCGGCGGCGAAGGCGCGGGCGGCCCCGTCGACGACGGGACGGTCACCGTGCTCAACGGCACCCCGAAGCCCGACGCCGGCCTCGGCTGGCTCTATCCCTACGATCAGACGGTGTGGCCGCGCGGCATCCTCGCGCCGCTCCTCCAGTGGAAGCCGGGCGCGGCCGCGGCGTACGACGCCGTCCTCATCCAGGTCAACGAGGCGAGCTTCGAATACAAGGGATACTTCAAGAAGACCGCCGCGCCGTTCATCCACCACCCGATTCCGCAGGACGTGTGGAACCAGCTCACGAGCTCGAACGGCGGCGAGGACGTCACCGTGTCGCTCACGTTCGCGGCGGGCGGCGCGGCGTACGGGCCGATCAAGGAGACGTGGAAGGTCGCGAACGGGAGCCTCAAGGGCGTCGTCTATTACAACTCGTACGGCACGAAGCTCGCCAAGAACTACACCGGCGCGCTGGGCGGCGACGGGAAGTTCGGCGGCGCGACCCTCGCGATCCGCGGCGGCTCGACGAGCCCGGCGCTGGTCGCCGGCGGCAACGGCGACGCGTCGGCGTGCCGCGTGTGCCACTCGGTCTCGGCCGACGGATCGGCGCTCATCACCCAGCACGGCGACAACAGCTACTGGACGACGAGCCGCTACGATCTGCACAAGACGACCG
>Ga0105247_10000894_pt1 | contig 22422 bp, 24 predicted proteins | sample KBSS24metaG_FD_81519 | JGI IMG/M metagenome (GOLD analysis project Ga0105247, IMG submission 81519) | Switchgrass rhizosphere microbial communities from Kellogg Biological Station, Michigan, USA - KBS S2-4 metaG | ecosystem: Host-associated > Plants > Roots > Rhizosphere > Soil | place...
CGTGGAGAACAACGGCGGCGCATTGCGCAGCAGGATGGAGCTCACCTTCGTCGACGGCGCCACGAAGATCGGGTTCGTGACAGATCCGGACGGTAACCGCGTCGAGCTCATCGAACACACCACGCCGGGTGAGCGGGTCGCCCATGGGGAGTACCTGGGTCTCGCGGGGCTCGGCTGGCCGGCCGTCGCGCGATGACCGATCCGGCCGGAGCGGTGCCGCCTGCCTCGACACCTGAGCTGGCCGGCCGGCGGGCGCTGGTAACCGGGGCGGGGCAGGGTGTCGGACGTGCCATCGCGCTGCGACTGGCTGCAATGGGGGCGACCGTCTCGGTCAACGACTTCGTAGCCGCCCGTGCGGAGGCGGTGGCCGCCGAGGTCCGAGCGGCCGGCGGCCGGGCTGCAGCGCTGCCTTTCGACGTCAGTGACCTGACGGCGGTACGTGCGGCCGTGGCGGCCGGAGGATCCTTCGACATCCTGGTCAACAACGCGGGGAACGGCGGATCCGCCGGCTGGCGAGGTATTGCGCCCTTCGCCGAGACTGATCCGGCTGACTGGACCCCGACGATCGGCGTCAACTTCTTCGGTGTCCTGCATTGCACCCACACGGTGCTGCCCGCGATGATCGCCGGCGGCTGGGGGCGAGTCGTCACGATCATCTCCGACGCGGCTCGCGTCGGCGAGCCGACGTTTGCCGTCTACGGCGCTGCGAAGGCAGGGGCGGCCGGGCTGACACGCACGGTGGCCAGGGAGAACGGTCGGTACGGCATCACGGCGAACAACGTCGCCCTCGCGACAGTGGTGCCACCAGGGTCGGACGAGCCCGACCGTGCCGAGCAACGATTGAAGAACTACGCGATCCGCCGCTTCGGAACCCCGGACGACGTCGCGGGCCTGGTCGGCTACCTCGCCGGCCCGGCAGCGGGCTGGATCACCGGCCAGACGTACCCGGTCAACGGCGGGTACAGCTACAGCCAGTGACGCGGCTGCCGCCCGCTCAGACGCGCTCGGAGGTCAGCAGCATCGAGCCTGCGATCGGGCCGCCGCCGTTGCCGATGGCTGCGACCTTCGGGTCGGTGAGCTGGCGCCCCTCCGCTTCGCCGCGCAGTTGCAGGACGGCTTCGTGGATGAAGCCGAAGCCGTGCGTGCGCCCGGCCGAGAGCTGACCGCCGTGGGTGTTCAGCGGCAGCTCGCCATCGAGCGCGATGCGGCTGCCGCCTTCCAGGAAGCCGCCGGCCTCGCCCTTCTTGCAGAAGCCGAGAGCCTCGATCCAGGCAAGGGCGAGAATGCTGAACCCGTCGTACAGCTCGACGAAGTCCACGTCCGCCGGGGTGAGCGCAGTGCGCGTCCACATGTGCTCAGCGGCACCGGTGGCCGCCATGGCGGTGAGGTCGACCTGCTGGTCCCAGGAGAAGCGCTGCGTGAGCGCGGACCCGATCGCCTCGAAGTAGACCGGGCGCTTGGGCGCGTCGACGGCGTAGTCGGCGGACGAGATGACGAACGCAATCGCACCGTCGGCCGGCACGTCGCAGTCGAAGAGGCACAGCGGCGAGGTGATGACGCGCGCGCCGAGGTAGTCCTGCATCGTCAACGGCTCGCGGTAGATCGCTTTCGGGTTGCGGCCCGCGTTGGTCCGGCAGGTGATCGGAATCTGGCCGAGCTGTTCGCGCGTCGTGCCGTACTCATGCATGTGCCGCGAGGCGAGCAAGGCCAGCCAGTTCGCTGCGGACGGCGCGCCGAACGGGGTCTGGAAACCGCCCATGTTCAGCGACGCGTAGCCGTCCGGGTCATAGGTGGCGCCGCGGCCGCCGCTGCCCTGGGCGGTGGCCTCGGTGACCGTGCGATAGACGAGGACGTGGCGGGCGAGGCCGGCGGATACCGCCATCACGGCCTGGGTGAGCGCGCCGAGCTGCCCGGGGAGCTCGGCCGACCCGGAGTACCACTTGGTGTCCAGTCGCAAGCCGTCGATGACGAGGTAAGGCGACGGACCGCCGTAACCCATGGTCGAGTTCGAATCGCCGCCGGGGTAAGAGGTGACGCCGTCGATGTCGCCCCGGGTCAGGCCTGCGTCGGCGATCGCCTGCAGTGAGGCCTCGAGCGTCAGATCGAGAGCCGACCGGCCCAGCCGCCGGCCGATCTGTGACTGCCCGATGCCGGTGATGATGCTGTCGTGTTCGTAGCGACGCTCGGCCATCAGTCTGCCTCTACCTTCCGGAACAGCGGGTAGTAGCAGTCGTGGCGATGCAGGAACGCGACCTGCACCCGATCGCCGATCCGCACCGACCACGGATCGCAGTCGACGACGTTGGTGGTCAGCCGCAGGTCGTCCTGCTCGTCGATGCCCACGATCGCGATGCAGTAGGGCTCCTGCCCGGCGTTCCACTGCTGGACGTTGACCGTCACCGCGAGCACAGTGGCCGCGCCCGAGACCGGCTGCGGCGCCACGTTCGTGCTCAGGCAGCGAGCGCAGACCGACCCGGCCGGGTGAGTGCGGTAGCCGCAGTCGCCACATGTCAGGAAGCGAAGGATGCCGTCCTGACCGCTCTGCCAGAAGAACTCGGTGAGTGGATCGGGAGCGGGTTTCACCCGATGGAGGAGGGGGTCCGCGGTCACCGGTTCGGCCATGGCGATGTTGATAGTACGCCTCCGGGGTAGTCGTCCGGCTCTTGGCCGGACCTTGGTAACTTGGCTAAACTCGGTTACTAAATTAGTTATGAAGTGGTGCGATGTCGAGAGCATCGCCCTAAATCGGTCGGCTGGTTTCCTGGAGGAGCAATGGAGTTCGGGTGGACGGAGGCCGAACTCGCCTTCCGCGCAGAGCTGCGCGAGTTCATCGCCGAAGCAGTGCCGCCGGAGTGGGCGACGCTCATCCCCGGAGAACACGCGGACACCTCGTTCACGCGTGGCTTCTCGCACTCGCTCGCAGAGCGGGGAATGTTCGTGTCGCACTGGCCCGCGGAGTACGGCGGGGCGGGCGCCTCGCCCTGGCAGTTCATCATCTCCGGCGAGGAACTCTGGGCCGCGGGCGAGCCGCGCGGCTCGCAGTACATGAACGTGAACTGGATCGGCCCGGCGATCTTCAGCTCGGGCACCCCCGAACAGAAGAGGGAGCACCTCAAGCGCATCGCCACCGGTGACGTCACCTGGTGCCAGGGATTCTCCGAGCCGGGCGCCGGAACCGACCTCGCCGCGCTGAACACGTCCGCTGTGCGCGACGGTGAGGACTACATCATCAACGGCGAGAAGATCTGGACCTCGTACGCGCAGGTCGCCGAGTACTGCTTCATCCTGGCCCGAACCGACCCCGACTCCGTCGGGACGAAGGGCATCTCGATCTTCCTGGTGCCCACCAGCACACCCGGTTACAAGGCCGAGGTGATTCCGTCCGTGCTCGACATACACGAGTACAACCGCCTCACCTTCACGGACATGCGCGTACCGAGTGCCTGGCGGCTCGGTCCCGAGAACGAGGGATGGGACGTGATCCGCCGGGCGCTGGCGCACGAGCGCATTGGTGGTCCCCGGTACGCCCGCGCAGCATTGGTGTGCGAGCGGATCGCGGCGCAGGCCGACGAGAACGGCTGGTGGCAGATCGACGGCTTCGCCACCCGCCTTGCGTCCGCGCGGTCCGCGTGCGCCGCGGCGCGCATCCTCGTCTACCAGGCGCTCGGCGACCGCGTGAAGGGTCGCCCGGACGACCTCTCGGTGAGCCTGTCGCGAGTCGCGATCGTGCGCTGCGAACGCCTCGTCGCCGAACTCGCACTCGATCTGGACGGCGAGGAGGCATTGGTGGTCGGTTCGGTCGGTCACGGCCAGATCAAGACCTCGATGATCGCCGGACTCGGCGGCGGCAGTGCCGAGGTCCAGTTGAACCAGATCTCGCGCATCCTGCTCGGGTCGGCACGGTAAGGAAGGCGACGATGGACTTCGATCTCAGCGACGACCAGGCAGCGCTGCTCGCGCGTATCGACGGTGTCGTCGTGCATCGCGACGTCGAGCATGCCTTCGAGATATCCAAGAACGGCGGTTACGACGCCGAACTCGATGCCAGGCTCTACGCCACTATGGACCCCGCCCAGCCGTTCAACCTGCTCGACCGCGTACTGGTCGCGGATCGGCTCGCGGAACTGGGCACTGCCACGACGCACGCGATCGGACTCGCGCTCGGGATCTCCGCACCTGACGTGATGATCAGCGCGGCGGTCACCGTGGTGGGCCCGACGGGTCTAGCGCGCTTCGGGGCGCAGGCAGGACTCGCTGTCGTCGGCTCGAAGGACGAGCTACGGGTCGTCGATCTGAAGACTGCGAAGGTCGAACCGGTACGTACCGGCTTCGTCTATCCGTACGCCCGCGTCGACGCCGACGGCGCCCGCACGGTCGGTCACGTGGACGCGGAGGTGTGGGGCGGGGCGATCCTGCTTGTCCGCTGTGCCGAGGTGGCGGGCATCGCCGGCGCCACCATCGCCCGCACAGCCGACCACCTGAAGAGCCGCGTGCAGTTCGGCAGGCCGCTGGCCACACTGCAGGCACTGCGACACCGCCTCTCCGAGCTCGCGGTCAGCGCCGAGGCGACGCGATGGCTTGTCCGCGAGGCCGCCTATACCGGCACACCCCGCGCAGTCGCCGTCGCGGCTCAGTACGCCCAGCAGACCGCCGCCGCGATCGTCCCGGAAGTGGTTCAGATCGGGGGAGCCCGCAGCTTCGCCCACGAGTTCGGTCAGCATGTCGGGGCATTCCGTCTCGAGGCGCTGCGGCTCGAGCTCGGCCGGCCGGACGCGCTGACCGCGGCGCTGAACGCGGCGCCGATGCCTTCCGGCGCACACAATGGGCGGTAGTACGGCGGCCGTTGCAGCCATCGAGTCGACGCGGGCCCGGATCGCCGAACGGGTCGTCGGCCGCGAACGCGAGCTGGACCTGCTGCTCGCCGCGGTCTCTGCGCGTCGGGACATCCTGCTGGAGGGGCCACCGGGTACCTCCAAGAGCACCCTGCTGCGCGCGATCGCGGCGGAGTGGGACATCCCCCTGATGCTCGTCGAAGGCAACGCCGACCTGACTCCTGCGAAGCTGCTCGGTTATCACAGTCCGTCGCGGGTGCTACGCGAGGACTACAGCGCCGAGACCTTCGTCGACGGGCCGCTGCTCGCGGCGATGCGCCGAGGCGGCTTCCTCTACATCGAAGAGTTCAACCGCGCGCCCGAGGACACGCTCAACACGTTGCTCACCGCCATGGCAGAGCGGGAGGTGACCGTTCCGCGTGTCGGCCTCGTCAAGGCCCTCGCCTCCTTCCGCGTGATCGCATCGATGAATCCGTTCGACAACGTCGGCACGACACGGCTGTCGGCCAGCGTCCACGATCGCATGTGCCGCCTCGCGGTCGGCTACCAGGACGAGGCAGCTGAGCGAGAGATCGTCCGCCGGGTCGCGACACCGGACGGACCGCCGTTCGCCACCGAATTCGTCGCCCAACTCCGGACCGACGCAGTGGCCCTCACTCGCGCCACGCGCGCCCATCCGGCGATCCGCCACGGCAGCAGCGTGCGCGGCGCGATCGACCTCGCGCTCGTGACCGGCGAGCTCATCGCGATGCGTGGCATCACGGGGACGGGCGGGGAGGGGCGCGCAGGCGCGGAGCCGGGATACGACGCGGATGCGCCGCTCCGGCACCGCTATGCGACAACCGTCTACGACGCGATGGTGGTGTCCCTCTCCGGTCGCATCCACCCGGACGAGACCGCTGAGTCCACCCCTGAGCAGCTGCTTCGGGAGATCTGGGCGGACTACTACCTGCTCGACCGGGCGGTCGCCGGGCCGGGTTGAAGAGCCGTCGGGACCGGCTCGCCCGTCCTGTCGCGGCGGACGGCGCCACAGCGAGAAGGACTGGCCCCGCTTCGTCGTAGGCCCAAGGAGCTCGACGTCGAGCCGACGCTTTTCGACGCGGCCGGCAGCGGCGCGGGAGGTCCGACATTCGGCGGACGCGGACCGGCTCCTAGGTCCGGCCGGCCGGGCGCTGGCGGCACCGAGTTCACGTCGGACGAGGGGGCGCTGGCCGGAGCCGCGGCGGAGGAGCCGAGCCCGGATCCGCAGGTGCTGCTCCGCGCGCGGCAGATCGCCGAACGCCTCGCCGTCCCGCGGCCGCGGCGAGACCGCCGACGGCGCGGTGCGGGCGAACTCGCGACGCTCCCGTACCGGGCCGGTGCCGACGATCTCGACCTCGACGCGACGATGGAGTCGCTCGCGCAGCACCCGATTCCCTCCGACGACGTCTTCTTCGTGAGGGAGCGCGTGCGTGTCAAGCGGTCACTTGTACTGCTCGTGGACGTCTCTGGCTCCATGCGCGGTGAGCGGGTGCGGACGGCAGCGGCGACGGTGGGAGCGCTCGCGGCGGAGTTCGCCCGCGACGACCTCGGGGTGGTGGCGTTCTGGTCGGATGCCGCCGTCGTGCAGCCCTTCGGCCACCCTGCCGCGACCGGCGACACGCTGGAGGCGCTGATGCGGATCCCCGCGCGCGGTCTGACCAACGTCGCCTTCCCGCTCCAGGTCGCACGACGTCAACTGGCACATGTGCCGGCACGCGACGCACGGGTGCTCCTGCTCTCGGACTGCGTGCACAACGCCGGCCCCGATCCTCGCCCTGCGGCAGCGGGGCTGCCGCGACTGGACGTCCTGCTCGACACCTCCGGAGAACACGACGGCGCCCTGGCCCGCGACCTCGCCCGACTCGGCCGTGGGCGCGTGGCACCGGTGTTCACCCACCACGACGTGGCTCCTGCCGTTGCGCGGCTCTTCGCGACCTGACCGACCCGACCGATCTGTCGAGTCGACGGCAGGTTTCGGCCGGGACAGTGACAGGGACCGTATTGCCTGATAAGAGTTACCTTAGTTAGCGACTTAGGAAAGACCGACGTGCTAGGGGTTCCGATGGAGATGTCAGAGATGTCGGGCCTGGACGAGACGCCGGCCGGAACAGTCCTCGTCGGAGACTTCCGGGTCCAGCGGCTCGGGTTCGGAACCCTGAACCTCGCGACGGTGCGTAATGCAGAGGGAGCCCGAGATCCTGCGCTGGCCCGCCAGCTCGTGCGCCATGCGGTGAACCGGGGTGTCACCTTCATCGACACCGCGAACATCTACGGACTCGGTCGCTCCGAGCAGTTGATCGCCGAGGCGCTGAGTCCGTACCCGTCGGATGTCGTCGTCGCGACCAAGGCCGGCTACGAGACACGGCGGTTGAACCCGGGGGAGCAGCGCCTCCCTCCCAGCGCCCATCCGGATCACCTGAGGTCCGAGTGCGAGAAGAGTCTGGCCAGACTCGGGCTCGACACCATCGATGTCTACCAACTGCATACCCCGGATCCGACGGTGCCGTTCCTGGACAGTGTCGGCGCGCTGGTCGAGCTGCAGCGGGAGGGCAAGATCCGGCACGTCGGCCTGTCGAACGTGACGGCCGATCAGCTCGTAGCGGCCCGCACCGTCACGAACATCGTCTCGGTGCAGAACCGGTACAACGCCGGTGACCGGGACAACGAGGCAGTGCTCCGGCTGTGCGAGGAGTACGACATCGCCTTCATCCCGTGGCGACCGATCGTCCGCGACCAGGCCACGATCCTCCAGGTTGGCGAGATCGCGGCCCGGCACCACGCCTCGGTGCAGCAGCTCTCCCTGGCCTGGCTGCTCCGACGCTCGCCGGTGATGCTGCCCATCCCCGGAACCACCAGCCTGGCGCATCTCGACGCGAACATCGACGCGGCATGGATCGAGCTCAGCGACGAGGAGTTCGCGCTCCTCGCTGCGGCAAGCCCGTCGCCGACGACCGATTAGGAACGAATGGATGCGAACTTGACCGACCCCGCCGTGCTGCGCAGCGACGTGGACGGCGTCGCGACGCTGACGCTGAACCGCCCGGACAAGCGCAATGCTCTCGACGTCGCGACATTCCTGGAGATCGAAGGACAGGTCGCCGACATCGCGTCGAGCACGGATCGGGTCGGAGCGGTGGTGTTGCGCGGCGCAGGTACGTGCTTCTCCGCCGGGGCGGACATCTCCGGACCCACCCGGCCGCCGCGTCACCACTTCCAGGCATCGGTCGTCGAAATGCTGGCGAACTTGCCGCAGCCAGTGGTCGCGGCGGTGCACGGGTACTGCTTCACCGGCGGGCTGGAACTGGCGCTGGCCGCGGACCTGATCCTCGCGGCGGAGTCCGCGGTCTTCTGTGACTCGCACGCGGCCTTCTCACTCGTAGCGGGCTGGGGCCTGACCCAGCGGTTACCGAGGCGCGTGGGCAGCTACCGGGCGCGCGAGATGATCTTCACGGGCCGCCGCTACGGCGGGCGCGAGGCGGAGGCGATAGGACTGGCCTCCCGATGCGTCCCCGACGACGAACTGGACGCAGCCGTGGCCGACCTGACGACGGCGATAGTCGCCGGTTCCTGGTTCAGTCACCGCGAGCACAAGCGGCTGCTGCTCGCCACCGACGGCATGGTGCTCGCGGACGGCCTGGCCCACGAGATCTACCGGGTCCCGATGCGCGTCGGCCCTGACTTCCGGGAACGCGCCGGTGGCAGGTTCGGCGCGAAGGACACCACGAACAAGCGGGAGAAGCGTTGACGTACCAGACGATCACCTTCGAGGTGGCCGACCACGTCGCCACCGTCACGTTGAACCGTCCGGAGCGGCTCAACGCGTTCAACCAGCAGATGTGCGAGGAGTTCGGCGACGTGTGGCACCGCGTCCGGATGGACGACGACATCCACGCCAGCGTCGTGCAGGCCAACGGCGAGCGTGCGTTCTGCACCGGCGTCGACGTCGTCAAGGGCATCGACAAGCCGGACAACAAGTGGGTGTGGGACGACCCCGGCAGCTACCTGGGCCCGAAGGCGAACCAGTGCTGGAAGCCGCTTGTCGTCGCCGTGAACGGGATGTGCGCCGGCGGCGCCTTCTACTGGCTCAACGAGGCCGACATCATCATCTGCGACGAATCGGCCACCTTCTTCGACCCGCATGTCAACTACGGCATGACGTCCGCGCTCGAGCCGATCGGCCTGGCGCGGCGGATACCGCTCGGGGAGGTGCTGCGCTGGGCACTTCTCGGCCTGGACGAGCGGATGTCGGCCGGTCGCGCGCTGGCGATCGGACTCGTCAGCGAAATCGTGCCGGACGAGGAACTCCGGACGCGCGCTGCCGAGATTGCAGCCACGATCGCGGCCAAGCCCATTGTCGCCACGCAGGGCACCGTGCGCGCCATCTGGGAGTCCCTCGACATGACTCGCTCCGGTGCACAGCGGACCGGGCTCATGTACACCCAACTCGGCAACCCGATCGGGCAGGCGCAGGTCGACCGCGCCACCTACGTCAAGCCCACGTGGCGGCTGCGCTGACCGGGTTGCTGATCGAGGCCGCGATGGACCTGCCTTGCCATTTCGGCCCTGAGCGGCTGGTCGAGCGCATCGTGGGAACGCCGCATTCGGTCGACCCGGTCGAAGCAGCGCAGGAGGCCGCTGCGCACGGCATGGCAGCCATCGTGCTCAAGGGCCACGAGTTTCCGACGGGCTCATCGCGCACACGGTCCGGCAGCAGGTCGACGGACTCAGCGTGCTCGGGGGCATATGCCTGGATGCGCCGGTCGGCGGCCTGAACCCCGCCGCCGTAGAGACTGCGCTGAACTCCGGGGCGCGGATCGTCTGGCTGCCCACCATCTCCGCCGCCGACAACAGTCCGTTCCTCGATCGGATGGGTGGCATCGGCCTGCGCACGATCGACACCGAGTGGCCGAACGCAGCGCGAGCATCCAGTTCTCGGCGCACAGCTGTATGGGGGTTCCGGCTGTCTACGAGCGGGTGATCGCAGCCCTTCGGCAGCTCGACCCGCGGCGCGTCGTCCTCGCCACCGACTACGGGTGGACGACAGCTTCACGGAACCCTGCCGCCGGTTTTCGAAGCCATCTGGGACGCCTTCACGCCGACGGAGTGAAGGAGGCGCTGTTGGTCGCCTTCGCGCGGGACAACCCCGCGCGGCTGCTCGGCTTCGCCGGCTGGCGCCCTGAGGGGGTGCGCTAAATAGATAACTAGATATACTTTTTGTCTCTGACTCATGGGGGCAGAGAGAACCAGAGAGGGATCCGGATGCGAGCCTCCGATGACGAGATCGAGGCGCTTCGCGCAACGGTGCGGGACTTCTTGGGCCGAGAAGCCGCCGGCGCCTTCCCCCCGCCCGAGGACGGCGGCGCTTACGACCGGATCTTGTGGCGGGGCCTTGTCCGCGACCTGAGCCTGATCGGGATCGGCATTCCGGAGGATCTCGGTGGCGCAGGCTATTCCTTCAGCGAACTCGGTGTCGTGCTCGAAGAGCTTGGCGCCACGCTTGCCCCGGTGCCCTTCCTCTCCACTGCCGTTGCAGCGGCGGCCGTACTAGCCGTCGGCGATCCTGCTGCCAGGAGTGCGCTGCTACCCGTCCTGGCCGCCGGGGATGTCGTGGGTGCGGCTGTGCTGACCGGAACGACATTCGTCGCCGAGGAACGCGACTCCGGGTGGGTCGTCACCGGCACCGCGTCCCACGTCGCGGACGGTACGCATGCCGACCTGTTCGTCGTCTGCGCCGACACCGGGGCGGGCGAGGCCGTGCTCGCGGTGGCCACCGACTCCCCCGGTGTGCGGGTGCGATCGCTCACCTCGCTGGACGTGCTTCGCCCCATCGCGGCTCTCGAGCTTACGGAGGCTGCGGCCACACTGATCGGACGGGCGCCGGACGTAGGCGAATGGCCCGCTCTCGACGTAGCCGTGTCCGCCCAACTCGTCGCCGTCGCCTGCGAGCAGGTGGGCGGTGCTGCCCGCTGCTTGCACACGACGGTGGAGTACCTCAAGACCCGCGAACAGTTCGGTGTGCCGATCGGGACGTTCCAGGCGCTCAAGCACCGCTGCGCCGACATGCTCACGGCCCTCGAGGCGGCTCGTTCCATCGCCTATGACACCCGCGATCGCGTCGCGGCCGCACTGGACGGCGCGGGTCGCGACACGATCCGGGCGGCCGCCGCCGCTGCTGCCTGCTGGTGTTCCGACACCTACGTACGTATCGCGCAGGAGAACGTCCAGATGCACGGAGGGATCGGCTTTACCTGGGAGCACGACGCGCACCTGCACGTCCGTCGGTCGCGAGCCGACCAGCTCCTCTACGGCACGCCGCGACAGCACCGCGCTGTCGTCGCAGCCGCTTTGGGCATCTGAGGCAGAGACAGGTATCACGATGGCGACCTCCGAGACCTCCGAGGCCTTCCGCATCCGGTTGCGCGACTGGCTCACCGCGAACCACCCCGGTAGGGCACCGAGGGGCGATCGCGCGGAGCGGTTCGAGTGGCAGCGGGCCTGGGCGCAGCGACTCTTCGACGCCGGCTACGCGGGTCCGGGCTGGCCGGCGGAATTCGGAGGGATGGACCTCGACCTGGACCGGCAGATCGTCTACTACGCCGAGATCGCGCGCGCCCGTGTGCCCGCACACCCGGGCAACGGCCCCGGCATCGCCGGGCCGACGATCATCCGGTACGGCACCCGGCAGCAGAAGGAGCGGTTCCTCGGTCCCATGATGCGCGCCGACACGGTCTGGGCGCAGGGCTTCTCGGAGCCTGGCGCGGGTTCCGACCTGCCGTCGCTGCGCACCAGCGCGCGCCGCGACGGCGACGACTACGTGATCAACGGGCAGAAGGTCTGGAGCAGCAACGCCGACGTCGCCGACTGGCTCTTCGCGCTCGTCCGCACCGGCACACAGCAGTCGCGATCGGCCGGAATCACATACCTGCTGCTGCCGCTGGATCTGCCGGGAATCACGGTGCGTCCGATCAAGGACATGTCGGGCGGCAGGCACTTCTGCGAGATCTTCTTCGACGATGTGCGCGTACCCGTCGTCAATCGTATCGGCAACGAGAACGAGGGCTGGTCGATCGCCCGCACGAGCCTGGGCCACGAGCGTGCCACCCGCGCACTCAGTCAGGCGGCCCTGTTCCGCCGGGTCTTCGACGACATGGTCGCACTGCTGAAGGAACGCGGCACCTTCGCCGACGAAGTCGCTCGCGACCGGATCGCGGCCCTGGAGATCAAGTTCCGGATTATGCAACTGTCGGCCGCCCGCACGATCGACCAGATCCGACGCACCGGCGAGCCGGGCGGGGGGTCCTCCACCTCACGGCTCTACCAGGCACTGCTCGAACAAGAGCTGTATGAGACAGTGATGGAGCTGCTGGGCCCGGATGCGCTGCTGCTGGACGGGGAGTCCGGTGCCGTGCAGGGTGGGCGATGGGTCTCGAACTACTTGCGCAGCCGCGCGGCGACGATCGGTACCGGCACGGCTGAGATCCAGCGGAACACCATCGCCGAGCGTGTACTGGGGCTGCCGCAAGAGCCCCGCAGAGGAGCCTGAGCATGTCGTCGAGAAAGAGTGTGGTGAAGATCCACAGCGGGAACGTCGATCTGGTCGGTGACGAATGTGTCCCCTCCAACTCGAGGGGTGACCTGCTGCTCTTCCACGGTGGCGGGCAGACCCGGCATTCTTGGAAGGCGACGGGCGAGAATCTGGCCGAGACGGGCTGGCGCACTGTGTCCTTCGATCTGCGTGGGCACGGCGACAGCTCGTGGTCGCCCGAGGGCGACTACACGATGGACGCGCACATCCGCGACGTCGCTGCGATCTGCGCGCAGTACCCGAACCCGGTGCTGGTCGGTGCGTCGCTCGGCGGCCTGACCTCGCTGCTCGCGGTGGGCGAGGGCCATGTGAAGGCACAGGCACTCGTCCTCGTCGACGTGGCGCCGCGGATCGAGGTCGAGGGCACCAGGCGGATCGGCGAATTCATGCGCAACCACGCCGACACCTGGTTCGCCGATCTGGAGGAGGTCGCCGACGCGATCGCGGCGTACAACCCACACCGTCCAAGGCCGACCAACCTGGAAGGGCTGCGGAAGAACGTGCGCCTGCGTACGGACGGCCGCTGGTACTGGCACTGGGACCCACGGATGCTGCTGCGGGTGCCCGCCGACGAAGAGACCCGGCAGGTCGCCGCCAGCCGGTTCAGTGCTGCCGCCGAACAGGTGACGATTCCGACGCTACTCGTGCGGGGTGCCCAGTCCGACGTGCTCAGCCAGGACGGGGTGGAGCACTTCCTCGGGCTCGTACCGCACGCGAGGTTCGTCGATGTCGGCGGTGCCGGTCACATGGTGGCGGGGGACGACAACGACGTCTTCACCGGAGCGGTGCGCGAATTCCTCACCTCGCTCTAGAGTGCCGCGACGTCCGCCATGCTGGGCATCCGGCAGGCCTGTACGTACTCGGTGCGGAGCCGCTGGATCAACCCGGCCACGGTGGGGACGTCGTCGATCAGGTCGATGCCCTGACCTGCTGACCAGACCGTCTTCCACGGGCGTGCCGTCGGCGGCAGGTGGTCGTACGAACGTCCGCTGCCCGACGGCTTCGGCAGATTCTCCGGGTCCAGGCCGGCGAGCCGCATCGACTCGACCATCCAGTTCGCCGGCACTCCGGCGACCTCGCGGGTGAAGCGCAGGTCCGACGAGGTTCCTTCCACGATCAGCCGCTTGTAGTCGTCGCCGGCTCGAGACTCCGTCGTCGCGATGAAGCGCGTTCCCATGTACGCGAGGTCCGCGCCGAGGATCTCAGCTGCGCGGATGGCGGCGCCGGTCGAGATCGAGCCGGCCATCGTGAGCGTGCCGTCGAACATGCTGCGGATCTTCGGCACGAGGACGAGGTGCCCGATCGGACCTGAATGCCCGCCGCCGCCGGCTCCGATACAGGTGAGTCCGTCCGCCCCGGCGGCGATGGCCTTCTCTGCGAAGCGCAGCGATGTGACGTCGTGCCAGATCAGCATGCCGTGGTCGTGGACACGACCGGCCATATCGCCGGGATTCCCACCGGCGGTGATGATGATACGAACCCCGTGCTGCTCGCAGCGCCGCAGGTTGGCCTCGATCGATTCGGCCGGCAGTTGCATGCGTAGGTTGACGGCAAGCGGCCCGATCCGACGTCCGGGGTCCTCTGCAACCACCGCTGCGAGTTCGTCGTCGATCTCGGCGAGCCAGTTGGCGAAGGTGGCGTCGTCGCGCGCGTTGCTGTGGGGCAGCGCTCCGAGCACCCCGTTGGCGCATGCCTCACGTACGAGTTCCGGTCCGCTGACCGTGTACATCGGTGCGCAGACCGCGGGCAGCACTAGGCGATCTCGGATCGCCTGGTCGAGGCTCATGCCAGCGTCGTCCTCTCGTCTCTCCATAAATCATACATTCAGTTATCTATTTAGGAGATCTCAGGTCCATGACGTGAAACTTTTATCACTGAGTTAACCTTGGCGTCGATGGGACGTAGACGGAGGTATCCATGGCGGCTGGGGTTCCAGCGGGTGGTTCGGTGAGTGAGCTGCCCGTGCGCCCACGGTTGCGACGGCATCGCACGCCCAAGCTCGCCGAGGTTATCGCTGCGGATCTCCGTGCCAGGATCCTCGGTGGTGAACTGAAGCCGGGGGAGTCGCTGTTCGGCGAGGCCAGCCTCATGGAGCAGTTCGAGGTCTCTAGGCCGACGCTGCGGGAGGCCCTGCGCCTGCTGGAGGCGCAGAACCTGATCGTGGTGAGGCGCGGGTCGCACCGGGGCCCGGTCGTCAGCCGGCCCGAAGTGTGGGTTGCGGCCCGGGCGGTGGCGATCCAGCTTCAGTTGCGCAGCGCGACGTACGGAGACGTCTACGGATTCCGCATGATCTACGAACCCCTGGCCGCCCGCCTTGTAGCGGAGAACGCCACTGCCGAGGGCATCGCCAAGCTCCGCGCGATCATCGATACCGAACGGGGACGTATCGGTGACGTCCACGGGTTCGCAGAGGCCGCCTGGAGCTTCCACTCCGTCCTCGTCGCGCTCAGCGGCAACGCCACGATGGCCGTCGTCACCGAGAGCCTGCAGTACATCAGCGGCAATGCCTCCGGACGGGCCACCCAGACCGCCCAGGATCCGGTCGGCTGGCAGCGACGTAGCGTGAAGGCGCATCGCAGACTCGTGGATCTGATCGAGCAGGGCGATGGCGACGGCGCCCAGCGGTATTGGGAGCGGCACATGGGCTCGGTCGGGGAGCTGGAGTTCGAATGGCTGGCCGCACAGCCGGTGATGGAGCTGGTGGAGTGACGGCAGGGACGACGATGCAAGCCTGGCGGGTCGAGAGGCTCGCGGACCCGCAGGAGGCCCTGGTCCTGCGCGAGGTACCCGTCCCGGAACCCGGCCCCGGGCAAGTCCTGCTCAGGGTCCGCGCCGTCGCCCTGGGCTTTCCTGACGTGCTGTTCTGCCAGGGCAGGTACCAGGTGAAGCCTGAGCTTCCCTTCATTCTGGGCTCGGAGGTCTGTGCCGAGGTCGTCGGCGGTGATCTGGATGACTACCTCGCAATCGGCACGCGCGTGGCCGCGAACCCGCGGTCCGGCACCGGCGCCCTGGCCCAGTTCGCGCTCGCGGACCGGCTCAACTGCCACCCGGTGCCGGACGGGCTCAGTGACGCCGAGGCGGCCGCTGTGCTGACGGGTTCCACGACCGCGTGGTTCGGTCTCTTCGCCCGGGGCGATCTCCAAGCCGACGAATGGCTCGTCGTGACCGCCCCCGCCGGCGGCGTCGGCTCCGCGGCGGTGCAGCTCGGCCGCGCTGAGGGTGCCACGGTGATCGCAGTGGTCCGGGGCACCGCGAAGGCGCAGGTCGTCGAGAATCTCGGTGCCCATCACATCATCGACTCGACCGTCGAGAACGTCGTCGATCGCGTCAAGGAACTCACCGGCGGGCACGGTGCGGACGTCGTCTTCGACCCAGTCGGCGGCGACGCGTTCGATCTCGCGCAGCGGTACATGGCCTACGGCGGGCGCTATCTGGTCGTTGGGTTTGCCGGCGGTGCGATTCAGGCTGCAAGACTCAACCGTCCGCTGCTGGGCAACTGGTCGATCGTCGGCGTGAACGTTGGACTGCACGTCGCGCGCGAGCCGGAGCGGGTGCAGCGGGCCATGGTGGAGATCGGCAGACTCTGTGCCGAGCGACGGCTGGTCCCGCTGGTGGGCGCGGTCGTGCCGATGGCTGACGCGCCCAAAGGTTTGCAGCAGATCGCCGACGGTGGCACGGTCGGCCGCACCGTCGTCAACGTCTGGGAGTAGAGCCTGTGGCCGGGCGCGCGAGGCGACTACTGCTCGAAACTCAGCTCCAGCCTGTCAAGTCCCCAGACGTTGCCGTTCGTGTGCCAGTGCGGCTCGGCGCCTGGAGACAGCCTGAACGGCGGCAGTGCAGTGAGGAACTGATCGAGCACGATGGTCAGCTCCTGGCGGGCGAGGTGCATGCCGAGGCAGCGATGCGGGCCGAGCCCGAAGGCCGCGGTCCAGTTGGAGCTGCGGTCCAGCCTGAACTCGGTGGGGTCCCCGAACGCACCGGCATCACGACTCGCGGTACTCGAACAGAGCAGCAGTCGGTCGCCGGACTTCACCTCGACGCCGCCGAGCAGGTGATCCGAGACGGCGTTCCGGACCGGCGGGACGATGTTGTAGAGGCGCAGTAGCTCCTCGAGCGCCTGGGCGCGTCCCTGCTCGCTCTCGCGGGCCTTCGCCTGGTCCTCCGGGTGCGTGGCCAGGTGGTAGAAGAAGGTGCCGAGCTGACTGGCGACCGTGTCACCTCCGGCGATGAACAGCAGGAATGCGATGTCGAGACACTCCTCGTCCGTCAGTGGCTCGTCCTCCACCGTCGTGGTGACCAGTTGGCTGATCAGGTCCGACTTGGGTTCCTTGCGCCTCGTCGCGATGAGGTCGACGAGGAAGCCGACCAGCACGCCCCCGGTCTCGGCGCTCAACTCCGGATCGTTCGAGTGCAGGATGTTGTTCGTCCACGTGGTGAAGACGTCGGCCTGCTCCAGCGGTAGGCCGAACAGCTCCTGGAACACCGCCTGTGGAAGCGGCCGGCCCAGGTCGGAGACGAAGTCGCAGCCAGCGGCCGGGTCGATGGCCGCGATCAGCCGTTCGCAACGGACGCGGACCGCCTCCGCGAGGGGGCGGATGGCGCCCGGGTTGAAGAACGGGGCGAGCAACCTGCGCACGCGGGTGTGCTCCGGGCCGTCGAGCTCCTGCGGTGAGAGCCTGCGCGGCCAGAAGCCCTGCATCGAGGGCAGGCCTGTCGGGTAGTTGCTGAACACGTCGGCGCGCTGGTACGCCTCGCGGACCTCGTCCGCGCCCAGGACGAGCCAGTACCCGCCGTGCTGCGGGGACCAGAGCATCGTCGACTCTTCCCGAAGCCGGTCGAGGGCGGCCCACGGATCAGCTAGGACATCCGGATCGTTGACGACGTCGATGTTGCGGATCAGTTCTGCGGGAATGTGGCTGGGAACGGCTGTGGCCACCATGTTCGCCTCCAGGCGCGAGTGTGCGGCTCGGAACTTCGTCGCATCTCATAGATACATAAGTGCACTACGTTTGCCAATAGTTGGCACCAAAGGCTTGCCGCCCCTATCAAGTATTACTACGTTGGATGGGATAGATGTTGGTGGATGATGGGAAGGCGTTGGAGATAGTGAAAATCTTCGTCGAACAGAGCAAGTGCTCAGGGCACGCCCGCTGCTTCGCCACGGCTCCGGAGGTCTTTCCGATCGACGATGACGGTTACACAGCCCTGAACGGAGAGGTCGACGTGCCCGATGAACTTGCCGACAAGGCTCGGTTCGGTGTGGCTGCCTGTCCCGAGAAGGCGATCCGGGTAGTGGCGGAGTGAATCGTCATGGGCAAGCTTGACGGGAAGGTCGCGCTGATCACCGGGGCCGTGCGGGCAGGGACGATCGCACGCACAGCTGCTGGCCAGTGAGGGTGCCGAGATCGTGGCCATCGACGTCTGTGCCCAGTTCGACACGGTGAGCTACCCGATGTCGACGCCGGAGGACCTGAAGGAGACGCTCCGGCTCGTGGAGGCCGAGGACCGCCGTTGCCTGGCCCGCGAACTCGACATCCGGGGACCTGGACGGCGTGAAGCAGGTCGTTGCCGATACGTCACCGGCATCCAGCTGCCGGTCGACGCCGGCATCACCTACGCCAGCTAGCTTCCCCAAACAGTCAAGGAGATCCGTCATGACCGCAGTCGACCCCGGCACGGTTCAGGCGGGAGCCTGCCCGGTGATCCACTTCGAGTACGCGCCGAGCGTCGGCCCGGGAGAGGACTACTTCGAGCAGCTCGACCAGGCGCGCAGGACGGCACCGGTCTTCCGCAGCGACGAGGCGCAGGGCTACTGGGTCCTGGCGAAGAACGACCTCATCGTGGACGCGCTGCAGCAGCCCGAGATCTTCTCCTCGACCGCCACGATCCCGATCTTCCCGGAACCGGAGTACAAGTGGATCCCGCTTATGGTGGATCCCCCGCTGCACACCAGGTGGCGCAAGCTGCTCGGCGGCTGGTTCTCGCCGGGCCGCATCGCCGCGTTGGAGGAGCCTGTCCGGGAACTCTCGAGTCAGTTGATCGACCAGATTGCAGAGAAGGGCAGCTGCGACTTCGTCGAGGACTTCGCGGCGAAGTTCCCGACGGCGATCTTCCTGCGCATCATTGGCCTCCCGGTCGAGGAGCTGCCGAAGTTCCTGGAGTGGGAGGAGTACATCGTGCACTTCTCTCCGGACACGGACCCGGACGCGTCAAAGATGAACACGGCGATGGCCGAGGTGACGGCGATGTTCAAGGGCCTCATCGACCAACGCCGCGCCGACCCGTCGCAGCGTGCGGACGACATCATCAGCGCCGGACTGGACTGGACGATCGACGGACAGCCGGTCTCCGATGCCGACCTGCTCTCCTGTCTGCTTCTGCTATTCATGGCCGGTCTGGACACCGTGGCCTCGCAGCTGTCGTACATCTTCCGGCACCTGGCGGTCGACGAGGCGGACCGGCAGGCGATCGTCGCAGACCCCGGCAGGATCCCGAATGCGGTCGAGGAACTGCTGCGCTACTACTCAATCGTGCGTGTGGGGCGAAAGGTGACCCAGGACGTCGACTTCCACGGCTGCCCGATGAAAGCCGGCGACATGGTCGCGATGCCGCTCGCGTTCGCCAGCATGGATGAAGCGGCGTTCGACAACGCCGCAGAGATCGACATCAGCCGGTCGGTCTTCGGTAACCTCGCGTTCGGAGCGGGACCGCACCGCTGTCTGGGCTCGCACCTGGCCCGCCGTGAGCTGATCGTCGCGGTGGAGGAGTGGCACAGGCGCATTCCCGACTACCGGATCACCGAGGGCGAGCAGCCGCGGGAACACTCCGGCGGAGGTGTCGCGGGGCTCGACTACCTTCCGCTCTCCTGGCGCTGACTGACGACCGGTAAGGACCCCGATGCGGTTCTGGCTCTCCTATATCGCCTGTCCTACCGACCAGCTCCTGAGCCTGGCCCGGCACGCCGAAGACCTCGGTTTCGAAGGAATCATGGGCCCTGACCACGCTGTGTGGTGGGGCAGCGAGATCCAATCGAAGTACCCGTACAACGAGTCCGGCCAGGTGTGGTGGCCGGCGGAGACGCCCTGGCACGACCCCTGGGTGGCTGCGGCGTCGATGGCGGCCGTCACCACTCGGCTCAGGGTCGGACACCACATCTTCGTCCTGCCCCTGCGCGATCCGGTGAACACCGCGAAGGCGATCGCCACCACGTCGGCCATTGCCTGTGGACGCACCGTCCTCGCCTTCGGGTCCGGGTGGATGAAGGAGGAGTTCGATCTCGTCGGGCAGCAGTTCGAGAAGCGTGGCAGGCGTATGGACGAGATGCTCGACGTGATGCAGTTGCTGTGGAGCGGCGAGCGGGTCAGCTACAAGGGCGAGTTCTACCAGCTCGAGGACGTGGCGATGCTGCCCACGCCCGCAGAGCCGGTCCCGCTCATCGGCTCGGGGCATACCGACGTCGCGCTCAGGCGGGTGGGGCGCAGGTGCGACGGCTGGCTCGGTGCTACACGATTCGCCGCCGGGGAGCTCGAGACGATCATCGAGAAGATCAATGCGCATCGCGATGAGGCCGGTCGCCTCGACCGGCCGTTCGACATCATGATCTCGGTGAGCAAGAAGAACCACGAACGCGATGTGATCGCCCAGGTCGAGGCGAGCGGGGTCACGGACATCATCTCGGCGCCGTGGACGATCGTCCCGACCGAGCACCCGGCGTCGCTCGCCGGCAAGCTCGTGGCGATGGACGCCTTCGCCGCGAAGCTGTTCTGATGGCGGCCGAGCCGGCCCAAATTGATACCTAGGTTTTGCCTTGACCCGTCGCGCAACCAAACAGTTAACTAAGTGCGTGATGGATGCACGCGAAGTCTTCGACATGTCGGGAAAGGTCGTCGCCGTTACCGGCGGTAGCCGCGGGATGGGCGAGCAGATGGTGCGTGCCTTCGCCGCGAACGGCGCGGACGTGGTCATCGCATCCCGCAAGCTCGACAACTGTGTGGCAGTGGCGCGGGACATCGAGGCGGCCACCGGACGCCGGGCAATGCCCTACCAACTGCACGCGGCGCGCTGGGACGAGGCGGAACCCTTCGTCGATGCGGTCTACAAGGAATTCGGCAAGTGCGACGTCCTAGTCAACAATGCCGGCATGTCGATCCTTTACGACAAGCTGAGCGATGTCACCGAGGAGATGTTCGACAAGGTGATCGGCCTGAACTTCAAGGGACCTTTCCGGCTGGCATCGCTGTTCGGTGAGCGGATGAAGGCGGCGGGTAGTGGGGCGATCATCAATGTCAGCTCGACGGGTTCGCTCCGTGCCGCGCTGAACGCGATTCCGTACTCGGGCGCCAAGGCCGCACTCAACATGATGACCGAGGGCATGGCGCAGGTACTCGGCCCAGAGGTCCGGGTCAACACCCTTATGCCGGGCATGACCCGCACCGACATCTCCAAGGCCTGGGACCCGACCGATTCGGAGACACTGGCCAAGTCCTACGCGCTCCAACGCATCGGCGAACCGCACGAGATCATCGGCGCGGCGCTACTTCTCGCCTCTGACGCCGGAAGTTACATCAGTAGCTCCTACCTGCGCGTCGACGGCGGCATTCCGTAGAACGGCTCTTTCGAAGGGACATCACGTGGGATTCGATTTCAGCGTCGACCCGGACTTCCAGGAACTGCTCGACTGGACCCGAGAGTTCGTCACCACCAACGTCTACCCGCTCGACGTCCTGTGGCCGCACGAGAACTACGCGCCACTGGACGCCGAGCGCAAGGCCGTGGTCGACCACTTGAAGCGACAGGTGCACGACAAGGGACTCTGGGCCTGTCATCTCGGCCCCGAACTCGGTGGTCAGGGATTCGGACAGCTCAGGCTCGCCCTGTTGAACGAGATCCTCGGTACCTCGGTCTGGGCACCTCGTATCTTCGGTACGCAGGCCCCGGACACGGGGAACGCGGAGATCATCGCGCACTTCGGCACGTCGCAGCAGAAGGAGGAGTTCCTCGCCCCGCTGCTCGAGGGCGACATCGTCTCCTGTTACTCGATGACCGAACCGCAAGGGGGTGCCGACCCCGATGTCTTCGAGACGTCCGCGGTGCAGGACGGTGACGACTGGATCATCAACGGGCAGAAGTTCTTCTCCTCGAACGCGCGCTGGGCCTCGTTCTTCATCGTCATGGCGGTTACCGACCCGGGCAAGCCGTTGCTGGAGCGGATGTCGATGTTCCTGGTCCCTGCCGACACCCCGGGCATCGTGATCGACTACAACCTCGCCCATGTGATGGAGCCGCTGGGGGAGGGCAGCGAGGCGCTCCTCAGCTACCACGACGTCCGTGTACCCAGCAGTTCGATGCTCGGCGGACGCGGCCAGGCGTTCGTCGTCGCGCAGACCCGGTTGGGCGGTGGCCGTGTGCACCATGCGATGCGGTCCATCGGGGGCGCGCAGCGTTGCCTGGATGCGATGGCGGAGCGCGCACTCTCCCGCTCGACGAAGGGGGAGCGACTCTCGGAGAAGCAGCTCGTCCAGCAGATGATCGCCGAGTCGTACATCGACATCCAGCAGTTCCGGTTGCTGGTGCTGTACACGGCCTGGCAGATCGACAAGTACAACGACTACAAGCGTGTCCGGAAGGACATCGCCGCGATCAAGGTGCTGACGCCGCGTGTCCTCGAGGGCGTCGCCCGCCGGGCGATCCAGATCCACGGAGCACTCGGCACCACGCACGAGATGCCCTTCGTCCACTTCCACGGCCACGGAATGACGCTCGCGCTCGCTGACGGCCCGACCGAGGTTCATCAGGTCACAGTGGCCAAGCAGGTGCTGCGTGGCTACGAGCCCTACGACGGCATGTGGCCTCGGGAGTACCTCCCGATCCGTTTGGAAGCCGCGCAGCGCTGGCTCAAGGAGCAGCAGGCGGCGGTCCAGGCGTGAACGACACGGTGACCGGTGCCCCGTCCATCGACACTGCTGCGCTCGGCGCCTGGATGGA
>Ga0105247_10000897_pt1 | contig 22403 bp, 17 predicted proteins | sample KBSS24metaG_FD_81519 | JGI IMG/M metagenome (GOLD analysis project Ga0105247, IMG submission 81519) | Switchgrass rhizosphere microbial communities from Kellogg Biological Station, Michigan, USA - KBS S2-4 metaG | ecosystem: Host-associated > Plants > Roots > Rhizosphere > Soil | place...
TATGGTGAAATGAAAATGCACTATCATGATCTGAAAATAAAATTTTTAAATAAAGGCAGCGAAATAAAAAAAGGGTTTCTATCCGGGTTAAAAACTTTTGTTGCCAATAGTTTTATATTAAGAAATAAAAATTACAGGCGAACGGGGAGAGTATTCTTTATAAGAAACAGGGAAAAATCAATGTTAAATTATATTATAAAGATACCCATGAGTGGTATTGCAAGCAGCGTAGGTGCTAAAAGCAATCGTAAGATATTACGCAAATACAAAAAAGAGCTCAGGTTGCGCAACCTTCCTCCTTATGATTACGATTAAAAATTAATTTTCAATATAGAATATGATCTCCATACTGCCATTAGCGGTAAAAATATCACTCGCAATTTTCATATTGCTTCTTATTATTCTTTTTGTTGTAAAAAAAAGAAAGTTCATTTTATTTCTCATCGTTATAGATATAGGTATTGGAGTATGGCAGGGGCAAAAAGAATATAACCGGACCTATAAGGATTTCAGCAATGTTAAAGCGGACATAAAAATTGCGGCTAATGATCTGATCAAAGAATTTGAAACCAATGATTCTGCAGCCAATAAAAAATATTTAGATAAAACACTTGAAACAACAGGGAATTTAAAAGATGTAACCAAAGACGATGCAGGGTACTTCACATTGATATTGGGAGATACAACAAGCATGTCCTCAGTGCGGTGCTCGATGGATTCTACTCACCTGAAGGATGCAGCCACTGTGCCGATCGGCTCGTCTGTAACCGTACGTGGTGCATGTACTGGTTTTAATAAGGATGAAATGGGTCTGGGTTCTGATGTTATACTTAATCGATGTGTTATTATAAAAAATCAAAATTGATCTGATGAAAAGAAAAGGAATTATATTGATAGCTTTCCTAAGTTTACTGACCACGCAATCATTTGCACAGGGAAAATTTTATACTAAGACCGGCAAAATATCTTTGTTTTCTGCTACGCCGATGGAAAATATCAGTGCTGTTAATAAAAGCATTGTTTGTTTGCTCGATAGTAAAACTGGTGATCTTCAGTTTGCTGTGCTCATGAAAGGATTTGAATTCAAAAAAGCAAAGATGGAAGAAGATTTTAATAGCGATTATGTGGAAAGCAGCAAATTTCCCAAATCAGAATTCAAGGGACAGGTTACAAATAACAGCTCCATTAATTATTCCATTAATGGAACATACAAAGCAGAAGTAACAGGAAAACTTAGCATGCACGGCAAAACAAAAGATATAACGGCCAGTGGAACTGTTGCTGTTAAAGATGGTAAGGTTATTCTTAACTCTGTTTTCAATATACAACTCGCAGATTTTGATGTCAGGGTTCCAAAAATGTATATTGACAATATCGCAAAATCTATCAAGACAACAGTTGACTGCACACTGGAGCCACTGAAATAATCAGAACCAAATCATCTTTCCCCCAATTTTATTTTATTTGTTTTAGGGATTCTCTTAATTTTATTTCCTCCTACCTTTCGGAAATAAATTTTAATTATTACCCCACCGCAAATAATTTTTATAATTAAAATCAACTGACATGAAAAAACTTCTTATCGTTTTCTCTATTGTAATCCTGGCAGCCTGCAGTGATCAGAAAACAGAATCAATGAAATCGGGAGCTGACTCCACTGCCTCCACAACGGCCATGGCAGATGTTACCTATCCTTATCCGGTGAATTATTCATCAAAGTTTGAAATGGCAGATCCTAAGTATGCGCAAACGATCCTTACATTATGGAAAGATTGGGATAACGGAGATCTTTCTGCTCATAAGGATATGTTTGCTGATAGCGTGGAAATGCATTTTGCTGATGGATCTACAATGCATTCACTAAGAGATAGCATTGTTGCAGGAGCGCAGGGTGTTAGAAACATGTTTACCTCAGCAGTTAGCAGTGTGGATGCAGTAATGTCCGTTAAAAGCACAGACAAAAATGAGGAGTGGGCTCTTGTTTGGGGAAAAGAAATAGATAAAGATAAAAATGGGAAAGTAGATTCGTTTTATTTACAGGAAACCTGGCGTTTTAATAAAGATGGAAAAACCGATCTCCTTTATCAATTCAGGCAGGCGATACAGCCGGTCAAAAAATAAATTTTTCGAAAGCCCCAATCGGGGCCTTTTTATTAGAGACGTTTTCACTCCCCAATTTATTTTATCTTCGTTTCCAAATTAGTTGCATAACTAACTATCTTGTTGCTGGTTGCTGGCCACTAGTTGTAGAAACCGGTTTTTGTTACCAGTAACCAGAAACAAAAAATTAGTAACCAGATGAAAAGGACAATTAAGAAAGTAGCTGTATTAGGTTCTGGAGTAATGGGTTCAAGGATCGCTTGTCATTTTGCAGGTATCGGCTTACAGGTTTTGTTATTGGACATTGCACCCAGGGAAGCTGTCGATAGCAAAGATGCAAAGGCAAGAAATAAGATTGTAAATGATTCATTGGCTGCTGCTATTAAATCAAACCCCTCTCCTCTTTATTATAAAGATGCAGCTAAAAAGATAAGCACCGGCAACTTTGATGACAATATGAAAGATATAAGTGCTTGTGATTGGATCATTGAAGTTGTTGTAGAAAGATTGGATATAAAGCAAAAAGTATTTGAGCAGGTTGAAAAATTCCGTAAACCAGGAACACTTATTACTTCTAATACATCCGGCATTCCCATACACTTAATGACAGAAGGAAGAACTGATGATTTTAAAAAACATTTTTGTGGTACTCATTTTTTTAACCCTCCTCGTTATTTAAAATTGCTGGAGATTATTCCTACTCCCGATACTGATCCCGAAGTGGTTGATTTCTTAATGCACTATGGCGATCTGTATTTGGGAAAAACAACCGTCCTATGCAAAGACACTCCCGCCTTTATCGCCAATCGTATTGGCGTCTTTGGAATTATGTCATTGTTCAGGTTAGTCGATAAAATGGGTTTAACAGTTGACGAAGTAGATGCAATGACAGGTCCAATAATTGGCCGACCCAAGTCTGCAACCTTCAGAACTGCCGATGTGGTTGGTATTGATACATTGGTAAAAGTTGCTAAAGGCGTTTATGATAATTGCCCTAATGATGAAGCAAGAGATGTTTTTCTTATTCCTGCGTGGCTGGAAAGAATGATCAAAGAAAACTGGTTGGGTGATAAAACAGGGCAGGGTTTTTTTAAAAAGATAAAATTACCTGTAACGGCAGGAAGTCCTGAAGAAAGAAAATCAGATAAGGAGATCCAGGCTCTCGATCTGAAAACATTTGAATATAAGCCAAGAGTAAAATCAAAATTTGCAAGTATTGAAGCTGCCAAACCAATCGACGATCTGAAACAACGATTAAAGATGCTGGTTGCTGCCCAGGATAAAGCCGGTGAATTTTATCGTCATTTTCATTATGGTTTGTTTTCTTATATCTCCCATCGGATTCCTGAAATAAGCGATGAAATATATAGAGTGGATGATGCAATGATGGCAGGTTTTGGCTGGGAGATCGGCGCTTTTGAAAGTTGGGATGTACTCGGTGTCGATAAAACGGTAAAGGCAATGAAAGATGCCGGTTATAAAGTTGCTCCGTGGGTAGATGAAATGATCGCTGCCGGTAATAAATCATTTTATAAAATTGAAACTGGTAAAAAATTGTATTATGATCCTTCTTCAAAAACATACAAGCCTTTACCTGGCGGCGAATCATTTATTGTAATGAGTAATTACCAGGATAAACTTATCTGGAATAACTCTAGTTCCAAACTTTATGATCTTGGAGACGATGTATTAGGCTTACAATGGTTTACTAAAATGAACAGCATCGGTGGCGATGTATTGAGTGGCATCCAAACTTCAATTGAAAAGGCTGAAAAAAATTATAAAGGATTGGTGATCGCAAATGAAGGAGCCAACTTCAGTGCAGGCGCAAATGTAGGAATGATCTTTATGCTTGCCATCGACCAGGAATATGATGAATTAGATATGGCGATAAGAATGTTTCAGAATACGATGATGAGGGCCAGGTATTCATCCATTCCTGTTATAACAGCACCTCACGCATTAACACTGGGCGGCGCATGTGAATTGAATTTGCATTCCGATAAATGTTGTCCCGCTGCTGAAACTTATATTGGTCTTGTTGAGCTGGGAGTTGGATTGATACCGGGCGGCGGCGGAACAAAAGAATTTACACTAAGAGCATCAGATGAAATGCATGAAGACGAGCCCGAAACGATCACTTTAAAAAATCGGTTTCTAAGTATTGCGACGGCAAAAGTTGCAACATCAGCTTTTGAAGGATTTGATCTTGGTGTATTCAGAAAAGGGCATGATGAAGTTGTAATAAATCAAAACAGGAGAATTGCTGAAGCAAAAAAATCGGTGATTGAAATTTATGATAGCGGGTATGTTACGCCGGTTCAAAGAAAAGATATAAAAGTATTGGGGCGTTCTGCTCTCGGTGCTTTATATGCAGGTATTAATGGAATGTGGCGGGCTAACTATGCAACCGATCACGATACATTAGTTGCAAAAAAATTGGCTTATGTAATGTGCGGCGGCGATCTCACTGAGCCCACACAAGTAAGTGAACAATATTTACTTGACCTGGAGAGGGAAGCCTTTCTTTCTCTTTGCGGTGAAAAGAAAACATTGGAAAGAATTCAAAGTGTATTAAAAAGCGGTAAGCCGATAAGAAACTAATTCCTTTCATTTTGCTGCACGACTATTCTCGTTTTTTACACGTCTGTAAAGAAAATCAACTCGTTCATAAAGTCTCACGCTGGAAATAATAGGGTTTAATTAGCTTTAAGTACCATTTAAAACCATTAAGCCTTATCCTCTTTCTACAAAAATTAAATTCCATCGAATACACTTTTAAAAGCCTAATCTGTTTATTTCCTTGCACCCAGTAATCCTAATTTCTTTTTGAATCAGCTTAATTGAATGGAGTGTTTTTAAACAAAACATCGCTAATAATCGCTCAAAACAACTCCACATGTATTCAAAGATCTTAAGTAAACGATACATGGTTTTTTTAATTAGCTTTATCTCTGACCTGACGTATTCTATTATGTCTCTCAGCCGGTATTGCAAATATTTAATCCTGTTCCAGTTTTTCACAACAGTAACACTAAATTCTTTTTCACAAGAGTATAGCTATGTTAATTACGATACAAGAGATGGATTAGCCAGCTCTGTTGTTTATGATGCAATCCAGGACAAGGAAGGCTTTTTGTGGTTTGCTACAGAAAATGGATTAAGCCGGTTTGATGGTAAAACTTTTAAAACATTCACAACCAAAGACGGCCTCCCTGATAATGAAATATTAAGATTATTTGTGGATTCAAAGGGCCGGCTATGGATAATGCCATTCAATCCTTCCTTATGCTATTATTATAAGGGGAAAATATACAATAAAGATAATGACAGCTTGCTTTCGAAAATTATCGTAGGCGCTAATGCCCATGATATGGCTGAGGATAAGTTGGGTAATCTTTTCATAGCAGAAAATGACAACTCCCACATCATTTTTAACAATGGAATAATTAAACCACTTAATTATGGTGTATTAGCATTGGGAATAAATAAAGATGGGCAAGCGCAATTTCTTTCGACAGCTAAAACAAAACCAGGTCAGTCCTCTATTTTTAGCATCCTAAATCCTATTGAAAGGAAGGAAGAAATAATTGATGCTTCAGCCGCTGCAGAAGCGGACCTCACCAGGTCACTTATCACCCCTGAATATGTTTTAATTCCAAGTACAAAAACTTCCACCTTATTATTTTATAAAAAAAATAAACTATTCCTTTCACAAAAAATTCCCTCAAACACAGTAAGCATTAGCTATATCAATGATAGAAAGATAGCTATTAATACAAGAACAGGGATAAAGCTATTTGACCTGCAAACAGAAAGTTTTTCTGATCTTATATTTAAAGATTTCAGTATTACATCTGCATACCCGGATAAAGAAAATAATTTTTGGTTAACTACAGCTGGTTCCGGCATACTAATGATACCTTCCTTTCAATTCAAAAACTATTTTCTTTTGGAAAATAAAGTCATGCGGGAAATATCAGCACTTTATTTAAAAGGTGATACAGCATACGCCGGTGGTCAGAGTAAAAAGATATGGAAGATAAACATCAATAGTCTTTTGCCTACTTATCAGTTAGCAGATTACCACGAAGGCACCAAACTAATTTCAATCGTCCCTCTTTACAACAAGATATTTCCTGTCTTTTCAAACTTCTGCTCCAACCCATTTAATGCTAAAACAAAAAAATGGTTCACCCACATGGCGATAAAATCTGCAAGTATTGGAAAAAGCGGAATCATTTTCGCTACAAACGTCAGGTCTATGCTTTGCAGGTGGTCAGGAAAAGAGGTATCAGTTTTGGAAGGAAGATCCACCAGCGCTATTGAAAAAGGTTCAGGATTTTATATCGGAACTTTAAACGGCTTATTTTATAACAAAGGAGACACTGTAAAATTCGAAAGTTTAAACGGTATACCTTATAAATTACATGAGGGAAAAATAGTAAATCTCGGAAAACTTTACCCGGTCTTTGCCTCAAGAATAGTAAACCTCGCTGTTTCTTATAACGGAACTTTATGGGCGACAACAAAGGGAAATGGCATAGCAGCTTACGACGGTAATAAATTGCTCTATCATTTTACAACAGCCGATGGTCTCACAAGTGATAATTCCACATCGTTATATCTCGATAGTAATATTGTATGGCTGGGAACTGAAAAAGGTCTGAATAGAATAGAACTATTGCCGGCAGGCAATAAAATAACCCATTTTTCAATGTCAGACGGGTTGCCTTCAGACAATATCAGTGCAATTGCAACAAAAGGAAATAAAGTTTTTGTGGGCACACCTAAGGGACTAACCTATTTTGAAGTTGACAAAATATCCCAGGCATCTGCCTGTGATCTTCAGCTAACAGGGATTTATATTGCTAACAAATATTGGGCTTATGATACCACTGGTTTTTCCCTGCCTCATAATGACAATGATATTCGTTTCGAGTTTTCCGGAATCTCCTTCAAATCAGCTGGAGAAATGACATACAAATACAGGCTCATTGGCTTACAGCCGGAATGGAGAACTACTACCGAAAAACAATTAAGCTTTCCTTCGCTTTCATCAGGTAAATATTCTTTACAATTAATAGCCGTTAATAAATATGGTGTCCAGAGCAAAACAAAAGAGGTTTTTTTTATTATTGAGAAATTATTCTGGCAAAAAACATGGTTTCGGTTAATGGCAATATTTTTACTGGTAAGTGGAATATGGACTTTCATTACCTATCGAATCGGGAAAATAAAACAAAAAGAAAAAGAGAAAACCCAGTTAAATCAACGCATTGCAGAATTGGAACAAAAAGCATTGCGTTCCCAGATGAATCCACATTTTATATTCAACTGCCTGAACTCAATTCAGCAATTCGTTGGAGAAAAAGACATAACAGGCGCCAATAATTTTATTACTGATTTTTCACGGTTAATAAGGATGACACTGGATCTGTCAACACATTCCCTGATAAATATGAACGAAGAAATAGAATACATCAGCACTTATCTAAGAGTAGAAAAAACCCGGCTTGAAGATCAGTTTGATTACCGGGTTAACGTTGATCCAGACCTCGATCTACGGGAAATACACCTACCGCCCTTGCTTTTACAGCCTTATGTTGAAAACAGCATTCGCCATGGGATCAAGTATAAAAAAGAAGGGGAAGGTTTAATACAAGTGACTGTTGAAAAAAAAGATAGTAAAGTTTTGATCCGTATTGAAGATAATGGAATAGGAAGAGAAGCAGCAAAAAAGTACAATGGCAAATACCATATCCAGTATCAATCAAAAGGAATGACCATCAATGAAGACCGGATTAAAATATTAAACAGCTTTGGAGAAAAGAAAATTCAATTCAATATAACCGACCTGTACAATGCAAAAAAAGAAGCTGTGGGAACAAGAGTAGATATTTACCTGTCATAGAACTAAATAACTTAAATGATGACTGCCGTAATAATTGACGATGAGACCAGGAATATAAAATTGATGAAAAGTATGCTCGGAAAATTTTGTCCGCAAGTCAATTTAATAGGAGAAGCTACGAATGGCAAAACAGGACAAGAATTGATCAGGCAAAAGAAGCCGGAACTTGTATTTCTTGATATTGAAATGCCTTACGGAAATGGTTTTGATCTGTTAAATGCGCTGATGCCTATAGAGTTTGAAGTGATCTTTGTTACAGCCTTTGACAAATATGTATTGCAGGCTCTGAAATACTCCGCCCTTGATTATCTTTTAAAACCGATTAATATTGATGAATTAAAATCAGCTGTGCAAAATGCAGAATTACGGATCCGGAAAAATTCCGTTAATCAGCAATTAAATAACTTACTGAATAATTTTAAAAAACAAGAGTCGGGTTTAAAAAAAATTGCTATTCCTACTGCTGATGGTTTTGACTTCATTTTAATAGACCATATTATAAGGTGTGAAGCACTCGGAGCTTATACAAAAATTCATATTAATAATTCAAAAAAGATTGTCGTATCGATGTCCTTGAAAGATTATGAAGCTATCCTGCCGGAAGATATTTTTTTCAGGATACATAATTCACATCTTATTAATCTCAACTATGTCAAAAAATATAACCGGGGCAGAGGTGGCTTTATAGAACTTGATGATGGCTCAGTAATTGAGGTAGCAACAAGGAGAAAAGATGAATTTTTAAAACGATTTGGTTTTGAATAGCATTTTTTCTTTCGGTTCTAAAAATCAATTTTATTTCCTGTATGGGCATTAGTGAAAACAACAATCAACGTTTCATCATCACTTCTCACATCATCATTTATGGTAATGCAGCAACTCCCGAAATCACCGAACAAATTCGGGATGAAATAGAAACTATGTGGAATGAGCCAAAAGCGAGTTTGGTATTTCAAGATTCAGAATTCAAAGTTATATTCAAGATCACATCTGCTTTTCATCCTTCCATTACTCCTGTTGAGATTTATCAGAATCTTGATCCACGCAATAATTATTTCCGAATAGAAGAATTTGCACATGGCAATATTTCTTTTGTAGATGGACTCGGTTGTAATAGCGGTTATTTTAAATTGGAAAATTTATACAAAGGTTCAACAACTGCCGCACATGAGTATGGTCACACACTTGGGCTTGATCATCCAAAACTTCTCGATATAAGAGGTAAGGGAGCTCCCGGCATCATGTATCCAAGAGGAACATTAGTTGACCCGCAATACCAATACGATCCTCAAAAGCAAGCTGGACTTACGGGCGGTACGATGCACCCCATGCACCGAAAAGTAAAACAGGAAGATATCGAGCAATTAAAATTGCATAGATTGAAATTTAGAAACAATAAGGCAGTGATCGGTGAGTTTACAAATGTTTACCATTATGATCATGTAACCATACCGCCAGAAGAATTCAGGAGGCCGCCAATTTTTGGATAGCCAGATCAATAGAGGGATATAAAAAACTAAAACCTGTTTCAACTATTTTATCAGCACTTATCGCTGCACTTTTCAATACTTCAATGCTCATTTCACCTAATAGTATTTTTAAAGCCCAGGAAGGAACATGAAGGGGAATAAAGAAGTTTTTCTTTTTTGCTTTAGCCAATTCCATCACTAATTCTTTATTTGTAACCGGCACCGGAGCTACCCCATTATAAACTCCATTCATAGTTTCCTTTTCTATTGCGGCCATATATATTCGTACAAGATCATCAATATGGATCCAACTGATAATTTGTTTACCGCTTCCAAGAATAGCGGCAATACCAAATCTGAGCGGCTTTTTAAATTCTTTTATAGCTCCGCCTTCATTACTCAATACAATCCCTGTTCTGATTTTCACTAATCGCTTATTCAATGTTTTAATTGGCTCGATACTTTCTTCCCATTTTTGGCAAGTTGTTCCTAAAAAGTCATTGGCAGGAGGATCGGATTCCATGTGTTTTCGAAGTGTGTTTCCATTTTTTGGAGAGGAGTCTAGGCTGATGTACCAACCAATAGCAGACGAGCTGATAACAGCCTTTACTTTATTCTCATTTTCCTGCAATGCCTTTACTAATAATTCGCTGCTCTTTATCCTACTGTCAATTATTTCCTGCTTTCTTTTTTTTGTCCATCGCTTATCTGCTATTCCTGCGCCGGCAAGATGGATGATATAATCTGCTTTTGCGATAGCATCCTTATCAATGGTTTGTTCATTTACATTCCATTTAGCATAACTCAATTTTTTATTTGAAGAACTCCCCTCTTTAGAACGGCTAAGAATAATAACCTCATAATTTTTATTCAGCAATTCTTTTGCAAGGGCTGTACCAATAAGACCCGTGCCTCCTGTAATGAGAACTGTTGCCATACTTTACAAATGTCATCATTATTTCTTGTCAAATATATTAAGCAGGCCTTTCGGGAATAATTGCTTAGAAACTTGCTGGTTAATAAATTTTATATTTACTTTGCAATTCAAAGTGCTTTTTAGAAAATAGGTTTATCGTATTAAATACTCTGATCAACGGAATAAAAATTATCTTGATGTTTTAAATTAATTCTATGAACTCTGTTCTTTCACTGTCTAATATCACTAAGTTTTACGGATCTATCCAGGCGTTAAAAGAAGTTTCCTTTGATGTGCCGCAGGGAAGTGTATTTGGGATACTTGGTCCAAATGGAAGTGGCAAAACAACTTTGTTAAGCATTATTTTGGATGTGCTAAAGGCGAATAAAGGGAATTTTTTATGGTTTGGCCAACCGGGATCGCCTGAGCAAAGAAAAAAGATCGGTTCCCTGCTTGAAACTCCCAACTTCTATCATTATTTATCTGCCATCAGTAATTTAAAGATCACACAATCTATCAGCCATCGTGGAACTGAAGTTGCTATTGATGAGGTATTAAAAAAAGTAAGATTGTATGAAAGACGAAAAAGTAAATTCAGCTCATATAGCCTGGGGATGAAACAACGGCTTGCTATTGCAGCGGCATTATTAGGAGACCCAAAAGTGCTGGTACTGGATGAACCTACCAATGGTCTTGATCCCGTCGGTATTGCTGAAATAAGAGAGCTGATCATAGAATTAAAAAACAGCGGCCATACTATTATTATGGCAAGCCACCTGCTGGATGAAGTAGAAAAAGTTTGTACCCATGTAGCAATTTTAAAAACGGGAACGCTGTTAACAACCGGTGATGTGGAAGAAGTATTGATGGATGAAGATGTGGTAGAATTAAGCGCTGCCGATCTCAATGCACTCGCAACTATTTTAAAACAATTAAATCCAAATGTTACGGTGGATAGCAAGTTGAATACTGCTCAAATAATATTTCCAAAAGGTGATGCGAGACTGGATGAAATAAATAGCTTTTGTTTTAAAAACGGCATTACGCTCAATCATCTTATTCTGAAAAAGAAAAGACTGGAAGCAAGATTTTTTGAATTGACCAATAACTAATTAACACTATGACGAATCTTATAAAAACGGAGTGGCTTAAAATAAAAAAATATCCTGCTTTCTGGTGGATCATGGGAATTACTGCTCTCTCCTATCCCGGCATAAATTATATGTTCCTGAAAATTTATGAAAACATTCTCGGTGACAAAGGCCAGGCTGCCCAATTAGCGAAGCTGCTTATCGGCAACCCATTTTCTTTTCCTGAAGCCTGGCATACGGTAGCTTTTTTTTCATCAATATTTGTTTTTATTCCTGCTGTTGTTGTTATCATGCTTGTTACCAATGAATATAGTTACAAAACTTATCGCCAGAATATAATCGATGGCTGGAGCCGTAACCAATTCATGACGGCCAAGCTCATCGATGTTTTATTGATATCATTAATGATTACGATTCTGTATATCATAATTGCGCTTGTCGTTGGTTTTGCTAATACGAATAATGCATTGGCAGATAAATGGGCATTGAGTTATTATACCGGATTATTTTTCCTGCAAACTATTGCACAGTTGTCCATTGCTTTTCTGATAGGCTTTTTGGTACGCAGAGCCTTTATTGCCTTGGGTATTTTCATTTTTTATTTTTTTATACTTGAAAATGTATTGGTGGAATGGGCAAGGGCAAAGGCAAATGATATTGGAAGGTTTCTTCCTATTGAAATATCAGACCGGTTAGTTCCCAGGCCTCACTTTATGGTGAGAATAAACAAAGAAGCATATGACAGGGCTTTGCAAGCCGTAAACATCCACATCCTATATGCCATCGTTCTTACCACCATTATCTGGCTGATATGTTTTCAAATAAATCGCAAAAGAGATCTGTAGATTCTTTATTGAAGGATAGAGTTATTTGCCCAACTGCATTACTACTATCATCGCCTATTGTGTCACTCACTTCAGCGTTCTTTTCGCTATTCAGCACCTGGCGTCAATTCACAATTCTATAATGTATTCCCTCTTTTCGGAGTCTTTGTCATGTCGAGGCACGAGACATCTCAAACTATACGCTTCATTTTATTGTTACAGCTTTTGAGATTCCTCCTTCGTCGGAATGACAAAGACTCCGAAAGAACTATGTTTATTTACTGATAGCTTTGCGTAAAACTATTTCTTCGCTTTTGCCCTTTCAAGATTTTCTTTTACTCTAAACTTCACTATCTTCTTTACCAATGCTGCTGGTATTCCTTTTTCAATGGGAAACTGTATTCCACCTTTTGAAGTTTTATATTTAACCAGGTCATCTTTAAAGATTTTTGTCGGGGACGCTCCCGGATAAAAACCGATATGCTCCTCATAAGCAGCATACCAAACAAGACCTCCATGCAGTTTAAATGCTGGTATATTGTAACTGATCGCTTCTTCTGCCTGCGGCGCTGTTTGCTTGATTATCTTTCTGATCTCTTTCAATAAAGACTTTGTATGTTTTGGTGCAGCAGCAATATATTCATCTACTGTTTTGAATTTTGTTCTTTCCATATTTATTAAAATTGATACTATAAACCTAATCATTGTACATGAGGCTGGTGATGTGTGAAAACGACAAATTACGGGTGGTTTGCGACTATGCTCAATAGAATTACCAAACGATGAAGTGAGTGACACAACAGGCGATGATAGTAGCAATACAGTTGGGCTAATAAAAAACCCTCCGATGGAAATCGGAGGGAACAACTAAAAAACACTAGCTTAAAATGCTGGTGGCTTCATTGGAACGGTAAAGCGTTAGTCTGGCTTTTTGCCATCTAAAAAGGTATTGATAGTGCTGATGTGTGTTTGATTTTTATCGTCAGTCTTGACCTCGTAGCTACTATAGAAATTTTCAATATGGGTATTCTGGTTGTACAGTTCCATATTGCGGCGGATATAAGCCGGCACAGTTTCAAACTCATTATTCGGGTCAGCAGCGTTAACATTGAACGACAAGTTGCGCAACTTATGAAGTCGTTCGGCCGCCCTACGATTTTGTTCTTCGGTTTCGTCCTGCAGAGCAGAATCCTCAACCTCGGTGGACAAAGGTGCTTGAATTTGATGGGCCAACGGCACATCCGCCGCCTGGATGTCGTCCTTCTCCACTATTTGCATTTGCAGGTCGAGGAGCGAATCCTCTTCCATGCTGGCAACATCTTGCAGAGGGACCGGTTCTTCTTCAGAAGGCATTGAGGTATAGACCTCTGCTTTTGTTTCTGTATAGATATTGGATGGCCTGGCCAGGTAACCACCCGAGGCTGCAGACCCCAGGCTGGTACTCTCTTTTATCTCTTTATATTCAATTTCAATTTTGTTGGCAGTAACAACCTTCGAATTTATAGTTTCATTTTTTTCTTCCATCCACATTTTGCCCACAGTACTTACTTCTTCCGTCATCACCATTTTTTCTTCTTTCTTTTCAGCAACAGGTTCCTTTAAAAGTTCCCAATGGACGATAGGTTCTTCCACTTCTTTTATATCTGTAAAATCAAATACAGGCGCCTGCATTACTATTGTTTCTTCAACCAACGTTGGCGCTAAGGGATCTTTTTTTACTTCAGCAACTGGAGCAGGTTTTTGTTCTGCAGATTGAGCTACTTCTTTTTTTGTTTCTTCTGACTGTCCCAACACCATTACTATTTTTTCTTCTTTCTTTGGCTCTGGTTTCTTAGGTAAAATTCTTGCAAACGGATCCTTATGTTCAAAGCCTGTTGCTATTAATGTGATACCGATCTTATCGCCAAGCGTATTATCATATCCCATTCCAAGAATAACATCGGTGTTCTCTCCTGCCTGGCTGAGTAAATAGTTTTGTATCACTTCTACTTCATCCATCGTGAATTCATGATCACCTTCCGATGAATTAATATTAATGAGTATCCATTTAGCACCACGGATATCACTATCATTCAGCAATGGTGAATTCATTGCTTCTTCAATAGCTTGTTGTGCACGGTTATCGCCGGATGCAGAAGCATTACCTAAAATAGCAACGCCACCATTGCGCATAACGGTACATACATCGGCAAAGTCAACATTGATCTGGCCAGTGCTATTGATCACATCTGTGATACACTTGGCAGCAGTAGCTAATACATTGTCGGCTCTTTCAAATGCTTCACGCATTTTTAAGTTGCCAAACTGGTGACGGAGTTTATCGTTGCTTATTACTAATAAGGTATCTACATATTGCTTCAGGATCTTTATACCTTCTTCGGCTTGCTGTTGACGTTTTCTTCCCTCATAAGCAAATGGAGTAGTAACGATACCAACAGTGAGTATGCCAAGGTCCTTACAAATTTTTGCAATGATCGGTGCACCACCAGTGCCGGTACCGCCACCCATACCAGCAGTAATAAATGCCATCTTGGTGTTTACTTCCAGTATGCGTTTTATTTCTTCCAATGATTCTTCAGTTGCCTGCCTGCCAATCTCAGGATTAGCGCCGGCCCCAAGACCTTGCGTAAGATGCGGCCCAAGCTGAATGCGATTAGGAATACCACTGCCAGCCAATGCCTGCGCATCAGTATTACAGATAATAAAGTTGACGCCTTCTATTTGCTGGCTGAACATAAAGTTCACCGCGTTGCCACCACCACCACCGACACCAATTACTTTTAGTATGGATGATTTTTCTTTAGGCAGATCAAAATGTATCATAGTATAGATTTTTAAATGAATGTTGTTTTTAAGTCAGAAAATTAAGGCTGATCTTTTTTTGCTGTTTTTGACTTTGGCCTTTTTAGTTTTTACTTATTATAAATGTTTATCCTCTTCTTCTTTAAACAGATCAATGATCCTGTCCTTGAATTTTCCCCAGAAGCCTGTTAGATTTTTTCTTTTCTTCATTTCTCTTTCACTGATCGATTCTTCTACTTCTACTATCACTTCTTCCTGTGCAGCTTGTTTTAATCCATCAGGCACTTCTACTTTTTTGTATTCTTTTTCGAATTCTTTACGGTTATGTTCGTAATCGTCATATCCTTTTAATATAAGCCCAATACAGGTAGAGTAAGTTGGTTTGGCTAATTCTTCAATATGCCCCGCAGCAAGGTGTTCATTAGGAAAACCGATTCTTGCAGGAAGTCCTGTTACATACTCGGTGAGTTGGATCAAATGTTTTAACTGAGAACCACCACCGGTTAAGATGATACCACCATTCAACATGCGGTTATCAAGACCAACTTGTTTTAAATGATAAGTAACAAAATCCATGATCTCACTCATGCGTGCCTGGATAATGTTTGCCAGGTTTTTTACGCTTATTTCTTTTGCAGGCATACCACGCAATCCTGGTATAGTGATATAGGCATTTGATTTTGCTTCGTTAGATAATGCGCTTCCAAACTGTACCTTCATTTGCTCCGCCTGTGTTTTTAAAACACCCAAACCAGTTTTAATATCATTAGTGATATTCTCCCCTGCAAAAGGAATAACAGCAGTATGTTTTAAAATGCCTTCATAAAAAACAGCAAGGTCAGTAGTACCACCGCCAATATCAACGATGGCAACACCGGCTTCCAGATCTTCCTGTCCCATTACGGCTGATGAAGAAGCCAATGGTTGTAATACAAGATCCTTTGTAAACAATCCTGCTTTCTCCACACTGCGATTGATATTTTTTATCGCATTCTTATCACCCGTGATGATATGAAAATTGGCGCCGATCTTCACGCCACCATATCCAATTGGATTTGGAATATTTTGAAAATTATCAACGGTAAATTCCTGTGGTATCACATCAATGATCTGGTCACCGGCAGGTATATATGTTTTATATTGATCATCTATCAGCTGATCAATTTCACGTTGTGTAATTTCTTCATCGGTATTCTGGCGAACTATATCACCACGGGTTTGCAAGCTTTTAATATGATGGCCCGCAATACCAACATATACTTCATTTACTTCAAGGTTCGGGTTTGAAGCAAAACAATTTTCTAGCGCCGTTTTAATGGCCTTGATCGTCTCATCGATGTTGAGCACTTGTCCGTGCTTTACACCGTTGGAATTAGATTTACCAAAACCAAGTATCTCGAGTTTACCAAACTCATTCTTGCGTCCGGCGATCACAGCGATCTTGGTTGTTCCAATGTCAAGACCGACGATAATGGGTTGTTCGTTGTTCATAAAATTTGTTTTTAGTTGTTGTTTTTATAGAATCGAAAGATTTGTTTTATTTTTTGTTTACCAGCTTTAGTTTTTCATGGCATCGCCTGTTGCTACGCTCAGTTCATCGTTGCATTCGCTATTCAGCATTTAACCTTATCCTCTTCCTTCTTTATTCATCATACTCTGTTATACAATAATCAACAATTTCAAACAGCAAGAACTCTAAACTCATAACTCTCAACTCCCCGCTACTCCCTCTTCGGCATTACAGCTTTCGGTACTTTTTCTTTATTGGATAAGGGTGTAGTTTTCACAGCATTTGGATCCAGGGTGGCCTTCAATTTAGTTTTGCTGTTATTGTTTGTCGTAATTAGTTTATGGGTTGCTGATGAATCGGCTTTTGTTATTGGCTTCACGGAATTTGGAGCAGCTATTGCAATCGTATCAGTATTATACTCCGTAGCTTCCTGTAATAACTTTTCTACATTTTTCTGTAATTGCTTTATATCTACTTTTGCATTCCCCGTTTGTTTTGAAGCAACTACCTGCCCTGCATATTGAACATCGATCACTTTATATTTATCAAATCCTGCTTTGCTTAATATTTGTTTGTAAAAAACCATGAGTCTGTGAAATTTCTCATCGATATTTTCTCCATCGCCAAGTTTTACGGTATGATTACCTACAACAGGTGTCATTTCAAAATTCCATTCTGAGCTTGTTGAAGGAACAGGAGTAATGTCTATTTGTGCTACTTGCGCCATCCAGAAAGGATCATTAAAAATGAATTTGGCAGTTAATCTTACTTCATCAAGCAACTTTTTATCATTTTTGCTTGCAATATTTTTCGAAGGAAATCCCGTGAACACCGGCACTCTTGCACTCATTCTTTCAGACAATGGCATTTGTTTTCCCATGCTGTCTATATAAAATGAGCTGCCTATAGTTGTAAATATTCTTGCGATTGGCTCTCTTTCTTTTACCGTGATATGCAATACATCCCTGTTATCAAAATAGAGTTCTGCATCATTGATCCATGTATTGTCTTCAAGCAGCTGCTCCAGTTGGTGCAGATTGAATGATGACAATGGCTGCCCTTTTATCGTTCCATTTGTACCACCCATTATAAGCTGTTGGACGTCTTTTTCATTGATGAAAAAATTATTCTGCGTTCCTTTTATTGTTATGCTATAATCTTTGCAGTGATTATTCTTTTGTTTTCTCACTGCAGCGGCAAGCAGGATCACCATACCCGTGGCTATTATCAGCCACATGCTGACAAACAATACTTTTTTTACTGCTCCTTTTGCGTTCATTTAATTAATTGCATTATGGGTTCAACCAACATATCAATATCTCCTGCGCCTGCCGTTATTAAAACTTTTGTTCCTTTCCCTTTTAAATATTCGTTCTTTATCCAATCCATTAATTCTTCTTTTGTCTTTACACCCGCATTTTTATTTTTCATTTTACCTAAGATCATGTCGCTGATTACACCTTCTATTGGTAATTCTCTTGCCGGGTAAACAGGTAAAAGAATTATTTCATCAGCCATATCCAGCACTTCCGCAAATCCATCGGCCAGGTCTCTTGTTCTTGTGTACAGGTGCGGCTGAAATATCACTGTACATTTTTTCCCTTTAAATAAACCTTTAGCACCTGTAATCAAAGCTCTCAGTTCTTCAGGATGATGAGCATAATCATCGATATAAACTATGTTTTCTTTTTTTATGATATATTCAAACCTTCTCTTTACACCCTGAAAGCTTTTCACAGCCGATCTTATTTTTTCATTTTCTATATCCAAAGAACTTGCAACTGTTATTGCTGCTATGGCATTCTCTACATTATGCATCCCGCCAATATTCAATTCAACATTTTCTATTCTTTTTTCTTTCATCACTACATCAAACTCATAACCCCCGTTTATCATCTTAATACTATCGGCATATACATCAGCTTCCCTATTTTGTAAGCTATAGGTTAAATGATTTTTTGTTTTTAAATCATTTGTTCTCTTTAATCCAAACTTGCTTACAAGCAATCCTCCCGATTTTACCTTATAACTGAAATCAATGAAAGCCTGTTCCATGGCTTCTGCTGTACCATATATATCAAGATGGTCAGCATCCATTGCTGTGATAACAGCTATATCCGGGCTTAATTTCAAAAAGCTTCTATCGTATTCATCAGCTTCCACAACACATACATTTCTTTCACTTGTCTCCGATGCTTCGGTCAGAGTCTGAGGCCAAAAATTAGTTCCATAGTTTACCGATATACCGCCCAGGAATGCATTGCATCCATAACCACTATCACGAAGCAAGTGTGCAATCATGGTAGTGATTGTTGTTTTACCATGTGTTCCTGCAATACATATATTAAAAGAACTCTCTGTTATCATTTGCAACACATCACTTCTCTTTACTACTTTATACCCATTTTCTCTGTAAAACAGCAATTCTTTGTGATCAGTTGGCACAGCCGGCGTATAAACAATCAGTTTCGCATCTTTTGGTATCAGTTTAAGATTCTCTTCGTAATGAACTGCGATACCACTTGCTTCTAATTCTTTTGTTAATGCGGTTTCCGTTTTATCATAGCCGCTTACCCAAACCCCTTTTGAATCAAAGAACCTTGCCAATGCACTCATCCCTATTCCACCAATGCCAATAAAATAAACCGAGTCTATTTCTTCAATTCGCTTGTTTATTTCATTAGCCATTGTTCTGTTTTCATCGCTTATCCCCCCAAAGGGGGAGTTCATAAGGACAGTATTGCTTGTACGAAAAAAATTAATTCTTTATTGATCGTAATATTTCTCTTGCTATTCGTTCATCAGCATCGGTGATTGCAAATGCTGCAATATTTTTCTTTAATTCATTTTGCCTATTCTCATCCTTAGCCAGGGCAATGATCATCGGCACTATCTTGTCTTTAGCTTCATTATCTTTCACTATCAACCCTGCATTTTTATTTACCAATTGCATTGCATTAACCGTTTGATGATCTTCAGCGGCAAATGGGTAGGGAACAAATAAGACTGGCTTTTTAGCAACACATAATTCAGCTACTGTCATTGCTCCTGCCCTTGCTACAACCATATCTGCTGCTGCATAAGCATATTCCATCTGCGTAATAAATTCATTTGTCCAAACCGATGCTTTTCCATTTGCTCTTTGTTTTGCGATTGCTGCATACGGTTTTCCTGTTTGCCATATAACCTGTAATCCTGCATTCAACAGATCATCCAATCCTTTATCAATTGCTTCATTGATCGATTTTGCTCCAAGACTTCCCCCTACAACAAGAATTGTTTTTTTTCCTTCATCCAATGAGAAAAATTTTATTCCTTCAACCTTTGTGATCGTCGACCAGGAAATAACTGAACGAACAGGATTACCTGTGACCATGATCTTATCAGAAGGAAAAAATTTTTCCATTCCCTCAGTACCGGTAAAAATTCTTGTCGCTTTTTTTCCAAGCATCATATTGGACTTGCCTGCAAACGAATTTGATTCATGAATAAATGTTGGTATTCTTTTGGCCTGTGCGTATCGCAATACCGGATAAGAAGAATAACCGCCAACACCAATTGCAGCATTGGGTTTAAAATTTTTCATGATGGAACGAACCTGGAAAAAACTTTTTACCAGCTTAAACGGCAGACTCACATTTTTTATCAAAGAACTTCTGTTGAATCCTGCTATGTCTAATCCTTCTATTTTATAACCGGCCTGTGGTATCTTTTCCATTTCCATTTTTCCTTTTGCACCCACAAATAACATCTCTGTTGTTTCATCCAATCTTTTCAACGCATTGGCAATTGCTATTGCCGGGAAAATGTGACCACCTGTTCCACCACCTGCTATGATAATTCGCCTGCTCATTCTAATGTTTATCACGATTAATAATCAACAATTGTTAATTAATAATTACTGATTATTATTAAGCTCTCTTACGACCTCATTTTTTCCTTCCGATTGTTCTACATTTCTTGCCACACTTAATATGATACCAATGGCAAGGCAAGTGAATATGAAACTTGTTCCTCCCATACTCACTAATGGAAGCGTAACACCAGTAACCGGGAATAAATTCACTGTTACTGCCATATTCGCCAATGCTTGTATTGCCAGCGTAAAACTTAATCCCAATGCGAGGAACGCACCAAACGCAAAGGGGCATCTTTTAAAAATTCGTATGCACCTGTATAAAAACACCAGGTAAATAAATACAATAAAAACACCGCCAACCATACCATATTCTTCAATGATGATTGCGTATATAAAATCATTATATGCCTGTGGCAAATAATCTCTTGTCGTGCTGTTACCTGGTCCTACTCCAAACACGCCGCCTTTTGCAATGGCGATCTTCGCCTGGTTCACCTGGTATGTATCATCATTGTCAGCTTCCTTTCCACCATAAATAAAAGTTTCCATACGGCCGATCCATGTATCTACTCTTCCAAATAATCCCCCTGAAGTTTTATTAACAGCTATTGATTCATCTCCATTTTCTTTATGGCGAATGACAGCAGCCATAATGAGAAATAATATTGGAATGGCAGCTATGCCGATAGTTAATAAAATATGTTTTGTCTGCACTCTTCCAATGAACAAAAGCATAAGACAACTTGCACCTAATAGCAAGGCAGTGGAAAGATTAGCAGGAGCTATTAATGCGCATGTTATAAGAACAGGAATAATTATTGGTAAAAATCCTTTTTTAAAATCTTTGATCACATCCTGTTTTTTACTAAGCAGCCTTGCGAGATAAATAAAAAGACAAAGTTTTGCCAGGTCGGATGTTTGCATTGTCATATTAATAAAAGGCAACCGTATCCAGCGGCTTCCCTCATTCATTCTGACACCAAAGAATAATGTGTAAAATAAAAGCGGAATAGAAAGCAGGAATATGATCTTCGCTGCTTTTGAGTAGAATGTATAATTAACAAGATGAGCGAAATAAATAACAAGAATACCTGCGACAATGAATGCAATTTGTTTGAAAAGATATACTTCAGTATTTCCCTTATAATTCTTATAGGCAAGAGACCCGGTTGCACTATACACTGCCAGTAATGAAACTAATGTAAGCAATACGACCAATGCCCATATCACTTTATCACCTTTAGTCTTACTAAGAAGATTGCGTGTATTAAAGCTGTTGCCTATTTCACTAAATCGTATGTCTTTTGCTACTTCCACTTATAATTCTTTTACTGCTTTTTTAAATTGATTTCCTCTGTCCTCATAATTTTTAAAAAGATCAAAACTTGCGCAGGCAGGACTCAATAATACCACATCACCTTTACCTGAAAAATGAAAAGCGGCGTGTACTGCCTCCGCTGCACTTCCTGTATTGGCTATGAGGCTAATCATATTTCCAAATGCTTCATGAATTTTTCTATTATCAACCCCCAGGCAAATAATTGCCTTTACTTTTTCTTTTACGAGATCAGTGATCAATGAATAATCATTTCCTTTATCTACACCACCCAATATCAGTATCACGGGCTTGGTCATACTTTCCAGGGCATACCAGGTGGAATTGACATTGGTTGCTTTACTATCATTGATAAATTCAACTCCCCGTACAGTAGCCACATATTCCATGCGGTGTTCCAGGCTTTGGAAATTCTGAACAGCATCCCGTATTTTTTCTTTGCTGATATCCATTGTAGCAGCCGCAAGGCAGGCAGCCATTGTGTTATATTGATTATGTTTTCCTTTTAAGGCAAAATCATAAACACTCATACTTGTAAAGTCATGTCCTGTTCTTATATACATATCTCCGTCTTTTATAAAA
>Ga0105247_10000900_pt1 | contig 22359 bp, 11 predicted proteins | sample KBSS24metaG_FD_81519 | JGI IMG/M metagenome (GOLD analysis project Ga0105247, IMG submission 81519) | Switchgrass rhizosphere microbial communities from Kellogg Biological Station, Michigan, USA - KBS S2-4 metaG | ecosystem: Host-associated > Plants > Roots > Rhizosphere > Soil | place...
CGGCGGCGGAGCGCCTCGGCGCGCGCATGGGCCGGAGCGAGGGGTTCGCGCGCGGCGGCGAGGGGGCGCTCGACCTCGCGCGCGTCGTCGCCGAGGTGGTGGACGCGACCGACGCCGCGCCGCCGAAGCCGCGCTACGTCTACGACCTCGACGACGCGCCGAAGGAGAAGATCCGGAAGATCGCGAGGACGATCTACGGGGCGAAGGACGTCGCGTTCACCGGCACGAGCGAGCGCGATCTGAAGCGGATCGCCGAGCTCGGCTACGAGAAGCTCCCCGTCTGCATGGCGAAGACGCAGCTCTCGCTCACCGACGATCCGGCGCGCCCGGGGCGCCCCGACGACTTCGTCGTGACGGTGCGCGAGGTCCGCCTGAGCGCCGGCGCCGGGTTCCTCGTGCCGCTCACCGGCGACATGATGACGATGCCGGGGCTCCCCAAGGTCCCCGCCGCGCGCGGCGTGAAGCTCCTCCCGAACGGGCAGATCAAGGGGCTGATGCAGAACGACTGATCGGCGCCGGCGCCGCGAGATCGGCGAACCGGAACGGGACGAGCTCGCGGAGCGCGCGGAGGTCCGCGCGCCGGTAGCTCCACGCCGCGCCGGTCAGCGCCGTCGCGTTCTCGCAGAAGACCATCGCCGCGCGGTCCTCCTGGCGCACCTCGGCGGGCGCGCGGCCGTCGATCGGCCTCGTGCCGAGGAGGTGCAGGCCGCCGTCGTCGCGCCGGACCACCCAGTCGGGGTGGTACATGCGCAGGTTCCCCGCGTCGTCGAGGTGCTCGATCGCGAAGCCGAACTGCGCCGGCAGCTTCGCGAACGCGTCGACGTCGGGCGCGGCGTCGAGGAAGCGGGCGAAGTCGCGATCGAGCTCGTCGTCGCACGCGACCAGGTTGAAGACGGTGCGCCGCGCCTCGACGACCAGGCGCGACCACGGGAACGGCGCGCACGACGAGAGCGCGCGCGGCGGCGACACGGCCGCGGCGCGCGCGGGGGGGACCGTCACGTCGCGGAGCGCCCTGGTGAACGCGTGGACCGCGGCGCGCGACGCCGCGTCGCTCGCCACGGCGCGCGCGACGTCCGGGCTCGCGAGATCGACCGGCCCGCCGAAGAACCGCTCCACGAAGAGCTCGCGGACCTTGGGCGCGAGCGCGCCGAACTGCGCGGGCAGCCGGGCCTCGCGCGCCGCCCGCCGCGCGCACGCCGCGATCGCCTCCTGCGCCGCGCAGGGCCGCGGCGCGGGCCCCGGCGGGAGGGCGGCGGCGAGGCGCGTCGCGAGGTCGGGGAGCTCGAGGCGGTGCACGTCGATGGCGGCGATCTGCTCGGCGACGCTCCGCTTCCGCACGAGGCCCGGCGAGAGGACGGGCAGCGCGACGTCGAACGCCGCGCGCGCGGCGAGCGGCGCGACCGTCGTGATCGCGACGCGGTCGCTCGCGAGATCGACGCGGTCGAGCGCGATCTCTTCGAGGTCCTCGAGCCCGTCGACGAGCTCGAGGAACTTGTCGTTCCCGATGACGTCGATCCGCTCCTGGTACCCCGCCGCCGGCTGCCCGCGGAACATGAGGCGCAGGCCGCGCCCGATCGCCTGCTCGGGGAGGATCCGCGCGCGCGCCGAGAACGGGCGCAGGCCGAGGACGACGGTGACGTTCCGGACGTCCCACCCCTCGCGCAGCATGAGGACCGACACGATGGCGCGGACCTCGCTCGCCTCGTCGTCGACGGTGCGCGCGAGCGCGCGCGCCTTCTCGAGGTCGGCCTTGGTGACCTCGCCGGCCGCGTTGGTGTGGATGACGAGCGTGCGCTCGCCGCCGAGCTCGTCGGGGTAGCGCGCGCGGAGCCACTCGCCGACGTCGTCGGCGTCGCGCGTGCTCGCGAGCATCGCGAAGAGGATCGGCTTGGCGCGGAGCGGGCGGAGCTCGCGCCCGTACTCCCGCCACCGCTCGACCGCCGCGACGAGGTACCCCTCGTAGCGCTCCGACGCGCGCTCCGACGGCGCCTCGGTCGCGCGCGCGTCGCCGCGGGTCGGCCGCTTCACGACGCCGTCGAGGATCGCCTGCTTGAGCGGGTAGTCGGAGATCGTCCACGGGAAGAGCGCGCCGTTCCGGAAGCGCGGCGTCGCGGTGAAGTCGAGCTGCGCGTTCACCCGCGCCCGCTCGTGCAGGGCGGCGATGACGGCGCTCCACTCTCCGTCCTCGGCGTGCGTGTGGTGCGCCTCGTCGTTCAGGACGAGGAGCGGCCCGCCGCGCTGGGCGATCCGCTCGCGAAAATTCGACGGATCGACGCGCGACGCCGGCGCGCGCGGGCCGAGGAGCGCCGCGATGGGGGCCGGCTCGCTCGACGCGGACGATGCCGGCCGATCGTAGAGCTGCTGCACGTTGGTCAAGAAGAGCGCGCCCTCGGCGTGCCCGCCCGCGCCGTCCCCGCGCGACACGCAGTCGAGGTCCCAGAGGGTGCGCATGTCGCGCGGCACGACCGGATCCGCCTCGAAGATCCGCCCGCCGGCGAAGTCGGTCCGCAGGCGCTCGTAGACGATGACGTTCGGCGCGACGAGGAGGAACGTGCGCGCGTACTCGGCGGCGCGCTCGCCGCTCTCGCGCCGCGCGTTCAAGAACTGCCACGCCACGGCGAGCGCGATCACCTTCGTCTTGCCGCTCCCCGTGGCCATCTTGACGGCGCAGCGGGCGAACGCGTCCGAGGCGAACCGCGACGCCACGGGCACGTCCGGCGCGTACCTCGCGACGAGGTCCGCGCGCGAGCGGATCCGCTCCTTCTCCCACACGAAGACGATCGTCTCGACCGCCTCCCTCTGCGCCGGGTGGTACGCGAAGCGCGCGCCGCCCGCGAGGCGGTGGTCGCTCTGGAACCAGTACGCGAAGAGGCGGCGCGTCGTCTCGGTGATCCCCTCGTACCCGGCGGCCCGCCACGCGCGCACCGCCTCGCGCAGGCGGGGGACGCACGCCGCGGTGCGGAGCTTCGACGTGATGTCGAGGAGGCTCTCGGTCCAGTCCTCGGCCCGGCGCAGGCGCCGCGTGCTCCTCCGCCCCCGGCCCGTCGGACCCGCCATCGCTCAGTCGACCTGGACCGTGAACGTCGCCGTCGTGTCGGCGCCGAGGAGGTCTATCACCTTCACCATGACGACGTAGGTCCCGGGCCCTTCGTACTCGTGCGTCGCGGCCAGCTCGAGCTTCGGATCGCCCGCGGTGCGGTACGACTGCCAGGCGTTGTGGAACGTGTCGCGCCGGTAGTCCCAGTCGATCGCCCAGTAGTCGACCCACTGCGACCAGTGCTGGATGGCGGAGCGCACCTCCTCGGGCAGGTCCTCCGCGGGCATCAAGAGCTCGGAGAGCGTGACGGTGACGCGGTGCCCGCAGACCTCCGCCTCGGTGAAGAACGCGCGGAGCTCGAAGAAGTCCTTGTCCTGCACGTCGCCCTGGTCGACGGCGCGCTTGTCGAGCACCTCGCGCGGGATCCGCCGGAACTGGACCTCCACGCCGAAGTCGATCGCGGTCCGCCGCGCCGCCTCGGCGACCTCGAACGCGAACTCCCAGCCGAGGATCTCCACCGCGCCCCGCTCGCTCCCCGCGGCGCGCGCCACCTCGCGGGCGACGGCGAGCACGTCGTCGTCGGTGACGGGCGCGTCCACCGCGCCGACGTGGATGAAGCGGCCCGCCTTCGCGCCGTGCAGCCACGCGTAGCCGGTGAGCGGCTCGGCGTGGAAGAGGTCGAGCACGAACCTGCGGTACGCCTCCTCTTTGGCGGCGCGCTCGTCGGGCGCGAACTCGGCGGACATCCACGCCTGCCGCTCGTACTTGCCGAGGTTCTGCACCACGAACGGGCGCACGCCGGGGATGGCGAGGAGGCGCTTTCGCGCGGTGTGGATCGAGAAGCGGCCGAGGTCGCACGTGATCCACCGCCGCCCCATCTTCTCCGCGACCGCGGCGGTCGTCCCCGATCCGCAGAAGCAGTCGAGGACGAGGTCGCCCGGCGTCGTCGCCCACCCGATGATCCGCTCGAGGAGCCCCTCCGGCTTCTGCGTGTCGTAGCCGAGGTCCTCGCGGCGCGACCGGTGGCGGAGCGGCCGCACGTCGTAGTCGTCCCACAGCGTGTCGACGGGCTGGTCCTTGTACCAGGCGCCGTCCGCCCCCTTGCGGAGGAAGTACTTGATGGAGATCCCGCCGGTCTGCGCGTCGTGGATCCGCCCCTCTTCGCGGAGGCGCGCGAGGCTCTCGTCGGTGTAGTCGCCGCGCGGCGCGGTCGTATAGAAGAGCGCCTTGGCTTCGTCCCACATCGCGCCGCGCGGCTTCCCTTCGCGATCGACGTCGACCGCCTCGCTGCGGATCGGCGCCACGCCGGAGAAGAGCGAGCCGGGCGTCTTCGAGTAGACGTAGATCGTGTCGATGACGCGCCCGAGCTGCTTCGCCGCGGCCTGCCGCCCGAGGTTCGGCGCGCGGCGCCAGATGATCTCGTTGCGGAACGTGTCGCGGCCGAACACCTCGTCGAGGATGCAGCGCACGTAGCTGTTCACGCGCCAGTCGCAGTGGACGAAGATCTTCCCGTCGTCGGCGAGGAGCTCCTTCAGGAGCGCCGCGGTCTCGTAGAACCAGAGGAGGTACGAGTCGAGGCCGCGGCCCCACGTGTCGCGGTACGCCTTCATCTCGAGCATCGACGGGCGCTTCGTCAGCGACTCGTCGCTCCCCGGGATCGCCGTGGTGAACGAGAAGTCGGCGCCGGTGTCGAACGGCGGATCGATGTAGACGAGCGTGACCTCGCCTTTGACGTCGGGCAGCAAGCTCGGCAGGACGTATTTCTTGTCACCCCAGATCAGCCGGTTGCGCCACGCGCGGTCCTCGGACGGCGCGCGGGCGCGGGCGCGCTCCTCCGCGCTCACGTTCACCGTCTCCACGGTCTGGAACGGCAGGGCCACGCGGAGCGGCGCGACCCGCTTGCCGTCCCTGTATTTTCCGTCCCAACGGAGCTCCGTCACGGACGCCCTTCTACCACATGAACCTCGACGCGCCTCCGCGCTGGACGCGCAGCCTCGCCGCTCGACGCGCTACTCGGCCGCGCCCTTCGCGCGGCGGATCGCGCCGGCGACCTCGTCGGCGGTGGGCGCGGGGCGCGGGACGGGCGTCATGAGCGGCTCGTCGGCGACCGGGAGGAGGATCGTGAACGTGGTGCCCGATCCGGACTGCGTCTGCACGTCGATCGTGCCGCCGGCGTTCTGCACGATGCTCTGGCTGATCGCGAGGCCGAGGCCCGTCCCCTGCTCCTTCGTCGTGAAGAACGGGACGAACAGGTTCTTCAGGATGTTCTGCGAGATGCCCGGGCCGCTGTCGCGCACCGCCACCTCGACGAGCTCCTCCTCGCCGCGCTCGCTGAGCGGCCCCTCGCCGGAGAGGCTCTTTCGCCCACCCCACACCGATCGCCCGCGCCGCCTTATCGCCGTCGACACGACGATCCGGCCGTGGCCGTCGAGCGCCTGGAACGCGTTCTGGATCAGGTTGATGAGCACCTGGCGGAACTGCTCGGGGTCGATCTTCGCGCGCGGGACGCCGTCGCAGAGCTCGAGCTGCACCTCGGTGTTCTCGCTCTTCTGGCTGAGGAGGATCTGCACGGTGCGGCGGACCGCGCCGTTGACGTCGAGGGGCACCGGGTTCCCGGCGTGGGGGCGCGCGTAGTCGAGGAAGCTGCCGACGACGCGGTTCAATCGATCGACCTCCTCGAGGATGATCCCGATGAACTCCCGCGACTCGGCGGTGCTCGGCCCGGCCGACCCCTCCTCGAGGAGCTGCGCCGCGCCCTTGATCGAGCCGAGCGGGTTCTTCACCTCGTGCGCGAGGCCGGCCGCCATCGCGCCGAGCGCGGCGAGGCGATCGCGCTCCTTCATCCGCGAGTAGATCCGGCTGTTCGCCACCGCGACGCCGATCTGGGCGGCCACCGTCTCGAGGAGCGCGATCTCCTCGGGGCTGAACGCGTCGCGCACCCGCTCGTCGGCGACGCAGACGATGCCGACGATCTCCTCGCCGTCCCCCTTCACCGCGAGGAGCACCGCGTTGCGCAGCGAGCCGAGCGTGGCCGCCGCGGCCGCGGTGATCGGCGACTCGACGCGCCGGCTCGCGGTCGCCTCCGTCGCCTCGCGCCCCACCTCCTCGAGCGACACGGCGTTGTCCTTCTGGAGCCGATCGAGGATCGGCCGGACGCCGAGCGACTCGATCCGCTGCGGCGCCGCCTCGCCCACCGATCCGGAGAGGTCGTAGCCGTCGCCGTCCTTGTCGCGGAGGTAGATCGCGCACGACGTGACGCGCCCCGATCGCTCGAGCCCGGCGAGGAGCGTGTCGACCATCTCGTCGATCTCGAGGACGTACGACAGGTGGCGCCGGAGCTCGGCGACGCTCGTCTCGAGGTCGTACCGCTCGCGGAAGAAGACCTGGCGCAGGCGCTTCTCCGACGCGTACTGGAGCGGCTCGAAGAGCACCAAGAAGACGATCGCCGCGAGGACCGCGTTGTAGACGTTGTAGACGGTGTTGAACTTGATCGTCGGCAGGTAGTCGAAGCGCGGCGCGACGTAGCTGCCGAAGAGGTAGAACGCGCCGCCCAGCGCGAACGCGAGCCCCGTCGCGACGACGAGGCGCCGCGCCATGTCGTACAGATCGGCGAGGCGCGGGCGCGCGAGCGACTCGGCGAGGACGAACAGGAAGACGATGGACAGCACCGCGCCGAACGGCGGCATCGAGATCCTAAGGACCCACAGGAAGTCGCCGAGCGTCGCCGCCGTCGCCGCCGCGCCGATGCTGACGAGGAAGCGGACGCGGTCGCGCACCGCGCGCGACGTGCTCTGCCGGCCGCGCCGCCAGAGCGACACGAGCGCCGCCGCGAGCAGGCCGAAGACGTAGAAGAAGTAGACGAGGCGGAGCGACGTCGGCGCGTCGCTGTCCTGCGGGGGCGCGACCAGCGCGATCGCGAGCATGGGCACGCAGAGCGCCGTCGCGACGCGCGTCAGCTTGGAGCGCTCGCGCCGCTCGAGCGGGACGATCGCCTGAAAGAGGTGCACCGCGAACTGCGGCAGGAGCACCGTGAGGATCGCGGTGATGTACGCCCAGATGCCCGGCGCCGCGATCAGCGTCCCGGGCGGCGGCGCCTCGAACAGGCCGTGGAGCGACTGGCTCCCCCACCACAGCCCGACCTCGCCCGCGAACGCGGCGAGCAGCCAGTGCACGGCGCGCCGCCCGCGGAGGAGGATGGACAGCGCGATCGCCAGCGCGAGGCACGCGCAGAAGAGCGTCGTGATCGGGCGCAGCGTCGCGTACTCGTCCATGCCGCCTCAGTGTGTCACACGCGCGGAGCGGCGCGGGCGTCGAAGGCCGCGGCGCGCCCGCGGCCGCGCGCGCGATCTCGGCGGACGCGCCGCCGCCCGCGGCCGCGCCCGTGCGTCATCGAGGCGTCAGAGGACGAGGGTGCGGACGAGCTCGCGGAAGAACTTCGCGCCTTCGCCGATCCACTTCACCGGCGCGCGCTCGTCGGGGCCGTGCGCCATGTGCGACGCCATGATCTCGCGCAGCGAGCCGGCGACCGGCGAGATGCCGTACGACCGGATCCCGACGGCGCGGAGGTAGCGCGAGTCGGTCGCGCCCGACACCATCGACGCGAGCACCGGCGGGCCGCCGAGCATCGACCCGCTCACCTTCTTCACGGCGTCGAACACCTCGCCGTCGGCAGGCGATCCGGGCGACTCGCCGAACGACGGACCGGGGACGATCTCGATCGCCGGGTTCCCCATCGCCTTCGCGAGCGAAGCCTGCGTGTCGGCCAGCGTCTCGCCGGGCAGGACGCGGCAGTTGACCGTCGCCTCGGCGGTCGTCGGCAGGACGTTGTCCTGCGGCGATCCCTGGAGCATCGTCGTGACGCAGGTCGTCCGGATCTGCGCGTTGTAGATCCGCTCCTTCGACAGGACCTTGTCGTCTTGGGGCGCGATCTTCGGCGCCGACGCGACGACGTGCTTGAGCGCCGCGACGTTCTCCGGCTTCGCGCGCGCGATCTCGGCCGAGAGCACGTTCTTCACCTCGGGCAAGAGGCGCGCGGGGAAGCGGTGCTCGCCGATCTTCACGAGCGCGCGCGCGAGCACCGTCGCCGGGTCGTTCTCGACCGGCGGCACCGACGAGTGCCCGCCGTTGCCGCGCACGATCAGGCGGTAGGACTGGAACTGCTTCTCGCTGACGCCGATCGACACCTGCTCGACCTTGGTCATCGCGTCGTCGACGCGGAGCGCGCCGCCCTCGTTGAGGGCCACCTCCGCGTCGATGAGGTCCTTGTGCTTCTCGGCGAGCCACCGCGCGCCGGCCATCCCGCCCGTCTCCTCGCCGGCCGTGAGCGCGACGATCACGTCGCGCGAGAGCGGCGCCTTGGCGCGCGCCATCTCGAGCGTGGTCGCGACGATCGCCGCGGCCATCGCCTTGTCGTCGTTCACGCCGCGCCCCGAGAGGAAGCCGTCCTTCTCCGTCGGCGTGAACGCGGGCACCGTCCACGGCTGCCCCTCCACCGGCACGACGTCGATGTGGGCGATGAGGAGGATCGGCTTCTTCTTCCCCTCCCCTTTGAGCCGCGCGATCAGGTTGCCGCGCCCCGGCCCCGACTCGAGGATCTGCACCGGCACCCCGGCGCGCTTGTACCGCTCGGCGATGGGCTCGAGCGCCTTCGTCTCGTTCCCGTGGCTCGTGTCGGTCGCGACGAGCTCCTCGAGGATCTGCCGGTCCTCGGCCTCGTACGTCGCGGGCACCGCGGGCGCGGGCTTCGCGGGCGGCGCCGCGGTCGTCACGCCGGCGGTCGCCGCGGACGGGAGCGGCGCCGACGCCGTGTGGCGAGGCGCCTCGGGAGCCGCCGCGGGGGGCGCGTCCACCGCGCCACCACCGCACCCGACGACGATCGGCGCCAGGACCAAGAGCGTTCGAGCGATGTTCATGGCGCGCATCCTAATGGACATCGACGAGGAGCACGCGCCCGTCGTCCCTGGCGCCTCGGTCCGCGCCGACGAGCAGCGGTCTTGGATTCTGGAAGAGCCGCTCCTATGTTTCGCCGTCGCATCGCGATCGCTCGCCGTAAACGTCCTACATGCGGCGCAGATATGCGACGTCGGTCGAGGCGCTCGGGGGCGCGTTCGAGTCACGCGATCGTCGCGCCGATGTGTCGTCGTCTCTTCTTCCTGCAGCACAACGGCGTAGTATCCGTATGGTTTCTGTTCGGCTGTTGAACGCGTCGTCCGCGACAGGACGAATGGGTGGCGATGAAGTCGGATCGAAGTAAGCACGTGTGGAGCGTCGCGCGGCGGCTCGGGACCTTCGCGGGAGCGGCGGTCGTGGGCCTCGGCGTGCTCTGCGTGGCGTTCGATCATCGCTTTCACCCGAGGCCGTCGCGCCCGTCGTTCGCGCCGCCCGCCGACCAGGCCGACGCGGATCGGCAGGACATCGACGCGCTCGCGCAGATCCTCTCGCTGGACGAGAGCTTCGACGACGCGAAGCGCGCCGCGTTCGAGCGGCAGCGGGCGGCGCTCCGCGCGCGCACCGGCAGGCTCACGCGCGCGCAGTTCGAGCTCGGGATCGCCTCGCTCGTCGCGCTCTCGGAGAACGGGCACACCACCGTCAGCACCACGCAGCGCGCCGGGCGCTTCGCCCGCGTCCCGCTCCGCTTCGCGTGGTTCGCGGAGGGCCTCTTCATCGTCCGCGCGACCGCCCGGCACCGCGATCTCCTCGGCGCGCAGGTCGAAGAGATCGACGATCGCCCGCCCGAGGACGTCCGCGCCGCCGCGCGCCCGTTCCTCTCGGGCACCCCGGAGCTGTCGTGGCCGTACGCGACGCTCCTCTTCGAGGAGCCGACGCTCCTCCACGCCATCTGGGCCGACGCGCCGGAGGGGCGCCTCGCGCTCCGGCTCCGCATGCCGAGCGGCGAGGTCGCGTGGCGCGACATCGTGCCCGTCGAAGCGAACCCGGAGACCCCGCCGATCGAGCCGGTCCGCGTGATCGCGCCCCGCGCGATCGCCGGCGAAGGGCCGGAGTGGAAGACGGCCATCGCGGACGACGGCGACCTCCCGGTGAGCCTGCTCGAGCCGGATAGGAGCGTCTACGACGCGGACATGAGCGGCGGCGTCTACGTGCGCGTCAACGCGATCCAGGACGACGACCGCGGCCCGCTGAACGACCAGCTCGCGCAGATCCTCGCGCGCAGCCCGGCCGGCGGGTGGCGGTGGTTCGCGCTCGACCTGCGCTTCGACGGCGGCGGCGACTACACGAAGACGCTCGCGTTCACGCGCGAGCTCGGCGAGCACATCCGCCCCGACGGCACGCTGTATTTGATGACCGGGAACTCGACCTTCTCCGCGGCCATCGTGACGCTCGCGCGCGCCAAGGCGCTCACCCCCGCGAGGTCGATCATCGTGGGCGAGATGGTCGGCGATCACCAGCCGTTCTGGGCCGAGCGCGGCGAGGCGCTCGTCCTCCCGAACAGCGGCATCCGCGTCAGCTACGCGACCGGCAAGCACGATTGGTCGCGCGGGTGCATGAACCCGCTGTCCTGCTTCTGGCTCAATCTCCCGTACGGCGTCGCGGCCGGCGACCTCGCGCCGGAGCGCCCCGTCGCGTGGCGCTACGCCGACTACGTGATCCGCCGCGACACGGTGCTCGACGCCGTCCGCGACGCGGTGGATCACGGCGGCGAGCGCGGCGCGTTCGTGCGCTGATCCATCTGGACGGCGATTCCAGCAGAACGGAAAAGAGCGCCGCCGTTTAGGCGTTATGTCGACCGGACCACCCCGATTGAACGTCGCACCCCGCTTACCGCGTTGATCGCGGCCGGCCGCATCTCCCGCCGCGAAGCGCGGCGTCTCCGGACACAACGAACCTGCTCGAGATCCTGCGCTGGCTCACCGACGTCGCGGTGCGCATGGTCAACGAGGAGGCGTTCCCCCTCCATGCCTCTTCGTCGACGCTTCGAGACGGTTGCGACTGGGAAGTCCGAGCGATTATGACGCGCTTTCGAACGGGGCCTTACGCGACCGCGTACCACCTGAAAAATCGCCGATTCATCGACGAAGAGCGCCGCGCGCGGATCGTCGCGGAGCTCGTCGCGTGAGCCAATCTGGACGTCGAGATCGAGCGCGGTGTCCCCGGCGGCGTCGGCGAGTCGCTGCACGTCGGCCGCGAATGACCGGAGCGGTCCATGGCCGGGTCTCCGTTACGACGTGAGGATTTCGGCGCGCACGTCGCCGAAACGCCTTCCAAGATACCACGCCCGGTTCCCGTCCCGCGCGAGCTTTCCCGCCGGAGACCTCCGCAGCGAAGCCCCGGCCGCGCCCCTCACGTCGACGACGTCGATCTCGAAGGCTTTTGCGACCTTCTGCCGGATGTCATGGGCGATCGAAGGCCACGCCTCTTCGCTCGCGTCGCTCTCGAAGACGACGACGATGCCTTCGATCCCGACCTTTCCGACGTCGACGCGGAAGCACACCGAGCACCCGGATCGCACGCCAAGGACCCCGTTCGCGATGTCCTCGACGTCCTGGGGATACACGTTGCGATCGCCGACGATGACGAGGTCGTCTTTGCGGCCCGTGACGAAGACGTGGCCGTCCTCGTCGACGTATCCGAGATCGCCCGTGTCGTAAAAGCCCTCTTCGTCGAAGAGGTCGACGTCGAGATCCTCGCGGCGGTCGTATCCGGAGAAGAGGTACGGCGTCTTCACGAGGACGTGCCCCGCGTGGCGCAAAGGGAGCGGCTGCCCGCCGGCGCCGGCGATCCGGATCTCGCAGTGCTTCAGCGCGCGGCCGGAGCTCACGTGCGTGACGCACGCGACCTTCGCCGGATCGGAGGGCACGGCCTGACGGCCGTTGAGCCATTTCGCTTCGTTGATCGTGACGACCTTCGGCGCGTCGTCCGGGCCCGACGCGGCGACGATCGCGACCGATTCGGCCATCCCGTACGCGACGTGGAGCGCGGTCCGCGGAAAGCCGAGCGGCTCGAACCGCTCGAGGAACGCACGGGCCGTCACCTCCGACACCGGCTCGCCGCTCGAATACACCGCGCGCATCGACGACAGGTCGATCCGACCTTCGGGGCGCGCCTCCTCGGCTACGACGGTGTCGGCTTGGACGGTGTTGGCCAGGACGGCGAACGCGAAGCTCGGGAACGTGGCGTGCGACACGCGGTGCTTCGTCACCGCTTCGAGGAACAGCGCAGGGTTCGACGCCCACTCGAGCGGCGACAGCCACACGACGGGCGCGCCGAGGCGGAGCGGCGCGATGAACGAGCCGATCATCCCGAGGTCGTGAGAGAGCGGTAGCCAGCTCGCGAAGACGCCGCCCGTCGGATCGGAAGTGCGCGACGTGCGCGACAAGAGGCCATCGATCTGCCTCTCCACCATCCCGTGCGTGAGGAGGATCGACCTCGGCTGCCCGGTGATCGCGCCCGAGTGCTGGAGGAGGAGCGGATCTTCCACCTTGGCTTTGTACGGGCTCGGCAACGGGCCCTTGCCCCGCGAGACGTCCGCGTAGGTGACGTGCGGGATCTCGCTCGTCCACGCGACGGGGACCTCGAAGGCGCTCCCGCCGATCGCGAGGAGCTTCGCGCCGGCGAGCTTCAGCGTCGCTTCGAGGCGCGCCCAGTACGTCGATCGATCGACGAGGGCGTCCGGCTCGGGGAGCACCCACGGCACCGCGCCGCACCATACGGCGCCGAGCCACACCTTGTAGAGGTCGAGGTCGTGGCCGCCGAGGAGGGCGACGACGTCGCCGCGTTGGATCCCCTCGCTCCTCAAGAACGACGCCGCGCGCCCCGCCCCGTCCCGCATCTCGGACCAGGTGAGCGAGCCCTGCTTCTTTCGTTTGGAGAAGATCTGGACACCGATGCCCGTCGGGTCTTTCTCCGCGTGCTCGCGGAGCAGATCGAGAATTCGCGCGGGCCTCATTTCATATTTCAACGATACTTCCCTCGAAAAACCGAATGCGCGCACCGCGCTGTCGAGTCGCTGCGACAGCGCGGTGCGACGTCGCCCGTGGAGGTTGCGGCTCACCGCGAGCCACGCTCGAATGCCTCCACCAGGTACTTACCATGCGCCTTCGCTTTGTCCCGCGCTTCCGGCGACGCCTTTCGTCAATCACCCTTTCCAAACGCGCTAGACGGATAGCGCCCTACAGGCGTGCGCGCGCGGTTTCACGCGATGAGGCGCGAATCGCAGAGCTCGTTCGGCCGAACCGAAGATAGTAAACGAGCGTTCGTCGACTAACGGTCCACCCCATTCGTCGACGAACGGTCCACGACCGTAACGACGCGGGCATACGCCGCCTCACGCGTGATTTCCGCGGCTCCATGCGGCCGGCTCACCCGTGGTGAGGGCGGACGCCCCGATGGACCATCGAACGACCAGGCTCGTCCGTCGCTCCGCCCGCGTTGCAGAGCTGAAATACGCGACCCGGCGCGCGTTTCACGAACGAACGTCTCGCGACGTAGCGAGGACGACTCGAGGGGACGCGCACGTCGCCGAACAGGTGCCGTGGACCGGCGGTACGCCGTCGCCCGTTCACCAAGTCCACCTCTCGCAAGAGGCCGCGCAGATCCGCGAGGAAGTCCGGCCGGGCGTGCCGTGACCTCGGGCTTCTCTCGCTTCGTCTCCTCCGACGTGGCGCCACGGAGCATGAAGCCTACGCGGCCTCCTCGCCCGGATGGGCAATGCAAAAAAGCGAGGCGGCGGAGCGCTCGGACATCGAGCGCTCACGCCGCCTCGTTCCAGCGCGACCTGCGACCGAACGGCGCTCGTCACGCCGCGGAGACGGGCGCGCCTTTCTTGGCGTTCTTGGCGCGAGCGGCGTCGCCGGCGCGGCGGATCGCTCCATAAAAATCGACCGCCTTCGCGAGCTGCGTCCGCGTCTTCGCGCTCCCCTCCGCCGCGACGCGCGCCACCTTGTACGCCGCGAGCAGGACCGGGCGGACGCGAGCGCCGAGATCGAGCGCGGTGTCCCCGACGTCGTCGGCGAGTCGCTGCACGTCGGCCGCGAACGACCGGAGCGCCTCGACGTGCGCGAGCCGGTCGCGCAGAAGATCCGTCTCGAGCGCCTTCGGATCGTTCCCGTCGTCGCGATCAGCGAGAAACGCATACGGCGCCGGGTCGCTCTTCACGGCGTCGAGCACCGCCGACAGCGCCTCGACCTCGCCGCCGCGAAGCCGCCCGCCCGAATGGACGCGCGCATCGTGATCGAGCGATACGAGCCCCGGCAAAAGCTCCTGGATCGCAGCGAGATGAGCGCGCGCCTTGTCGAGGCGCACCTTCAGATCATGGACGGGGATATTGGCCACTTCGACGTTTGCCTTGGACATGGTTCACTTCCTTCGATGGGACGCGAGGTGCGTCCCGCCAGCGCCATGCCCTGTACGCCGCGGCGAGCGAGCCGATCTTTCGGTTCTCGCGAATTCGTCATTCCCGCTCCTCACGCCACGATATCACGAGTCGCGACGTCGCGAGACGCGTTTAGCGCCACGGACAGCGGCGGCCTGGGGAGAACCGAGCGGGGTGCGCGCGCATTCCGGGAAACGGAGAGAGCGCCCTCGATGGCGGCGATTCTCCTCCGATCACGCGACGCTGCTCTCTCCACACGGCAGCGTCCTCTCCGAACATAGGACGCGGCTCTCTCCACACGGCAGCGTCCTCTCCGAACATAGGACGCGGCTCTCTTCACACGGCAGCGTCCTCTCCGAGCATAGGACGCTGCCCTCTTCACACGGCAGCGTCCTCTCCGAACATGAGACGACGCTCTTCTTCAGTCCGGACGACGGCGTGTTCGGGCGCAGCGTCATCTACGAGCACCTCTTCCTGATCCCGCCGAACCATCCGTGGCTCGGGCTCGCCGCCCCGACGCGTTCTCCGCGCTGCCGACGTAGCCCGCGCGCCTCACGCACCGTGCGGCTCGCTCGCGGACCGCGTCCGCGGGGCGACTCGAAATCGTCACAAACGGCGCCGCAACGTGGGGTGCTCGCCCGTGACGCGCACCCGCCTGCGGCCGGCAGCCCATCATCGCTCCGCGCTGCGGCGGACGCGAGCGCGAGGCGCCCCCCCATGGCGTCCACCACACCCGTTTCGTGCGATGCAGAACGATGGCTGACTCCTATCAGGTCAACCGTAACGTACGCAGCCATCACGCACGTTTCCTTTGCGCGGGCGTCTCGCCCTCGAATACGGTTTTCCGCGCGTCGTACGCCGGCGCTCCGCCGGACGTCTTCGCGCGCTGGGAGCCGACATGAAACATTCTTCCTCTTCGATGAAATGGATCGCTGGAACCGCCGTGCTGATGGCGGGCGTCGTCGCCGCGTGCACGGGGGATCAAGGGCCCGCGGGGCCGCCCGGCGCGCAGGGGGCGCCCGGCGCGCAGGGGCCGGCGGGGGCGCCCGGGTCGGGCGCGACGGCGGGCGACGGCGGGGCGGCGGGCAACGGCCCGCTCGTGGCGCTCTCTCCCCGCGCGAAGAAGGGGATGTCGATATCGCCGGTGCCGTTGGCGCTGGACGGCAAGACGCCGGCGCAGATCGAGCAGATTGGGCTGGGGAGCTACATCGTGAACGCCGTGAGCGCGTGCGGCGACTGCCACACCACGGATCCGACCAAGTTCCTCGGCGGCGGCGCGCCGTTTCCGCTCGACGGCTCCACCGTGGTGTACGGACGCAACCTGACGCCGGATCCCACCGGCATGAAGCTGAGCGAGGACGATTTCGTGACGGCGCTCCGCACCGGCCGCGACTCGTCGAGCGCGGGCGGCATCCTGCTCTTCATGCCGTGGTTCGATCTCCGGTGGCTGACCACGGCCGACATCAAGGCGATTTACGCGTATTTGAAGGTCATCCCGCCGGTGTCGAACACCGTGCCGGCCGATTCGAAGGCGACCTCGGCGCTGAACGGCTCGCCGGGCAAGCCGCCGTCGAAATACGATGAAGGCGCGGTAGCGCGCCTCCTCCCCCCGGAGGTGGACGCGTTCGGGAACCCGGTGCCCGATCCGGACGGCGTGGCGCGCGGCCTCGCGACGCGCGTGCTCGACGCGCCGGCGAACCTCGAGAGCTTGCCGGGCGCTCAACAAGAGGCGATCGGCCGCGGCTCGTATCTGGTGCACGCCGCGGCGTGCAACGACTGCCACACGAACCCCTCGCGCGGGCTCGCGCCCGCCGCGCCGGGGTACCTCACCGTGAATTCTGCGCAGTATTTCGCGGGCGGCGCCGTCTTCCCGGTGTCGCCGCCGCTCAACACGATGCTCCACATCCAGCGCTCCATGGCGGCCGATCTCACCGGGGCGACCCACGGCTTCCTGCAGGAGCCGGAGGACAGCCTCGCGCGCTTCCTCGCCGTCGTCACCAGCGGCACGCACGCCGACGAGTCGACCGACGGCGAGCCGGCGCGTCAGCTCGCATGGCCGATGCCGTGGACCGCGTTCCGCAACATGGAGACCGCCGATTTGAGCGCGATCTACACGTACCTCAAGGCGCTCCCCAAGGTCTTCGGCGCGAACGACAAGCAGACCTCGGACTACGCGCTCTTCTGCAACGCGACCGCGGACTGCCCAGGAGGGAGCACGTGCGACACGACGGCGCACGAGTGCGTCGGCACCCCGTGCACGCCCGCCGCGGCGGCGGAGGATTGTCCGGCCTGCCAGACGTGCACCGGCGCCGGTAATACCCAATGCGTGGCGCCGGCGGCGAGCAGCGCCTGCGTGGTGAAGGGGATCTGACGTACGGGCGCGCGCGGGCGTTCGGCCCGCGCGCGCCGTTATCCGCTCGAGAGCAGCCCACGACACTTCGCGGCGGCCACTCGCCGCACGCGCTCTTCTTTTGCGACGGAGAGCGCCCGGCGTACGCCTCCTGACACGGCGCTCGGCGGCTTCGCGCGCGTGTCGCACGTGGTCGTCGGCGGCGCGCGGCGCGGGCGGCGCGCTCATGCGCGAGATCGCGGCCGGGCGAAGCGACGCCGGGTGCACGCGGTGGGAGCTGCGCGTGAAGCCGCGAGGCACACCGTCGTACGCGCGAGACGGCGCGACGGGCGTGGACGGGCAGACCGCCGACGAATACGCGGCGCACCTGGAGGACGACCTCCAGTCGCTGCTCGAACGCGTGAAGACCGGCATCTACCGGGCGACGCCGGTGCGGCGTGCGTACATCCCGAAGGGCCGGTGACCGCGGCTGGTTCCAATGTGCGAAAGCCAACGATCTCAACGCGACGCGTCAGCTTCGACGCGCGTCGGCGCGCCGACGTCGAGAAAAGCAAATCGACCCAGAACGAAATATGTAGCGATCGTAAAATATACGGAAATACGGCTTCTATGCCCCTGACCAGGTGCGGCATGAGCGCCGCGACGGCAGTCGAGGGCCGAGCAGAAGTCCGCCGCAATAAGTCAATTGCCTACATACCACCCATGAAAAGGGTGGATGAGGGCGATAAATCCAAACAAAACTGAAATTGGGGCGCGGTCGGAAGCCCGAAACATTCCGTATCGACTTAGCGGCTTGAACGTCCGAGGGGGGGCGCGGCGACCTGTTCCTTTGGTGGCTCCGAATGCTATGTACATCGCGCCGCCTCGGATGGCAGCCGTTCATTCCGCTCGAAAAGGAGTCCTATGCGACATTCTATATTATGGATTGCTGGTGTAATCGCAGGCTCGGTGGCGTTCTATGGCTGTTCAGCCGAAGGCGGCGGCGGCGAGTCAGGGAGTGAAGATTCGGTCTCGCCCACTGTGCGCGAGACCACCAAGGCCAAGCTCATCACAGCGGAGACGTTGGCCGCGACCGATCTGGGGAACATCACGGAAGAGGGCTTGCTCGATTACGGCACCAAGGTGTTCGCCGAGAACCCGACGACGCTGCTCGAGGCCGCGGAGTCCCACTCCTATCCTCTCAACGGCAAGGCCGGCGGCGTCGTCACGATCAACGTCAACGGCCAGACCTGCGGTGCCCCGGACACCATGGTCTTCCTCTTCGGCCCGGAGAACGCCTCGGGCGATCGCGGCGTCGATCTGATCCACAACGACGACGCGGGCGGCGCGTGCGCGCTCGACTCGAAGATCGCGGGGTTCACGCTCCCGGTCGACGGCGAGTACCTGATCGTCGTCTCGAGCTTTCAACAGGCCGGCGGCGGCCACTACTCCCTCACGACCTCGTGTGACAACGGCGCCTGCGCGCTCCCCGGGGCGCTGACGTTCAAGACCTCGCGGCTGGCACAAACCGACATCGACAAAGGCCTGTTCACCCCCGCCGCGCTGTTCGACGTCGGGGACTTCCTCTTCGAGACCGTCTACAAGGTCGAAGACGGGATGGGCAACGCCTTGAACGGCTTGCCGGCGGGAACGAACCCCCGGCCGAACTTCCGCAACCCCCCCGTCCACTTCGCCGCGTTCGGCGCACCGGAAGCCCAGAGCTGCCTGACCTGCCACAACGCCGGCGGCGACGACGGCGCCGGGGACAAGCTCCACGACATCTTCCAGATCGGTGACGGCGTCAATCAATCGAGCGGTGTTCAACGAAACGCGCCGGTCGTTCTCGGCAACGGCTTCAGGCAGCAGATCGGCATCGAGATGACCGCCGACCTCCAGAGCCAGCTCGCGGCTGCCAAGGCGTCCGCGGCGTCCACGGGCGCTGCGGTCACGAAGGCGCTGAGCACGAAGGGGATCTCGTTCGGCCAGCTGATCGCGAAACCCGACGGATCCGTCGACACCACCGGCGTGGTCGGGGTGGACGCCGACCTGGTCGTCAAGCCGTTTGGCTGGAAGGGCCGCGAGGCGACGCTAAGGCGGTTCGTCGAAGGCGGGTTCCGCGTGCACTTCGGCATGCAGACCTCGCCGTCGATTGCGAAGAATTGCGCGGCGCCCAACCCCAACACGTTCGGCAATGGACCGGATTGCCATGATCCGGACGGCGACGGCGTCATCGACGAGATCACCGAAGGTCAGTTGAGCGCCATGGCCGTCTACATGGGGCTGCGAGAGACGCCGGTGCGCGTCCCCGCCTTTTCGCCGACCGAGCAGGCTCGGGCGGCTGCCGGCGAGCAGCTGTTCAACAGCGTCGGTTGCCCCACCTGCCACACCACCACGATGCTGCTGAACAATCCCGTCCACGTCGAGCCCGCCGACACCACCGGGGGAGCTGGGATCACGCTCCACCTCGCGACCGACAACAAGTCCCCCCACCCGGCGCCGAACGCCAACGGCTCGATCACGGTCGAGTTGTGGAGCGACTTCAAGCGCCACGATATGGGCACCGCGCTCGCGGACAGCAAGCCGTTCAACCAAATCTCGGCGTCGCAGTTCATCACCCCGCCGCTCTGGGGTGTCGCGACCTCGGCGCCGTACCTCCACGACGCTCGCGCCGCGACGCTGGATGATGCCATCCTCGGCCACGGCGGTGAGGCCCTGGCCGTGCGCAATGCCTATGCGGCATTGGCGGTAGACGATCGCGCGAAGATCCAGGAGTTCCTCGGGACGCTTGGCCGCACCGAAAACATCGTGCCCCCTCCGGTGTGCGTCAACGGCACGTCCAGCGCGCAAGGCCTGCCGCGTTCGATCCCGGACAACAACACCACCGGCATCACGTCGGCGATCTCGGTGAGCGGCGACGGCACGGTCGGCTCGCTCGCGCTGTCGCTGAACATCACCCACCCGTTCCGCGGCGACCTCAAGGTCACCCTGATCTCTCCCACCGGCACTCAGTTCGTGGTCAGTAACCAGGAAGGTGGATCTGCCGACAACATCGTGATCACGAGTCAATCGATCACTACGTTCAACGGGCAGATCGCAGCGGGCACCTGGCAGCTGAAGGTCCAGGATTTGGCGGCCGCCGACGTCGGTACGCTGAACTCGTGGTCGCTCGCGATCGTTGGACACTGCGCCCCCTGGGCTGCTTCGGCGACCCCGAACCTGGCGACGGTCGACAACGGGAGCGCCTGCACCAGCCTGTCGGTGGCCGATACCGGTGATGCCGTCCTCGCCAAGCTCAATATCTCCGGCACCCACGACTTCCGTTCGGTGCTGCGAGGCACGCTCTCGCACAACGGCATCACCAAGGACGCGTTCCCGACCGGGACCTTCCCCTCCAGCAGCGGCATATTCAGCTTCAGCGACCGGAGCGTGGCCGGGTTCACCGGCAGCGCGACCGGAACCTGGACGTTGTGCATCATCGACACCGATGCGTTTGGCGACACCGGTGTGCTCAACACGTGGTCGGTACACGACTGATCGACCGGTGTAGGTGACGGCTTCGGGCGGCTGCCAGCAGGTCTGGCAGCCGCCTTCGAAGGCTCAGAAGAGCCGTCGCGCGCGCGGCGAGGGTTGTCGCGCGCGCTGTCGCTATTTCCCCTTCGGCCAGAGGACGTAGATCGCGTCCGGCGCGGTCGGCGTCGTCCTGGGAAAGACGATGTGCACCTTGGAGGGGACGAGCTCGATCTCGGCGTGGTCGCGGCCGTTGTCGGGGGTGAGGACGCAGTTGCCGGACGCGACGCAGTCGGTGTCGTCGACCCCGCTGAACGCGTTCGACAGCGCGGTGACGCTGACCCGGCTCGTCGGGTCGATCGCGACGGGCGCGCCGTCCTTGGCGATCTCACCGATCTTGACCGTGAAGTCGCCGCGCTTCGGGTCGGCGTTCTCGAGCGCGCCGAGGTAGCCGGCCTTCGCCGTGAGCTTGTAGGCGATCTGCGTCGTCGCGTTGTATTCGAGCTCGACCTCGCCGTCCCTCCCCCAGGCGATCGCCCCGTATCCAGGGTCTTCGGCCGTCACCGCGAAGCCGCCGCACAAGGTCGCGTCGGCGATCTGCCGGGTGGCGCCGTCGGGCGCGGGTCGCTCGATGCGGAGCCCGCCGATCGACAGCAGGCCGCCCTCGGCGTCGATGATCGGCGAGCTGTCCATCACCGCGTGCGCGGCGAGCGGCGTCGAGCAGTCGGCCCGGCCGCCTTTCCAGGAATTGTAAAATCCGACGATCCGGTTCGTCCCGGCCTCGAAGAGGACATAAAAAGAGAGATCGCGCGCGCCGAAGATGCCCATGCCGCTGCCGTCGTCGCCGACGATGAGGCACGTCGCCGACTCGTAGCAGGGGGGGACGCCGACGATCGAGTCCGGCGCGAACGTGGCCACGAGGGCCACGACGAGCTCGTCCGCCCAGGGCGCGCTCGACGGATCGCTCCAGTCGATCGGCATGTCGACGCCGTCGCGGAGCAACCGGGATATCCCCATCTCGTAGGCGTGCGCGCCGTAGCGGGACGCCGGCGGACTGCGGAACTCTATTTTTCCTTGGTAGTCGGTGCCGACCGACGTGTGATAAAGAACTCCGGACTCGACGTTGTACTGGACGGTCACGCCCCTGTCGCCGCCCCACGTCGCGGTGGCATAACCGTCCGTCAGCGCCGGCGACTTGACCGCGCAGCCGTCGGCGTTCGCCTCGTCGAACGTGAGCCCCTTCGGGTTCGCGCCGCGCACGACGTCGAGCCCGGCCAGCGAATACGGCGGGACGATCGTGGCGCTCAGCATCGACGCGAGGAGCCCCGTGCACGGAGAGCCCGTGGCGCTCGCGTCGCCGCGGCCCGCGTCCTGCGCGGGCCCGATGTCTCCGCCGTCGGGGGCCGCGCTGCTCGGACCGGTCGTCCCCACCTCGACCGCGTCGCCGGCGTCCCTCGCGCCGAGGTCGCGGATCTCGCCAGCGCCCAGCGCCCCTTCGGTGGAGCACGCGGCGAAGGCGGAGGCGCACGCGAGGACCCACGCGAAGAGGCGCGCCACCGACCCCACCATCGGCCGGCTCACGGCGAGGCTCCGACGAGCGCGCGCACTCGCGCGGCGAGCGGGCTCCGCGGATGATCGCGCAAGAACGCGAGGGCGAGGCGACCCGCCGTCGCGCGGCTCGCCGGGTCCCCGAGCTGCATGAGCGCGTCGATCTTCAACGCGGCCGCCTCCGGCGCGAGCGCCCCGTCGGGGAACGCGCGCGCGAAGTCGTCGAGGGCGCGCAGCGCCTGCGCGGCGTCGCCTCCGCGGAGCGTCGCGCTCACGGCGTAAAGCGACGACGTCTCACGCGCGAGCTCCGACGCCGAGACCGGCGGTGCTTCCGCGACCGCCGGCTCGAGAGGTGCGACGTCGCGCGGCTCGGTGGCGTCGATGATCCCGCCGCTCTTCGCCACGACGGACGGCCGCGCGCGCGCGACGGGAGGATCGACAGGAAGGGGCGGCGCTGCCGCGATCGCGCCGGCCGGCGGGCCCACCGCGGGCGGCTCCTTCGGCGCCACGTCGGGCGGCGACGTCCTCGCCGCGACGGAGCTCGCGCTCGGCGCGCTCGCCGCGATCGACGCGATCGGCGCGGCGGCGGGCTCCTTCGCTCGGCTCACG
>Ga0105247_10000904_pt1 | contig 22338 bp, 18 predicted proteins | sample KBSS24metaG_FD_81519 | JGI IMG/M metagenome (GOLD analysis project Ga0105247, IMG submission 81519) | Switchgrass rhizosphere microbial communities from Kellogg Biological Station, Michigan, USA - KBS S2-4 metaG | ecosystem: Host-associated > Plants > Roots > Rhizosphere > Soil | place...
GGCCGCGTCGGCGCGCAAATCGAGGACTATTTCCGGCCTTTGTGATAGCACGCGATGACGGTCGTGCGTCCTTCGCGCGCGCGTCTCATCGAAGGGTCGCCCCGGATGAACGCCCCCGATATGACAGCCTTGGACGAGCTGCTCGCCCGCGTGAACGCGCGCGCGGCGGCCGTCACGCCGATGATCGGCGGGGCGTCGACGCGGAAGTACTTCCGCGTCGAGCTGGAAGACGGCGGGAGCCTCGTCGCGATGTTCGTCCCCGACGGGGACAAGCCGGAGGAGATCCAGAAGGGGCCCGCGGGCGGCGCCCGGCGGTGGCCGTTCCTCGAGGTGGGGGAGCTCCTCCGCGAGCGCGGCGTCGACGTCCCGCGCCTCGTCGCCGAGGACACGGCGCGCGGCTGGCTCCTCATCGAGGACCTCGGCGAGGACACGCTCGCGAACTTCCTCCTGCGGAGCCCGTCCGAGAAGGCTGCGTTCTACACGCGCGCCGTCTTGGACCTCGCGCGCGCGCAGGCGAGCCTCGAGGCGCTCCCGGAGGGGAGCGTCGTCGCGTCGCGGGCGTTCGACGCGGACCTCCTCGCGTGGGAGATCGACCACTTCCGCGAGTGGGGGCTCGAGGCGCGCGGCGTCGCGCTCTCGGCGGACGACGCGGCGCTCTTCGCCGCGATCGGCGCGCGCCTCGCCGCCCGGATCGCCGCCCTCCCGCGCGGCTTTACGCACCGCGACTACCAGTCGCGGAATTTGATGGTCCGCGCGAGCGGCGGGCTCGTGTGGATCGACTTCCAGGACGCGCTCCTCGGCCCCCGGGTCTACGACCTCGTCGCGCTCTTGAACGACAGCTACCAGGAGTTCGATCGGCCGTTCGTCGAGGCGCGCCTCGACGAGTTCGCGCGCGCGTCGAAGATGACCGACGAGGAGCGCCGGGAGCTCGTCTTCCAGTTCGACCTGGTGACGGTGCAGCGGAAGCTGAAGGACGCGGGGCGCTTCGTGTTCATCGATCGCGTGAAGGGCAACCCGTCGTTCCTCCGCTTCGTGACGCCGACGGTGAAGAAGGTGAAGGCGTCGCTCGCGCGCCTGTCGCACGACGACGACATGCGTGCGCTCGCCGGCCTCCTCGCGCGCGTCCTCCCCGACGAGGCGTGACGCGCGCCATGACGAACGAGGCGCGGAGAGTGCGGCGCGTCGAGCTCCACCCGCACGGGCTCCTCCTGGGCGGCGGCGCCGATCGCGCGCGGCGCGGAGCGGGCGGCCCGGGCGGCGACGGGCCCCACGTGCTGCCGCTCTACGCGGGGACCATGCACTACTGGCGGCACGACCCGTCGCGGTGGGGCGCGGGCCTCGACGCGATGCGCGCGATGGGCCTCCGCGTCCTCGACACCTACGTCCCGTGGGCGATCCACGAGCGCGGCCCCGGCGAGTTCGACTTCGGCGAGCGCGAGCCGCACCTCGACGTCGCCCGCTTCCTCGAGCTCGCGGACGCGCGCGGCCTCAAGGTGGTGCTGCGCCCCGGCCCGCACATCAACGCGGAGCTGACCCACTTCGGCGTCCCGGAGCGGGTCGTCTGGGACCGCGCGTGCCAGGCGCGCACGCCGCGCGGCAACCCGGTGATGCTCCCGATGGTGCCGGTCGCGTTCCCGGTGCCGAGCTACGCGAGCGACGAGTTCCACCGCGAGGTCGCGCGCTGGTTCGACGCGGTCGGCGCGCGCCTGTCGCGCCTCCGTCACCCGGACGGGCCGATCGTGATGCTCCAGGTCGACAACGAGGGGGCGCTCTATTTCCGCGACGGCGCGTACGACCAGGACTACCACCCCGACGCGATCGCCCTCTTCCGCGATCTGCTCCGCGCGAAGTACGCGGGCGACGAGGAGGACCTCCGCCGCGCGTGGCGCGATCCGGGCGTCTCGTTCGCGACCGCGTGGCCGCCGGTGCGCTTCGAGGCGGCGAGCGCCGAGGACCTCCCGCGGCACATGGACTGGATCGAGTTCCACGAGCACCTCCTCGCGACGGGGATGGAGCGGATCGCGCGCGCCCTCGAGGACTCCGGCCTCGGCGAGCTGCCGACGATGCACAACCTCCCGCTCGGCGAGGCGGCGACGGCGCTCAACGCGGCGCGCCTCCACGCGTCGGTCGACCTGATCGCGCTCGACTACTACCACCGCGCGACCCCGGCCGATCACGCGACGCTCCTCCGCAGGACGACCGAGCTCGCGGCGCGCTGCGAGGGCGGCGCGGCGCCGGCGTACGGCGCGGAGGTCGGCGCCGGGTTCCCGCCGTTCTTCGCGCCGCTCGACGAGGAGGACTCCCTCTACACGCTCGCGGCCGCGCTCGCGTACGGCCTCCGCGGCTTCAACCTGTACATGGCGGTCGAGCGCGATCGATGGATCGGCGCGCCGATCGATCCGCACGGGCAGCCGCGCCCGTTCGCCGATCGCTACCACGCCCTCATGGGCGCGCTCGTCCGCGCGCGGTTCCACACCCTCCGGCGTCGCGCGCCGGTGCGCCTCGTCGTCCCGCGATCGCTCCGGCGCCTCGCGCGGGTCACGCACGCGTTCGGCCCGGCCACGCCGGCGCTCTTCAACGTGCTCGGGGCGGGCTTCGAGCAGAGCTGCCTCGAGGACGACCTCGCGTCGCCGGCGATCGCCGGGGAGGCGTGGCTCCGCGCGTTCGAGCACGCGCTCATCGCGCGCGGCGTCCCGTTCGCGTACGCGGGGGGCGAGACGTTCGACGCGGGCACCGCCGGCGCGCGGTGGATCCTGTGCGCCACCTCGGGCGGCATGAAGGCGGACCTCGTCGCGCTCCTCCGCGACGCCGCCCGCCGCGGCGCGCGCGTCACCATCGGCCCGCGCCCGCCCGATCGCGACGGCTCGATGCGCGCCCTCGCGCGCCCGTACGACACGGGCGGCCTCGAGCTCGAGCCGCTCGACGACGCGGCGCGCGCGGCGTCGCTCGTCGCGCGCCGGATCGACGAGCTCGCGCTCCCGACGTTCCCCGTGAACCCGGACGACGTGCACCTCGCCGTCCACGAGGACGACGAGGGCGTCGCGCGCCTCGCCTTCGTCATGAACCCGACGCCGATCGCGCAGCGCGCCCGCGTCGCCGTCGCCGGCGCGGCCTCGCTCCGCGACGCGGTCCAGCCCGGCGCCGCGCCCGTCGAGCGCCGCGGCGGCGCGTTCGAGGTCCTCGTCCCTGCGCGCACCGTGCGGATCCTCACGATCGAACCGCGCCCGCGTTAGCGCGTCCGGGTCAGCGCGCCCGCGTTCGAGCGAGGGCGAAGGCTCGCGCCGAGCTCCGGCCGGATCGCGCGACCTCCGCGCGGCGCCAAAAGGAGCGCCGGGATCCGCCGCGCGGCGCGATCAGCGCGCGGCGGCCGCCATCATCAGCGGCGCGACCTTGCGCGCGAGATCGGCGCGGTTCGTCACGTCGAGCTTCTTGTAGATGCGGCGCACGTAGGTGCGGACGGTGTTCTGGCTCAAGTTGAGGAGCGCCGCGGCGTTCAAGCACGAGAAGCCGTCGGCCAGGAGGCGCGCGATCTGCTCCTCGCGCTCCGACAGGTCCATCCCCGACGAGTCGGGCGACGATCCCTGGAGCGCCAGGATCACGCAGCGCCCGCCCCCGAAGAGCGGCTCCGGGCCGAGGTCGACGATCCGCGCGATCGACGCGAAGTCGAGCGTCTTCGCCGTCGCCGCCACGCCGTTTCGGTCCATCTCGCCGAGCGCGCTCTCGGCCGCGTCGATCAGGTCGGCCTCGTGGGCCCGGACGTCGCTCTCCGAGACGTCGTCGTCGCCGGTCTGGCAGGTGTGCGCGAGGCGGCCGAGGGTCACGTCGACGACGCAGAAGGTGCCCGAGAAGCCGGGGATCGCCTGCGTGAGGAGCTCGCGCCGGCACGCGTTCTGGTACTGCCCGTGGAGGATGGCGAACGACGACAGGAGCGGCCCGATCTGCTCGAGGCGCGCGATCGCCTCGTCGTCGAACGGCTCGTCCTCGGGGCCGCGCCACACGCCGGCGATCCCGAGGAGCGCGTCGCCGTGGTGCAAGTACACGAGGAGCCCGTTGGGCGAAGAGATCGGAAACTGGAAGGAGGCGGACACCGGCCGGAGCGAGGACGGGCCGAACAGCTCGTTGGCGTCGATGCTGTGACGGGCGGGGGCGGCGGCCTGGAACGTCGAGAAGCGGAACGCCTGCGCGAGCTCCGACAGGTGCTGGCTCGGGAGCTCGATGAGCTCGTCGCCCACCGACTGGAGCCCGCGCACCGGACCGCGGCGATCCGCCGCGTCCGCGAAACAGAACGCCATCGGCGCGCCGACGGCTCGACGCATCGCGAGGAGGATCTCGCGCTGGAGATCGACCGACGAGGTTCCGAAAAGAGCCCCCTTCGATTCCGCAACCGTCGAAGACGACATCATGAAATCCTCCGTGCTCCGCGGGTTCGCCGGCTCGCGTCGCGGGAGGTGCTTTAGCAACACACGTGCCCCGGCGAGTGAGACGATATTCCCCACGTGCACTGCACGACTTTGTGCAAATTGCAGCGCTAATTGCGCAAGGTTGCGCTTGGAGCGCACTCTAGCCCATACAATTTGGCTTGCCAGGTCGCGCGGTCGCTTTGCCGACGCGACACATGGTGCGCCGCGCGCGCCGAGAAGACGCCCGCCGCGAGCCCCTCACCCGGCGAGCGCGCCGCTCGTCGTCACGCGCGGGCGACGGAGCCCGCCGCCCCTCGGCCCCCGCGCGCGCGGCGTTCGCGCCGAGGCGTGGGCGCGCGTCACCTACAAAAGCGCTCCCACGACTCCGGGATCGGCCCGGCGAGGAGGCGTTCGGCGCCGCCGCGATCGAGCAGGACGAACGAGAACTCGCCGGTGTAGGCGTCGACGCCGTCTTGCGCGATCCGCACCGAGGTGCCGACGATGCGGGTCCCGGGGCGGACGATCTTGGACCGCGCCTCGACGGGGACGCCGATGCGGACCGGCTTCAGGAGGCGCGCGTGGATGGACACGGTGAAGCCGAATTTCCCGAGGAGCCCGATGATCGCCCACGCCGCGATCTCGTCGGCGAGGGTCGTGACGAGGCCGCCGTGCATCACCCCGCGAGGCCCCTGGTATCGCTCGTCGGGCACGAAGGTCGTGACGATCTCGTCGCCGTCGCGGCGAAAATCGAGGTGAAATCCGATCGGGTGCGCCGGCCCGCACCCGAAGCAGATCGTGCCGTCGCCGAAGATGCGCGGATCGAGCGGGTCCCGCGCGCCGTGCTCGTGCGGATCGGGGGAGGCGCCGTGCTCGTGCGGGCCTCCGGAGGGCGCGTCGGTCATCGGGAGGCGTCGCCCTTCTTCGCCGGCGGGTCGCTCGCGAGCGCGCCGAGGTCGAGCGCGCCGCGCCCCGCCGCGATCGCTCGGTCCATGGCGTCGGCGATCGCGGGGAGCGCGGCGAGCGGCTCGTCACCCGCGGCCTCGATCATCAGGCGGACGTCCTTGCGTGCCATCGTCAGGTCGAAGGTCGGCGTGAAATCGCCGCTCGCCATCTTGGCGCCGCGCGCGTCCACCGTCGCCCCGACCTTGAACTTCGAGAAGAGCGCGTGCGCGTCGCGCCGCTCGATCTCGAGCGCGTCGGCCATCGCGTAGATGTCGGCGAGCCCGGCGACGATCGCCATGATCGCCGCGTTCCCGAACAGCTTGTTCGCGGCCGCGAGGTCCGGTCGCTCGCCGAGCCACCACACCTCGCCGGTCATCTTCTCGAGCTCGCCCCGGACGCGCTCGAACGTCGCGCGCGGACCGGCGACGAGGATCATCCCCTTCGCGTCGCGCGCGAACTGCGGCGACATGAAGACCGGCGCGTGCAAGAACGCGCGCCCCTCCGCCTGCATCGCCGCGGCGCGCCGCGCCGTCCCGGCGGGCGACGTGGTCGAGTGGTCGACGACGACCGCGCCGCGATCGAGCCCCGGCCGGGCCGCCTCGAGCACGGCGTCGACCGCCGCGTCGTCGCTCAGGACGACGTGCACGCGCGCCGCGCCCCGCACCGCGTCGATCGGAGCCTCCGCGACGCGCGCGCCGACCGCCGCGAGGGCCTGCGCCTTCGCGGCGGTGCGGTTCCAGACGGCGACCTCCTCGCCGCGACGGCGGAGGCCCTCGATCATGCCGGCGGCGATCATCCCGGCGCCCAGAAATGCGACGTGTGCCATGGCGCGCATCTTCGCATGACGCGCGACGTGATGGCGCGGTGACCCGGGCGGACGGAGTCGGGGCTTCGTGGTACGTGTCGGCCATGAACGTCACCGCGCGCCACGTCGGGATCGTCGGGCTGGTCCTCCTTTCGTTGGGCGCCGGCTGCCGGAGGCTGGTATCGGCGGCGATCGGCGGGGGCGAGACGACCGCGGCGTGCGATCTCCTCACCGACGGCGAGGTCGCGTCGTCCGTCGGATCGTCGTCCGTGACGCACGACGGGAAGGAGGGGTCCTGCACCTGGACCGCGTCCGACGTGAGCTCGACGGTGAACCTGTCGGTGCTCTCGCCTACCACCGCGAAGTTGATCCCGACGATGGGCACGGCGCAGCCCGTCGCCGGCATCGGCGACTCGGCGACGTTCTACTCCGGGCTCGCGTCGCAGATGCGCGTCACCAAGGGGAGCACGGTCCTCGTCTTCGTGGCGGTCGTCCCCGCGGCCATCGCCGCCGGCACGACGATCGAGGAGGGGAAGACGACGAAGAAGCACGGAAAGAAGGGCGAACCGGAGGTCGAGGTCACCGAGGAGACGATCGACAACCCGGTGATGCGCGGGATCTACGAGAAGCTGGCGCGGGCCGCGGCCGCTCGCATGTAGCGGAGGAGCGGAGGGAGCGGGCCGCCGTCGTCAGGCCGCCGTCGTCAGGCCGCCGTCGTCAGGCCGTCGTCGTCAGAAGGTGTATCGGATCGACGCGCCGCCGTCCCACATGAGGGGCGTGTCGCTCCCGATGGTGCGCGCGAAGCCCGTCGCGTCGCGCACGCCGAACGCGAGGCCGAGCGCGAGGTGGCGATCGACCTGGTACCACTCGACGCCGACGCGCCCGCCGAGGTAGAGGCCGAGGCTCTCCGCCTTCTTGTAGCCGAGGATCGCGAACGCGTTCTGCGGCACGTCGGCCTTCATGAGCCCGAGCCCCGGCTGGAGGAAGAGCGCGACGCGCGGGGTGGCGTGCACCGTCACGCGCGCGCCGGCGCCGAAGCCGAACATGGGGAACGCGCGGGTCTTCGACGCGTCCTGCGCGACCGACGTGTCGCTGAACGCGAGCTCCCCTTCGCCGAACACCATGAGCCAGCGGAAGATCTCGTAGCCGACCTGGGCGTGCAGCCACGGCGCGACCGGCGCGACGTGCTTGAACTCGCCGAGGAAGCCGAGCGCGCCGAGCGACGCGTCGATCACCACGCCCGACTGGAGCGGCGGGGGAGGGGGCGCGTCGGGGATGGCCTCCGCGGCGATCGACGGCTCGGGCGGCGTGGCCGAGAGCTCCGGCACCGGACCGTTCGGATCGAGCGCCGTCTGCCCGGAGACCTGCGCGTCCTCGGCCGACGCGTCGCGCGCGGCCGCGACGCACGCGACGAACGACAGCGCCGCGGCGGCCGTCGCGAGCCGCGAGCGCGTCGTGCCCTGCGCCCGCTGCCCGTCCGTTCGCGCCGCTCGGGGCTCCTGCCGACCGCCTCGTGTGGGTCCGATCGCTCGCTCCGGCACGCCGCGAGATTACCGGAGGAGCCAGCCGAAGAGCATGTGTTTCGTCGTGGCGCGCGCGACGCTCGCGATCGAGTCGACGAGCGGGATCTCCTTCGGGCACACCTCGACGCAGTTCTGCGCCTTGCCGCAGCCGGCCACGCCGTCGTCGCCCATCACCGTCTCGAGGCGCTCGGCCGCGTGCATCTTGCCGCTCGGGTGCAGGTTGAAGAGGCGCACCTGGTTCAACGCCGCGGGGCCGACGAAATTCGAGGAGTCGTTGATCTGCGGGCACGCCTCGAGGCAGCAGCCGCACGTCATGCACCGCGACAGCGGGTACGCCTCCTCCTGGTTCGCCTCCGACTGGCGCGGGCCCGGGCCGAGCTCGTGGGTCCCGTCGAGCTGGATCCACGCCTTCACCTTCTTGAGGTCGTCGAACATGCGCTGCCGATCGACGAGCAGATCGCGGACGAGCGGGAACTTCGTCATCGGCTCGAGGACGATGGTCTCGCCGCCCGGCGCGATGACGTCGACGAGCGCGGTGCACGACTGCCGCACCTTGCCGTTGACGATCATCGTGCACGAGCCGCACACCTCTTCGAGGCACACCGACTCCCACACGACCGGCGCGACGCTCTTGCCGTCGACGGTCTTCGGGTGCTTGCGGATCTCCATGAGCGCGCTGATGACGTTCATCTGCGGCTTCCAGTCGACGGAGAACTCCTCCCAGCGCCGCGTGTCGAGGCGCGCCGGACCGTCCTGCCGCTTGATCTTCAACCGTACTTTCTTCTCGGCCATGACGCCTCGCTCCTCCGCTCGTTCACGCCCGCGCGCCCTCCCGCGTCCGTCCACGCGGCGGTGTTCGTCAGGACGACGCCGACGCCCCCGCGCCGCCGTCCCTCTCGTCCTGCTCGTCGCGCTTGCCCGGCTTGCCGTCCGTCTTGTGCGTCGCGGCGGCGCTCGCCGCGCCGGCGGTCTCGTACTTGCGGACGCGCGGCTTCACGAGGCTGATGTCGACCTCGTCGGTGACGCGCACCGACCTGCCGTTCAGCGAGTAGTCGAAGCCGCGCACGTAGTCGATCCGGTGGTTGCCGTCGCCGCCGTCCTTGTGGAACGCGAGCGTCGTGCGGAGCCACTCCGCGTCGCGCCGGTCCTGAAACTCGGGCTTATAGTGCGCGCCGCGCGACTCGTCGCGGTTGCGCGCCCCCTGGGCGATGACGCGCGCGATCACCAGCATGTTGAGGAGGTGGCGGATGAACGGCGCCCCCTGGTTCGCGTGCTGGGCGGTGTCGGTGACGCCCGACCGGCGCGCGCGGTCCTCGAGCTCGTCGATCCGCTCGAGCACCGCGTCGATCTTCGCGTTGTGCCGCTCGATCGTCACGTCGACGAGCATCATCTGCCCGAGCTCCTCGTGGAGCCGGTACGGGTTCTCCTCGCCGTCCATCGCGAGGATCGCCTCGTAGCGCTGCTCTTCGCGCCGCTTCGCGCGCTCGAACACCGAGCTCGGCACGTCGTACGAGCTCTTCGCGAGGTTCTTGCGGTACGCGGTCATCGCCGGCCCCGCGGCCATCCCGGCGTAGATGCACGACAGGAGCGAGTTGGCGCCGAGGCGGTTCGCGCCGTGGTACTGGTAGTCGCACTCGCCGGCGGCGTAGAGCCCCTCGAGGCTCGTCGCCTGGTTCCTCGGCGAGCTGAGGACGAGCGATCCGTTGGCCGCGCGCTCGAAGTCGACCCAGAGCCCGCCCATCGAGTAGTGCACGGCGGGGAACACGCGCATCGGGTTCTTGTACGGGTCCTCGCCGACGAACTTCTCGTAGATCTCGAGGATGCCGGCGAGCTTCTTCCGCAGCGCCTCCTCCGGGAGGTGCGTGAGATCGAGGTACACCTCGTTCTCGTTCCTCTTCGACTTCGAGTTGTAGATCCCACGGTTCTCGTGGAAGCACTTCAAGAACAGCTCGCGGCTCGCGATGTCGCGCGGCACGAGGTTCCCGTATCCCGGGTATTTGTCCTCGAGGAAGTAGTCGCGATCGCGCTCGGGCACCTCGCGCCCGGGGCGGCGCTCCTTCGGATCGCGCGGCACCCAGATCCGGCCCCCTTCGCCCCGCGCGCTCTCCGAGATGAGGCGGAGCTTGTCGGCGCCGGGGATCGCCGTGGGGTGCACCTGGATGAACTCGCCGTTCGCGTAGCACGCGCCCTGCTGGTAGACGGCGCTCGCGGCGGTGCCGGTGTTGATCACGCTGTTGGTCGATCGGCCGAAGATGATGCCGGGGCCGCCGGTGGCGAGGCACACGCAGTCGCCGGGGAACGCCTCGATGTCCATCGACTTGAGGTCCTGCGCGACGATCCCTCGCGCGACGCCGTCGTCGTCCTGGACGAGCGAGAGGAACTCCCACCACTCGAACTTGCGCACCATCTTCTCGCCGCGGAAGACGACGCCCTTGTCGTCCTCGACGTCGATCGTCTCCCAGCGGCGCACCTGCTCGTCGAGCGCGTAGAGGAGCTGCTGCCCGGTGGTCGCGCCGGCGAACGCGGTGCGGTGGAAGAGCGTCCCGCCGAAGCGGCGGAAGTCGAGGAGCCCCTCCGGGGTGCGGTTGAACGGGACGCCCATGCGGTCGAGCATGAAGACGATCCCGGGCGCCGCGTCGGCCATCGCCTTCACCGGCGGCTGGTTCGCGAGGAAGTCGCCGCCGTACACCGTCTCTTCGAGGTGGACCTGCGGCGAGTCGCCCTCGCCCTTCGTGTTCACGCTCGCGTTGATCCCGCCCTGCGCGCACACCGAGTGCGATCGCTTCACGGGGACGAGCGAGAAGAGGTCGACCGGGACGCCGGCTTCGCACAGCTTGATCACCGTCGTGAGGCCGGCGAGCCCGCCGCCGACCACGATGACCCGACGGACGGTCCTGGGCCCGGATCCCTTCGACCCGCCGGGGCTCGCGTCGCTGTTGGTCTTGCTGGTCTTGCTGGCCATGACTCTTTTTCCGATCGTGGGACCCTGTGCTTAGGGCCTGGGCGGGCTCACCGAAAGTAGGCGCGCGAGCCGGTCGCGAAGAAGACGACGACGTCGGCGCCGGCGAGGAAGAGGAGGACGCCGATCGCGGCGGAGGCGTAGCCGGCGCGCCGCCGCGCCGCGTCCGACGTGGCGATCCCCCAGGCCGCGCAGAACGGGGACAGCCCGCTCGCGAAGTGGAGCACCGTCGCCGAGAGCCCCGCGAGGTACGCGAACGCGAAGGCCGGCGCCCCCGCGACCGTCGACGACAGGCGCGCCGCGAGCGCGTCGTAGAGCGCGGCCGGCCGCGCGCCCGAGCCCCACCCGTGCGCCCAAGGCGCCCCCCAGAATTCCCCGAACACCCACAGATGGGCGGCGATGAAGACGAACGCCGCCGCCCCGGTCACGCGCCGCCCCGCCGCTCCGGTGAACGTCGCGAGCGTGAGCGCCGCGCCGCCCGACGAGACCGGCGAGACCGACGAGACCGGCGAGGCCGGCGAGCCGGCGTCCGGTGCGCTCGCGCGGACCTCGTCCGCGGCGCCCGACGGCGCGGCGCCGGCGACGCGGTACGGCTCGCGCCGCGCGGTGAGCCAGAGGCCGTAGACGGCGTGGAACGCGAGCGGGAGGGCGACGCCGGCGAGCTCGACCGCGGCGAGGAGCGGCCTCCGAAAGGACCCGGCGGCCGCCTGCTCGAACGCGTCGCGCCCGCGGAGCGCGGCGACGAGGAGCCCGGCGTGCACGATCAGGAACACGCCGATCGGCGCGACGCCCGAGAGCGAGTGGAGCCTCACGACGAATGCGCGGCGCGCCCTCGTCGTGTAGTTTTGGTCCACCATTCGATCGTGGTGAGTAGGAGAAGCTTCCTTTGACGTCAAGGAGCGCACGCGCGCCGCGGACTGGGGAAATGCCCGACGGCGGCGAGCGTACGGGGGACGTCGGACGAGCGCGCGGTCGCCCCGCGGCGGGCGCCGATCGCGCGGGGCGCTCCCCGCGTCGGATCGCGGTCGCGCTCGCGGCGCTGGCCATCGCCTCGTCCGCGCTGGTCGCGCTCGCCTCGCTCGCGGAGGGCTGCGGCGGCGCGCGCGAGCCTCGTCCGCGGGCCACGGTCCCGTCGAATCCCGCCGCCGCCGCCGACATCGCCGAGATCCGCGAGGCGTGGGGCGATCTCTCCGAGCGCAGCCGCGACGAGCTCCGCCTCAAGATCGAGCGCTTCCTCGAGCGCCACCCGAACGACGGCGCCGCGCCGCTGGCGCGCGTGTATCTCACGTTCTTTCACCTCGACGACGGCGACCTCGCCGGCGCGGACCGCGAGCTCGCGGCGCTCGACCGGCTCCCGCCCGGCTCGACGCGCGACTTCGCCGACGTCGCGCGCGCGGAGGCGCTGCGGCTCCACGGCCGCCCGGTGGAGGCGTTCGAGAAGATGCGCCCGCTCGCCGGCAAGCTCGTCGATCCCGACGCGCGCGAGCGCTTCCTCGAGGAGGTGACGCTCGACGCGATCGCGGCGCGCCGCGACTACGAGGCCATCGCCTACATGGACGCGTGGGTCCGCAACGCCAACGAGGACAACCGCGACCACGCGCGCTCGGTCGTCGCCGCCGCGCTCCAGAAGCTCCCGCCCGAGGTGCTCGAGGGGACGCTCCGCGCGATGCGGGCCAGCTCCGGCACCGCCGGCTACGGCGCGGAGATCCAGAAGATGATCGCGGCGCGGCTCGCGCAGGTGGCGGTCGATCGCGGCGACACGCGGCTCGCGCAGTGGCTCGTCGATCCCGACGCGGGGGCCGCGGTGCTCGGCGTCGACGCCGGGCTCGTCGTCGGCGAGCTCGCGACGCGCAACCACGGCATCACCGAGGTGCACGGGCGCACGATCGGCCTCATCCTGCCCACCGGGAGCTCGGAGCTCCGCGACACCGCCGCCGAGATCACGCGCGGCGTCGCGTGGGCGCTCGACATGCCGCGCACGACGCCGGGCGCGGGCGACGAGACGCGCCTCGTCACGCGCGACGACGGCGGGCGGCTCGATCGCATCGAGTCGGTGCTCGAGGACGTGGCGGGCGACGGCGCGGCGGTGATCATCGCCGGGTTCGAGCCGGCCGCGGCGGACCGCGCGACGCTCTGGGCGGAGCGGAGCCTGGTCCCCGTGATCTCGCTCGCCGCGCCGCGCGCCGCGCGGCCGTCGTCGTGGGCGTTCTCGATCGGCACCGCGGACGAGGTGGTCCTCGGCGCGCTGGTCGACGCGCTCGCGGCGCGCCGCGAGTCGAAGGTCGCGGTCGTCTCGGACGACCTCACGCTCCCCGACGTGTCGAGGGTCTTCGCGTCGCGGCCCAAGATGACGACGTTCCAGCCCGCGTCGTGCGATCTCGACCTGCCGCACGCCGGCGAGTCGCACTTTCCGCTCGCGGCGTGGGAGCGCGCGGGGTTCCGCACGTGGCTCGTGTCGGGGCCCGCGCCGTGCGCGCGCGAGGTGCTCCGCGAGGTCGGCGCGCTCCGGGGCGGCCTCGTGGCGCTGACGCTCGACGCGACCGGCCGCTACGACGAGGGGATCGCGAGCCGGCTGATCAGCGCCGCGGCCGGGCTCATCCCCGTCGTCGCGCCGGCGCGCGAGACGCAGCGCCAGCGCGGCGCGAAGCCCGCGGCGCCCGCGGCCCCCGCGCCCGCGGCGCTCGATCCCGACGTGCAGCGGTTCATCGCGAGCTTCGGCGCGACGCCGACGTGGGAGACCGCCCTCGGCCGCGACGCGGCGATGATCGCGCGGAGCGCCGTCGCGCGCCTCCCGCTCGACGCGACCGACGTGCTCGCCGAGGTGGCGCGCCGCCGCCAGCTCGCCCGCGACGCGGTCCTGGCCGCGCGGCCCCGCCTCTGGACGACCGAGGCGAGCGCGATCGACCCCGCGTCGCACCGCCTCCCGCGGACCATCCGGGTCGTCGACCTCCCGTCTCGCTGAGCGCGTCGAAGCCGACCATCCTGGTCGTCGACTCCCGCCTCGCTGAGCGCGTCGAAGCGGACTACGATCGCCGCGTGGCACGACGCGCTCGGCTCCTCTCGCGGATCGCGGCGCCCCTCGCCGCGGCGGCGTGCGCGGCGTCGTCCCCCGCGTGCCGGCGCGACGACGCGCGCCCGCCGCTCCTCGAGCAGGGCGCTCCGACGCCCGGCGTCGGCGGCGCGGCGCCGGGGAAGGGGGCGGCCGACGCCGGGGCCGACGGAGGCTCCGTGCAAGTGATGATCGACGCGGGCGCGCCCCCGACGTCGATCGCGCTCGACGCCGTCGCCCTCTATTTCTCCACGGGCCCGGCGATCGCCGGCGACGCGGGCGCGTTCCCGGCCGGGGCGATCGTCCGCGTCCCGTGGTCGACCGGCGTCGCGACGACGATCGTCACCGGCGCGGTCTCGCCGAAGCGGCTCCTCGTCACCGGCGCGCACCTCGTCTTCGTCGACGACGATCCCCGGGGCGGCCGCGTCGTGGCGGCGGCGCTCGACACGGGCACCGTGACGACGCTCGCGAGCGGCCTGGACGCGCCGTCGTCGATCGCGAGCGACGGCGCGTCGGTGTACGTCGCGTCGAGCTCCGGCGGCGCGGGCGTGCAGGTGGATCGGGCGCCGCTCGCCGGCGGACAGCAGCCGTCGCCCGTCGCGAGCGTCGCGGGGGAGCTCGCGCCCCGCGGGCTCGCGCTCGCCGGGGCGACCGCCGTGTTCGTCGCCGCGGAGCAGGTCGGCGGACAGCTCCTCTCGGCGCCCGTCGTCGGCGGCCCCGCCGACGTGATCGGGGCGCTCCTCGCCGGCGCGCCGGGCGACGTCGCGGTCGTCGGCGGCGACGCGTTCGTCGTCCAGGGCGGCGCCTCGGGATCGATCGTCCGCGTCCCCGTCGCGCGCGGCGAAGCGTCTCCGTTCGCCGGCGGCGAGCCCGACCCGTGGGCGCTCACCGCCGACGGGGCCGACCTGTACTGGATCCGCCGCGGCACCGGCGAGCTCGTCCGCGCTCCGGCCGCGGGCGGCGCCCCGGTCGTCGTCGCGGGCGGCCTCGACGGCGCGCACGCGATCGCCGTCGGCCCGTCCTGGACGTACGTCGCGACGTCGACCGCGATCGTCCGCGCGCCGAAGTAGCGCGCCGGGCCGATCGCGATCGGCCGCCCCTACGCCGCGGAGCGCGTCACGCGCCGCGTCCCCGCCTCGCGGCCTGACGAAGAGCCCGAGGAAAAAGCCGCGTTTGCGCCGTCGCCCGGCGACGCGACCGGCGCGTCCGTCCGGAGCGGCGCTCCGGTGGGGCGAGATCATTCCCCCGTCACTTTAGGGGCGAAGGCGGGTTCCGCCGGCCCGAGCGAGGGGTGCCGGAGGAGCGCTCGGCGCGCCCGAGCTGGGAATAAAGGCGGACGATCGTGGTTCGGGTGGGCCGGCGGAGATGGTTCCAGCGAAGATCGGCCGCGCCGCGCGGTCCCGACACATCGTTGACAGCCATTTCTCAGCAACTAGGATGCGCCCGCGCGAGGGGCCCGCGCCGTTTGCCTTGGTTTTTCCTTCGCCCCGAATCTTCCTCATCCCACGTAGAGCCAGCCCCGTAGAGCCAGGTAGAGCACATGCCCACCGACGTGATGATTTACGCGAACGACCTGAGCAAACGCTTTGGGGCGTTCCGTGCGGTCGACAAGATCAATTTCGAAGTCCGCAAAGGAGAGGTCGTCGGCTTCCTCGGGCCCAACGGCGCCGGCAAGTCCACGACGATGCGGATCCTCACGTGCTTCATCGCGCCGTCGGACGGCACGGCCCGCATCCACGGCCACGACGTCTTCGAGGAGCCGCTCGCGGTGCGGCGGTCGCTCGGCTACCTGCCGCAGCGCGCCCCGCTCTACCTGGAGATGAGCGTCCTCGAGTACCTGCGGTTCGCCGGGGATCTGCGCCAGCTCGACGCGAGCACCTTCAAGACGCGCGCGCGGAACGTCGTCGAAGTTTGCGGCCTCGCCCAGGTGCTCGGCAAGGAGATCCGCCACCTCTCGCACGGCTATCGGCAGCGCGTCGGCCTCGCCCAGGCGCTCATCCACGACCCGCCGATCCTCATCCTCGACGAGCCCACGAGCGACCTCGACCCGAACGAGAAGGCCGAGTTCCTCGACTATTTGAAGCAGATCGGCGAGGAGCGCACCGTCCTCCTGTCGACGCACAACCTCGGCGAGGTCGAGACCGCGTGCGCGCGCGCCATCATCGTGTCGCGCGGCCGCGTCGTCGCCGACGGCCCGCTCGACGAGATCCGCGCGAAGAGCGGCAAGGTCCGCTACGTCGTCTCGATCCAGGAGTCGGCGGGCGACCAGCCGTACCGCGGCACCGGCAAGCTCCCGAAGAAGACCGAGGTGGAGGACGCGCTCCAGAAGGTGAAGGGGGTCCGCAAGGTGTCGGAGCTCCCCACCGACGACCGCGCGCACGCCTACGAGCTGACGAGCGATCAGAACGTCGACCTCCGCGCCGATCTGTTCAAGACGGTCGTCGAGAAGGGGTGGGTCCTCCTCGAGCTCGCGCGCGACACGCAGACCCTCGAGGACGTCTTCCGCAACCTCACCATCGGCGACGAGCGCCGGAACCGGAAAATCAAGGCGAAGGGCGAGCCCGACGAGCCGGAGCCGGAGGAAGAGGAAGAGGAGGACGAGGGGGACGACGAGGACGAGGACGACGAGGACTCCGAAGAGGAGAGCGAGCGATGAGCACCGCAGAGATCGATGACCGCGACGAAGACCTCGACGACGAGGAGACCTCGGAAGAAGAAGAGGCCGAAGACGAGGAGTCGGATCGCGAGACCGTCCCGCTCGAGGCCAAGAAGAAGTCCGGCGGGAGCGCCGCGGCGCACGCGCCGAAGGCCGCCGTCAGCGAGTCCGGCGGGACCGACCTCGTGCGCAACACCTGGACGATCGCCCGCCGCGAGACCCACGCCTACTTCGACTCGCTGGTCGCCTACGTCGTCATCGGCGGGAGCACGCTCGGCCTCGGCATCTACTTCTTCCTCATGCAGTCGGGCGGCTTCTGGCAGGTCGACCGCGCCAGCATGTCGCGCCTCTTCGAGTTCATGCCGTGGGCCCTCGCGGTCCTCGTCATCCCGCTGATCACGATGCGCGCGCTCGCCGAGGAGAAGCGCTCGGGCACCCTCGAGCTCCTCATCACGATGCCGGTCCGAGACAGCGAGGTCATCCTCGGCAAGTACTTCGCGGCGCTCGTGATGGCGGCGATCCTCCTCGGGACGACGCTCCTCTATCCGATCGCGATGTTCATGTGGCCGTGGCACCTCGGCGCGCTCGACTGGGGCCCGGTGTGGACCGGCTACCTCGGGCTCCTCCTCTTCTCGGCCGCGGGGATCGCCGTCGGGATGCTCTTCTCGAGCATCACCGAGAGCCAGATCATCGCGTTCTTCCTCACCGCCGGGACGCTCCTCTTCCTGCACATCATCGGCAGCGTCGTGGAGTCGCTCCAGGGCGTCGTGGGCGACGTGATCGCGTTCGTGAGCTTCCAGACGCGGTTCCAGCCCTTCGAGCGCGGTCTCCTCGACACCCGCGCGGTCATCTATTTCCTGTCGATCTCGATCATCTGCTTGCTGGTCGCCTTCCGCTCCCTCGAGAGCCGGAAGTGGACCTGAGACGCGAGTTCAGTCATGGCCATGGAACGTAAGCAGCGAGCCGCCACCGAGAGCGGCGCACTCCTCCTGATCATCGCCGGCATCCTCGTCGCCGTGAACGCGCTCTCCGCGCTGGGCGGCTACAAGCGCTGGGACACCACGAAGAGCGAGCGGTACACCCTGTCGAAGGGGAGCGGGAACCTGCTCCGCTCGATGAAGCAGTCGATGAAGGTCGACGCGTACGTCACGAAGGGGCTGCCCAAGCTCGACGCGTTCGTCCGCGATCTCCGCGATCTCCTCCAGGAGTACAAGGACGCGAGCGGCGGGAAGTTCGACTACCAGATCATCGAGGCCAAGGACGAGGAGCAGAAGAAGGCGGCGAAGGACGCCGGGCTCCAGGAGCAGCCGTTCGGCGAGGCGTCGGACACCGAAGAGAAGGCCGCCGTCACCCAGGGCTTCATGGGCATCGTCTTCAAGTACGGCTCGGAGAAGGACGCGATCAAGTTCCTCCCGCCCGAGCGGAGCGACGGCCTCGAGTTCTGGATCACGAACAAGGTGCGCGAGATCCGCGACAAGGGCGACGACATCAAGCACAAGATCGGCGTCCTCACCGGGCACGACGAGATGAAGCTCACCGAGGCGAACCTCGTCCCGGCGCAGATGGGCAAGCCGTCGATGCAGGAGATCATCACCCGGAACTTCCCGTTCTACACGCTCCAGGACGTCGACCTGAAAGGCGGCGACAGCGAGATCGACGAGTCGCTCGACGGGCTCATCATCACGCAGCCGGGCAAGGACATCACCGAGAAGGAGCTCCGGCGGATCGACCAGTTCGTCCTCAAGGGGAAGGCGCTCGTCGTCTTCGCCAGCCAGGTGAACGTGAAGGCGAGCGACGCGACGATGAACGCGACGCTCAACGGGCACGGCATCGAGAAGCTCCTCGACGGGTACGGCATCGAGGTGAAGAAGGACGTGGTCCTCGACTTCGGCCGGTCCTTCCGCGTGAACATGCTGACCCAGGGCGGCGTCGCGAGCGCGCGCTTCCCGCAGTTCATGGACGTCCAGGACGACACGCGGTTCTCCGGCGACGAGCAGCTCCTCGACACCGGGTTCCCCGGGTTCTTCCGCATCCCCGAGGTGGTCGTCCCGTTCAGCTCGTCGCTCGCCATCCACGGCGACAAGCAGCCCGAGGCCAAGCCGCACGTCGTCGCGCGGTCGACGCCGCGGTCGATGACGATGACGGGGGACACGGTCGACCTGAAGCCGCTCCAGCAGTGGGGCGCGCAGCTCAAGAAGGCGCAGTGGGCGCAGTTCAACGTCGCCGCGTCGATGGAAGGGACGCTGAAGACCGCGTTCCCGACCGGCGACAAGCAGGGCGTCGAGGCGCCGGAGAAGAGCGCCAAGCCGGCGCGCGTCTTCGTCGTGTCGTCGGCGCAGTTCCTCGCCAACCCGTTCGCTCGCGCGGGCAACGCGCCCGACATGGGGCAGTTCGGGATGATGATGCCGGGCGGCGGCGACGAGCAGCTCATGCAGCTCGCCGGCCCGTACGCGCAGCAGGCGCTCACCGGGACGATCCTCGCCTTCAAGAACACGCTCGACTGGCTCACCGGCGACACCGATCTCCTCGCGGTGTCGGCGAAGATCCTGAGCGAGCCGGGGCTCGTCTACGGCGACGTCAACAAGCCGAAGTTCGACGAGAACGAGACGGAAGATCAGCTCAAGAAGCGCGACGAGGACATGAAGCAGGCGCGCAAGACGCAGCAGCACCAGGTCGAGGCGATCCTCATCCTGGGCATCCCGCTGCTCTTCGCGCTCTACGGCGTCCTTCGTTGGCGTATGCGCCTCGCCGCTCGCGAGAACGTGAGCTTGGCGTAATCGGAGGTTCGACGTGAACGGAACGCAGAAGATTGGTATCGGCGCGGCGGTCCTGGTCGTCCTCGGGCTCGCCGTCGTCAAGGCGGCGAAGAACGATCAGGCCATCGGGACGGTCACCGCCGAGAAGGTCGATCTCCCCGACATCAAGTCGCCGGAGGACGTCGACAAGATCGAGGTGACGAACGGCGACAAGGGCACCGTCACCCTGGAGAAGAAGGACGACAAGTGGGCTATCACGAAGCCCATCAACGTCCCGGCGAACCAGGCGAACGTGAAGTCGCTGCTCGACAACATGAAGGAGCTCAAGGCGACCGACCTCGTCGAGGCGCAGTCGAACGACGAGCTGAAGAAGGCGTACCAGCTCGACCCGTCGAAGGCGGTGCACGTCGTCACGTACAAGGGCGCCGACAAGAAGGCCGACGACACGTTCGGCAAGGCGGGCGGCCGCGGGCAGATCGTGATGACCGGCGACAAGCCGCAGATCTTCACCGCGTCGGGCTACTCGAGCTTCTTCTACCAGCGCGAGCTGAAGAACTGGCGCGACACCGACATCTTCAAGTTCGACGACGCCAACGCCACCTCGGCGACGATCGAGCGGAAGGACGCGTCGTTCTCCTTCACCAAGGGGAGCGACAAGTGGAGCGGCACGGCGAAGGGGAAGGCGATCGACCGCTTCGACGAGGACAAGGTGAAGGACATGATCCGCACCTTCAAGGGCCTCACCGCGGACGACTTCGGCGACGGCAAGTCGCCGGCCGACACCGGCCTCGACGCGAACGCCGCGACGGTCACGATCACGCTCAAGGACAACGCCGGCAAGTACGTGCTCCACGTCGGCAACACGGCGTCGGGCACGGCGCACTACGCGAAGAAGGACGGCGACGAGACCATCTTCATCGTCGGCCCCGGCGCCAGCGATTGGGCGCTCGCCAACACCGATCGCTTCCAGCACCCGCTCGACGGCGGCGCGCCGAAGGACGCGGGCGCGACGAGCGGCATGGCGAACCCGATGGGCGGCATGCACGGAATGCCGGGGATGCCCGGCATGCCCGCGGGGATGCCGCCCGGCCACCCCTGAAACGGCGCGCGCGCTGGGGGACGGTCATCCCGTCCGTTCCTAGCGCGCAGCGCGATGTCCGAACGGCTCCGGCGAGCACGATCCGATGGGAAATCCCGGTCGGAGCGGCTCGCGGGAGCCGTTTCCTTTTCGGGGAGACCGGTCCGGAGCCTCCGGGGAGCTGATTTCCGAGGGGAGACACCCACGGAAGAGGCTCCGCGGGGCTGAATTTGGGTGCTCGAGGACCCAATTTTGGTCGTCCGGAGCTGAATTTGGGTGCTCGAGGACCCAGGCAACCGCTCCGCGGAGCTGAATTCGGGTGCTCGAGGACCCCAGTGGGGCGCTGCGGAGCCGATCGGCGCCGCGGCCCCCTCCGAGCGACCGCGGGCTCCGTGGTAAATTGCGTCATGCGATCGAACGCGACGATCGACGCGCTGAGGCGCGCATTGCACGGTCGCACCGACGTGCGCGTCGCGGTGCTCTTCGGATCGCGCGCGCGCGGCACGGCGCGCCCCGACTCGGACGTCGACGTGGCGGTGCTCGGTTCGACCGTCGACTCGTTCGAGCTCGCGCGCGAGCTCGCCCTCGCGGTCGGCGCGGAGGTCGACGTCGTCAACCTCTTCGATCCGGGCGTGCCGCTCCTCGAGTCGATCATCCGCGACGGGATCGTCGTGCACGAGGGAGAGCGCGGCGCCGGCGCGTTGTGGCGGTCGCGCGCGCTCGCGACCCTGGAGACGGACCGGCCCGGGTTCGCGCGGATGCGCGACGCGTGGCTGCGCCGCGTCGCCGAAGGGCGAATGGGATGGTGAGCCGCGATCTCGTCACCGCGAAGCTCGCGGACCTCGCCGACCGGGTCGCGCGCGTGCGGAGCCATTGCCCGGAGACCGCCGCCGAGCTGGCGTCGAACCGCGACGCGCTCGACATCGTATCGTTCAACTCGATGCTCGGCGTGCAAGCGTGCGCCGACATCGCGAGCCACTTCATCGCCGACGAGGAGTGGGCCTCGGCGAGCAGCCTGGCCGAGGGCTTCGAACGGATGCGCGAGCACGGCGTGATCTCGGCGAAGGTCGCGACGAGCTTGGGCGAGCCGTGGGCCTTCGAGACGTGGTCGCGCACGGATACAGCGGCGTGGACGTCGCGATGGTGTACGCGGCGGCGACGCTCGGTGTCGCCGACTTGCAGGCGTTCGCCGCGGAGGTCGCGGGCTGGTTGTCGAGAGGCGGCGCGTCCGGCGCGTGAGCCGGAGCGAGCGCCGGGGCGTCGCTCGGTCCGGCGCGTGAGCGGAGCGAGCGCCGGGACGTCGCTCCGCGCGTGCGGTATCGCGGAGCGGGGGCGCTCCGCGCAGGCCGTCAGTCGCCGAGCTCGCGGGCGACGACGTCGAACGGAGCGTCGCCGAAGGCGACCCAGCGCGCCGCGCGTTCGCGGAGGTGGTCCTCCCCCTTCGCGTCGAGGGCGGCGGCGGCGCGCGCGGCGCCGATCGCCGCGACCGCGCGGACCGCGGCGAGGCGCGCGAGCGGACCTTCGCGCTCCGGCGGCAGGTAGCCGAGCGGGCGCACCGTCATCGTCGCGCGCTCCGGCGTCAGGTGGTCGGCGCGGATCGCGAGGGCCCACGTCCCGACCACGACGTCGTCGTGCAGCGCGAGGAGCGCCGCGAGCTCGCCCAGCTCGCCGCGGCTCTCCGCGACGGCGCGCGCCGCGCCGCACATCGCGGCGCGCTCGGGCGGCGGGGACGCCGCGCGGATCCGCGACCCGCGCCCGTCGCACCGCCCCGGGACGAGGAGGAGCGCCGCCGACGACTCCTCCGCTTCGCGCGCGCCCGCCTCGCCGATCGCCTTGGCGCGCGCCGCGATCGCGGAGCGGAGCCGGCGCTCCGTCGCCGCGAACAGGGCGCGCAGAGAGGGCGCGTCGCCGTCGATCCCGACGTGCACGCGGAGCCCGTCGCGGACCTCGCGCCACCGGTCCGCGCGCGGCGCGCCGGCGCGGGCCGGCCCGTCCGCGCCGGCCCCGGGGCTCGAGCCCGCCGCGCCGCCGTCGCGGGCCGGGCCCGCCGCGGCGTCCGCGTCGCCGAGCGCGACGCGGAGGAGCGCGAGGCTCTTCGCCGTCGCGGGGTAGCCATCGGCGACGCGCTCGAGGGCGTCGAGCGCGTCGTCGAGCTCGTTCGCTTCGTCGA
>Ga0105247_10000905_pt1 | contig 22313 bp, 11 predicted proteins | sample KBSS24metaG_FD_81519 | JGI IMG/M metagenome (GOLD analysis project Ga0105247, IMG submission 81519) | Switchgrass rhizosphere microbial communities from Kellogg Biological Station, Michigan, USA - KBS S2-4 metaG | ecosystem: Host-associated > Plants > Roots > Rhizosphere > Soil | place...
CCAGTTCCGCGCCCGCGCCGTCGATCTCTGCGGCAACGACATGCGCGACGCGACGCCGGCGAGCACGCAGGACCACCCGTCGCCGGCGAAGCGGTTCACGCGCTACGAGCCGGTCGCGCCGCCGGTGCTCCAGATCCGCAGGCCGGTGACGGAGGGGGAGAGCGTCGAGCGCCTCGTCATCCGGAGCGATCCGTACGCGAAGGCGCCGCTCGACGCGGCCGCGTGGGCGGCGGCCAACAACGTGGCGCCGCCCGGCGCGTCCGCCGGCGCGCCCGCCACGATGGGGATGAACCCCTATTACGCGACGTCCGAGCGGCACGTCGCGCCGCCCAAGGCGTCGGTGCAGCTCGCCGAGTACCACGGCGCGATCGACGCCGCGGTGGGGGGCCTCGCGCCCGCCGCCCGCGCGCAGGCGGCGTGGTCGATCGTCTCCAAAGAAGACGGCGGCTTCTACGACCGGTTCGTCACCGACTCGACCACCGGGCAGTACCGGACGTTCGAGCAGCCGGGGCGGAGCATCGTCACGCCGCCGTTCTCCGCGCCCAGCGTGGCGCTCGCGCAGGCGTCGGGGCAGCCGGCGTTCACCGGCGACCAGGACATCGTCCCGCGCGGCACCGCGCTCCAGCCGGGGCAGTACGTCGTCTACGACGCCGACAGCGTCATGCTGCCGTACCTGCCCGATCCGAACGCGTCCGGGATCGCGCTCCAGGGGCTCGGCGCGACCCCCGTGTTCCGCACCTACGGCGCGCGCGCGACGAACCCGTCGGGCGGCGCGTGGCCCGAGCTCGCGCCGTTCCGCGTGGTGCTGAACGAGTCGACGACCGGCGTGTCGTGGAGCGGCCTCGCCGCGACGCCGGCGGCGGCGTCCGGCGCGACGACGATCTCGCTCCCGCCTGCCACGCAGATCGACCTCACGTACAGCAGCTCGACCAACGATCCGACGGTGCACGCGTTCGGCCCCGCCGGGACGGGCGATCCGTCGATGACCAGCGCGCAGCGAGGGCTCCTGCCGGCGCTGTCGCCGCCGCGCACGCTCACCCTGGTGCACGCGGTCCAGCGGCCGCAGGCGCCGGCCATCCTCCCCGGCGAGGTGGCGGTGGTCGAGCGGGTCGAAGGCGAGACCGCGCAGACGGTGCAGGCCAACGTCCACTTCGACGGCGCGAGCAGCGGCCGGGTCGACGTGGTCGCGTCGTGGATCGAGTACGACGACTCGCCGAACGAGGCCGATCCGACGCTCGATCCGAGCACGCACCCGGTCGCGCACTCCGGCGCGATCGCCACCTTCACCCCCGCGCCGAGCGACACGTCGTCGTTCCAGGTCGTGCGCCAGCTCTTCGGCGACACCAAGCGCCGCGACGTCACCTACGGCGCGGTCGCCACCACGCGCTTCCGCGAGTACTTCCCGAGCTCGATCACCTCCGACGCGTCGAACATCACGAGCTCGGCCTCGCCCCCCGCGCCGATCGTGTCGCGGAGCTCGGCGCGGCCGCCGGTGCCGCGCGTCCTCTACGCCGTCCCGTCGTTCACGTTCAGCGGGCAGACGAGCGGGAGCACCACGACGCGCACGCGGAGCGGCGGCACCGTCCGCGTCTACGTCGACCGCGGCTGGTTCGCGTCGGGCGCCGACGAGCGCCTGGGCCTCGTCCTCGCCCGCGCCGGCGGCGGGGCGCCGTCGAACCTCGTCTCGATCTGGGGCGCCGATCCGATCTGGCGCCGCACCGAGCCGGGCGCCCTCGACACCACGCACCTCCTCACCGCCGACGTCGCCGAGGTCGCGTTCGGGGTGGCGCTCGCCGAGGGCGCCGGCACCGTCGACGTCGCCACGTACAGGCCGAACTTCAACGCGGCGCGCGGGCTCTGGTACTTCGATATCGGGATATCGCCCGGGCAGTCGTACTTCCCGTTCCTCCGCCTGGCGCTCGCGCGGTACCAGCCGGAGAGCGTCGGCTCGCTGCACATGTCGCGCGTGGTCTGCACGGACTTCGTGCAGCTCGCCGCCGACCGCACGGCCAGCGTCGTCGCCCAGACCGGCGGCAACTACGTCGTGTCGCTCACCGGCCCCACCGCGCCGAACCTGAAGACGCCGGGCGCCGACCCGGTCCAGTGGGCGTCGGGCCACACCGTGACCGCCGAGTTCCAGGAGGCCACGACGACGACGCCGGATCCCATCGACTGGAGGACGATCGCCGCTCCGGTCATGCTCGCCCCCAGCCAGTTGAGCGGGGTCAGCGTCACGTATCAGGCGTCGCTCGCGTTCCCCACGGCGAGCGCGACGGCCGGCTCGAAGCATCGCATCCTGCTCCGCGAGTACGAGGTCTACGCGTCGGACGCCGCGGTCGCCGACGGGATCGGCGTCGTGCGGATCGGCGACGCGTCGACGTCGTACCGGGCGCGCCTCGTCTACACCGACGCCGTCGCGATCGGCTCGTAGCGGGTCGGGCCGGCGGCGGCGCGAGTGGACCCGGGTCGACGTCGGCCGAAGTCCACGAGACGGAAATCAACGAATCGAAGGCCCGCGCTCGCGCGGCGAAATGGATGGGAGTGCACCATGGGATCCGTCGGACCTACCGAGCTGCTGATCGTCGCGGGCGTCGCGATTCTCTTGTTCGGCGGCAGCCGCATCGCCGATCTCGGCAAGGGATTCGGGCAGGCGATCAAGAATTTCAAACAGGGGATTCGCGAGGAGTCCCCGAGCAAGGAAGAAGCGTGACGCACGAGGCTCCCACGAGACGGAGCTCGCCCGCGCGAGCCTCGTCGGGGTCCGTCTCCGAAGGTCGGTCGGCTGCTTCGTCGCAAGGGAGGGATCATTCGATGTCTTGTCGGTTGAATCGTATCGGGAAACACCCCGTGATCGCGGGGGCCGCGATCACGTTGAGCGCGATCGCGTGCAGCAGCGAGCCGTCGAGCCGCGACGCGACGCCTGTCCGCGCGGCGTCGCAGGCGCTGGCGACGTCGAGCTGCCAGGCGCTCGACATCGCGGCGACGAAGGCGTCGGGGAGCAAGCCGACGGCGGAGGGGCAGGGCGGCTCGTCGTACGCCATCGACACGAGCGGAGAGGTGTGGGGTTGGGGCGCGAACCGGAGTCCCCACTTCCCGCTGGGTCACGCGTCGACGGACACGGACGGTCACGCGCTGGGCGCGCAGGTGCCGTCGCCGGTGAAGCTCGGAGTGAGCGGCGCGACGAAGCTCGCGGCGGGTCGGGACGGGGCGTGCGCGCTGCTCGGGAACGGGACGGTGTCGTGTTGGGGCCGCCAGCTCGGCGGGCCCGCCGTGCCGGTCGCGGGCTCGCACACCTACCGCCCGGCGCTGGTGAGCGACGGGGTGAACGACCTCACGGGGGTGACGGCGATCGCGTACGGCGACATCCACGCGTGCGCGCTGAAGTCGGACGCGACGGTGTGGTGCTGGGGCGACGACACCTTGGGGCAGCTCGGTGACGGCGTGGCGGTCGGCGACGGGAACGTCGGAGACGCGACGATCACGGCGGTGCCGATGCTGTCGTCGACGGGCGACGTGATGGCGGGCGTGACGCGCGTCGCCGCGGCGGGCCGCGCGACGTGCGTGCTGCGGACGGTGGCGGGGGCCGGCGAGGTCGACTGCATGGGGGACAACTCGGTCGGGCAGCTCGGGCAGGGGACGGCGGGGAACAGCCCGCCGGTCGCGGAGCCGATCGCCACGCCGATCACGATCCCGGCGGGCTCGAACCTGAGCTTCGGCGAGCTCTATGGTGGCGGCGGGGGCGTGAACGGGACCGGCGGCGGCGGCGGGACGTTCTGCGCGACGACGGTGCCCGGGGCGGGTGGCGCGCAGACGACGTACTGCTGGGGGTTCAACGCGCAGGGCGAGGCGGCGATCACGAACACGAGCGTGACGCCGGGGATCTTCCAGGTCTCGACCGACGTGGGCGCGCGGTGGGGCGAGGGGTATTTGAACGGCTGCGAGATCGACGGCAACGGCGCGATGTCGTGCTGGGGCGGGAACCTGAAAGGGCAGCTCCCCGGGACGGCGGCGGCGTCCCCGGTGCTCGCGAAGACGCCGATCCCGAGCGTGTCGAACGCGTTCAAGATGGCGGTCGGCGAATCGCACTTGTGCGCGCTGACCGGCAATTCGCTTTTGTGTTGGGGAGAGAACATCGATGGCCAGATCGGCAATGGCACGACCGGGACCACGGCCGGCGTGACGTCGCTCGCGCTGTCGGCGCCGGCGCTGCCGCTGTGCACCGGGACGCGGGGCGCGGTCGGCTCCACGTGCGGCACGTTCAGCAACGCATCGTGTGGATCGGTCGACTGCGGCGCGTGCTCGGTGCTGAACAAGTGCGATCCGAACAGCCACACGTGCGTGGACGATCCGACCGCGTGCTCGCCGGCGTGCGCCTCGTTCACGGAGACATGCGACCACCACGTCTGCAAGTCGACGTGCGGAGTCGAGCCGCTCACCGACCCGGGCTACGGCGTCTCGGTCACGCTGACGGGCGCCGCCTTCACCGTCGCTCCGGACGTGTACTACGGGACCGACAGCTGCACCGCGTACATCGTCGACGTCCTCAACGCCAGCGCGTTCCCGAACGAGGACGTCATCGGCGGCGTGGGGCCGAAAGGGCAGTTCACCATGACACAAGACAGCTGCCCGAACACGCACATCACGGTCACGTTCTACAAGGACGGTCTGCTGACGAAGACCGTGGGCCCGATCGATGGGCAGTGGAACGGCTCGGCCTGCGCGTGGGGCGGCTTTACCGACGGGGTCCACACGCAGGCACCGACCGTTGCCTCGGGCGATCAACGCGTCGGCGTCTCCATCCTGCAGAACTTCGTGTCGAAGGGCGTCCCGTCGGCGCGGCTGGTGTGGCCGCAGATCACGATTATCCCGCGGTGAAATGACCCAATCGGGGGACGAGCGAGGCGGGCGCCGACCGCGGCGGCCCGTTCAGCGCCCCCTGCGGCCCGTGACCGCAGGGGGCGAGCGGCCACACCTCCGCGTCGGCGGCGGTGCGGCCCTGGAGGACGATAGACCGGACGTGGCCCCGTGCTGCCTGCGCGGGGCCATCGCGCTCGCCGCGCTCTCCGGTGTCTTCTGCTGGGTGGCGTCGAGCTCGTGGATCGCCGGCTGGCCGCTCGCCTTCGTCTCGTGGGCGCCGCTCTTCGTGGCGCTCCACAGGCGCACGCCGCGGCAGGCGCTCCTCCTCGGCGGCGCGCGCGAGCTCGTCGCCGTCGCGATCGGCCTCGGCTGGCTCCCTTCGGTCATCCGGACGTTCGGCGAGCTGCCCTGGGTCGTCTGCTGGGCGATCGCGTCGCTGATCTTCGCGTACGGCGCAGGCCGCGGCGCGGCGATGGCGTGGCTCTCCGCGCGCGCGGAGAAGAACGGGTGGCCGCGGGGGGTCGGGCTCGTCCTCGCGGTCTCTGGCGCCGAGGCGGTCTATCCGCTCCTCTTCCCGTGGCCTTCTGCCGTGCAGGTGCATCGCGCGCCGATCCTCATGCAGCTCGCCGAGCTCGGGGGGCCGGTGCTGGTGGGGATCCCGCTCTCGATGGCGGGCGTCGCGCTCGCCGAGCTCGCGTGGGCGCGGATGGACGGACGCCGCGTCGACCGGGCGCGGGTGCTCATCGCGCTCGCCGGGCCCGCGGTCATGGCACTGTTCGGCGCGATCCGGGTGCGCGCGGTGGAGCGGGAGATCGCCGCGGCGCCGAAGGTCCGTGTCGCGATCGTTCAGGGCAACCTGCCGCAGTCCGGCTCGACGCTCTACCGCACCGCGGCGATCCATCGCGACGCGACGCTCCGCCTGGAAGCCGAGCACGAGCTCGATCTCGTGGTGTGGCCCGAGACCGCGCTGCACGGCGCGCTCGATCCCGACATGCTCCAGTCGACGCTCCACCGCCTCACGGCGCCGGAGGGCGGTCGCGCGCGCGTCGCGGCGCCGATCGTCACCGGCGTGTTCGTCCAGCGCCGCGCCGCGCTCAGCAACTCCGCGCTGCTCTTCGCGGACGACGCCGTGCGCGGCGTCTACGACAAGATGCACCCGCTCGCGTTCGGCGAGTACGTCCCGTTCGGGGAGACGTTCCCGGCGCTCCGAAGGTGGATCCCGAACGCCGGCGAGATCACCGCCGGGACGAAGGCTTCGCTGCTGCGCCTCGGGGAGCACGTGATCACGCCGCTCATCTGCTACGAGGACATCCTCGGCGGGTCGACGAACGACGCGGTCGTGGAGGCGAACCCCGATCTCCTCGTCAACCTGACGAACGACGCTTGGTTCGGCGACTCGAGCGCCGCCGCCGCGCACCTCGCGCAAGCGACCTTCCGCGCCGTCGAGCACCGGCGCTACCTCGTGCACGCCGCGAACAGCGGCGTGTCCGCGTTCGTCGACCCGACGGGGAAGGTGACGGGCGAGACGCCGCTCCTCGAGGAGGCGACGTCGGTCGCGACGCTCCGGTGGATGCGATCGCGCACCGTCTACGAGCGGCTCGGCGACGCCCCGTGGTGGTGCGCCGCGGCGCTCTCGCTCGCGATGGCGCTCGTCCGGCGCCGCGCGCTCGCCCGGCGATGGACGGCCGCGCGGCGCCACCTCCGCCTCCCGGCGAGCCGGACGGCGTAGCCCCGCGCCGCTCGTCGTCGCCTGCCCGCCAGCGCCGGCGCGGGACGCGCGGAGCGTCCTCCGCGCGCCCGTGAACCTCCCCGGACCGGTCTCGAGGCGTCCCGCGCGCCCGCGAACCTTCCCGGACGGGCGCGTCGCTCGATTCGCGCCGCTCTCGAGCCTCCCGGGCCGCACCGAGGCCTCGGATCTCGCCCCGAGAGGCTTGAAATTGGCCCGGATCGCGTCACCGCCGGTCCGGGAAGGTCCCCGGCGGTCCGGGAAGGCTCGCGATCGCTCCGGGGCGCTCTACCGCGCGCCGCGAGGCGTCGCGAGGTGTACTGAGGCGATCCGCGGCGCGGCGCCCGAAGCCGGCGCGCCGTCGAGCGAGGTGGTGGCCCCGGCCGGCGGCGGCGCCTTCGCTCGGCTCTTGCGCTTCGCGAGGCCGAGCGTGATGAGCGACGCGCGCTTCTTGATCACGCTCCGCGCGGTGACGGACCAGTCCTTGTACCAGGCGTAGAGGCGCGCGAGGTCCTCGGTCCGCGTGCGGGCCGCCCGCTCGGCGAGCCTGGTCTTTTCGCCGTCGCCCGGCGCGTCGCCGATGACGGCCGCGCGCTCCACGAGCGCGCGGAGGCGCGCCCGCTCCGCCGCCGTGATCCCGCGCCTGTCGAGCGTCGCGAGCGCGGCGAGGTCGGCCTTGCGCGCCGCCTTCGGCCGGTCCTTTCCGTGCTCGAGCGCGTCGAGCCGATCGAGGAGCGTCTTCACGCCGACGACCGCGGCCGCGCCGGCCGACGCCGCGAGGCCCCCGGCGAAGACGAGCTCCGACTGCTCCGGGTGGAGGCGATCGAGCGCCGCGCGGACGCGCGCGAAGCCCGCCTCGTCCCACGCGTCGAGCTCCACGATCGCCGCGTCGGCGTCCGCCCGCGGCGGCGGCGCGACCGGCGCGTCGGGCGCGTAGCCCGCCGCCTTGAAGAGGAGCCGCCACCCCTCCTGGTGCTCCTCCTGCGTGTATCCGGCGTGCGCGAGCTGCGCGTAGAGCACCCTCGAGCGCGTGACGCCGCGGAGGAAGTCGAGGGCGCGCCCCGGCGTCTCTTCGAGGACCGTGGCGCCGGGTGTGGTGGTGGAGATGCGATTCGAAATGGGGAGTGCGTGGGTCATGGATCGACCCCATAGACGACGCGGCGGCGGTCGCCAAAAGTCGAAGTCCGCGCCGCGGAGGCCGGGCGTGCTCCGGGCGCCTCGCTTCGATCGTCGCGACGTCGCGAGAATCGGTCGACGTGGCCGCGTCGCGACGACGCGCGCCGGTCGAAAGGGTGCATCCGGTCGCCGAGTCGGGTACAGCGACGGAGGACGCCCATGAACGATCTGCAACGCATCCGCGTGGATGGATTCAAGTCGATCCAGAGCGCGACGGTCGATCTCGGGAAGATCGACGTCCTCATCGGCGCGAACGGCGCCGGCAAGTCGAACCTCCTCGGTGTCTTCCGCATGCTCAACGCGATGCTGGAGCCCGGCACCGGGCTCCGTCGTTACGTCGCCGAGCACGGCCGCGCCAACGGCTTGCTCCACGGTGGTTCGCGAACGACGCCGCAGATGGCGGTCGCGCTCACGTTTCGCGTCGACGGCGCGTCGAACACGTACAACGCGACGTGGGGCGCGGCCGCCGACAGCTCGCTCTACTTCGTCACGGAGGTGCTCGCGCACGCGCGCGACGGCGCCAAGCCCCGGCTCACCGATCTCGGGACGGGCCACGACGAAAGCAAGCTGCCCGCCGCGGTCTCGGCCGACGTCACGGCGAAAACGGTGAAGTGGAACCTCGATCGATGGAGGTTCTACCACTTCCACGACACGTCGATGCACGCGCCGCTCCGCTCGCCGTCGGCATCGCAGGACAACCGCTTCCTTCGCGGCGACGGCGGCAACCTGCCGTCGTTTTTGCGCATGCTCCGCGAGGATCACCCCGCGACCTACGCGACCATTCGCGCCACGATCCGCCAGGTAGCGCCGTTCTTCGACGACTTCACCTTGGAGCCGGGGGGTGACGTCGGTCAGACAGTCTCCCTCGAGTGGCGTGAGCAAGGATCCTCGTACCCGCTGTTCGCCCATCATTTCTCCGACGGCCTCTTGCGGTTCATCGCGCTCGCCGCGGTTCTCTTGCAGCCGGATCTCCCGACGCGCCCGCGCCTCGTCGTCATCGACGAGCCCGAGCTCGGGCTCCATCCCGTGGCGATTCACGTGCTGGCGACGCTCCTCACGCGCGCCTCCGAGCGCATGCAGGTCCTCGTCTCGACGCAATCCCCCACCCTCGTCGACCATTTCCAGCCGGAGCAAATCATCGTCGCCGAGCGCACCGAGCGGGGCTCGGAGTTCGCCCGCCTCGATGCCGAGGCCCTCGCCGATTGGATGGCGGAGTACTCGCTCGGCGAGCTCTGGGAGAAGAACGTCTTCGGTGGGCGACCCGCGATTGTGCCGTCGAAGGGGGGGACGTGAAGTGCATCCACGTGGTCGTCGAGGGTCAGACGGAGGAGGCCTTCGTCGGGCAGGTGCTCGGCCCGTATTTTTCGGCGCGGGGTCTGTGGCTGCACCCCCACCTGGTGCAGACGGCCCGCCGCCCCAGCGGCGAAAAGATGAGGGGCGGCGGGAACCACTGGAAGAAGATCCGCGACGATGTGGCTCGATATCTTCGCGACACGTCCTGCGCTGCGGTCACGACCGTGTTCGACTACTACGCGCTCCCCGACGAGACTCCGGGCATGACGACTCGTCCGGCAAGCGCCGATCCATCCGCGAAGGTCGAGCACGTCGAGCAGGCCATCGGCGCCGACATCGATCACCCGAAGCTCATTCCCCACGTCACGCTCTTCGAGCTCGAGGCGTACGTCTTGGTGGAGCCGGAGGCGGTGAAGCCGTTCGTGGAGCCGCCCGACGACCCCGCCAGCGTCGCGGACCAGCTCTTCGGGATCCGCGAGACATGCGGCGGCGCCGAGCGGATCGACGATACGCGTGAGACCTCACCGTCACACAGGCTCGTGCGCGTTTGGTCTGGCTACGACAAGGTGTTGCACGGGCCGGCGATCATTCAAAGCATCGGGCTCCCTACGCTCCGAAGCGCGTGCCCGCACTTTCACGCCTGGCTCGAGCGACTCGAGGCCCTCTGAACCCATATAGGGTTCGACGGCTGTCCCGGCGACGTCTCGATCCATCGATGAGTGCAAAGTGGCGGAGTCAGCACGCGGGGCAGCGCGGGCGGCCCTGGGCGCTCGGCGCGCACGCCTCGCACAAGACGTGGAGCGCGTCGTCGCAGACCACGGGGCGCGACGTCGAGCCGGCGCAGCCCGCGCACGCGAGGCGGTCGAGGCTCCCCGCTGTGGCCGGGAGGCGGAGCACGATCTCCCCTTCGCGCTTCCTCCTCCGGACGTGGACGCGCGCGTGCGCCACGGGGATCGTGAGGGCGACGAGGGCGACCGGATCGACGGTGACGCGGAGCGTGTAGCGCTGCGCGAGGTCCTTGAGCTTCGCGTCGCGCTCGACCTCGAGGTGACGGAGCTTCGCGTCGAGCGCGCTCGCCTCGATCCGCCGCTTGGGGGCGCGGGCGTCCGCGGCGAGCGCCGCGAAGTACTCGTCGACGCGGCGGTGATCGCGCTCGTGGCGGCGCGCCACCGCGGCGCTCGCCGGGCCGATCGCGCCGCGCGCGACGGCGGCGGCGCGGCTCCCCAGGATGGCGGTCGCCTCGGGGCTCGGCGCGGGCGGATCGAGCAGGCCGAGGGTGAGCGCGCTCCCGGGGCGCGCCGGATCGGCGAGCTCGGCGATCGCGGCGTCCGGCTCGGAGCCGTCGCCCGCGTGCAGCGCGAGGACGAACGCGCCGTCGTAGCGGTCGTCCGCTTCGGCGCGCCAGGCGAACCACGCGACGAGGTAGCACGCGTCGGCGACGAGGACGCCCGTGACGTCCGTGACCGCGTTCCTCGCCGCGAAGCGCTCGGCGAGCGCGCGCGCCTGCGACGGGCGCGGCGGATCGGCGGCGGACGCGAGCGCGGCGTACGGGGCGCGCCCGCGCGCCGACTCGGCGAGGCGATCGAGGAGCGGCGCGCCGATCGCGCACGGGACGCGGTCGACGGGCGGCTCCGCGCCGGCCGCGTCGCCGAAAGCCTCCTTCGCGCCGGACGTCATCGAGAACGTCTCGGGGACGCCGAGCTCCTGCGCGAGCTCCGGCGGGAGCACGGCGAGGCAGCCGCCGTCCGACGGCTCGACCAACGCGCCGCGCGCGGCGAGCGCGTCGCTCGCGAACACGAGCGGGTCGGGGAGCTCGCGGGCCGCCGCGCCGCTCATGCCTCGAAGTCCGCGCGGAAGAGCGCCTCGTCCAGCGCGCGGGTCTTCTCGTACCGGCCGCGCGCCGACGCGAGCTCCGAGGCGATCCGGTCGAAGCCGCGCGCCACGTCGTCGTCGCCCTCGGCGGTCGCGTAGAGCTCGAGGATCCGCTCCTCGAGATCCTTCTCGTCGCCCAGGTTGCCGAGGACCATGTCCATCTCGCCGACGACGAGCTCGAACAGGTGGAGGCGCCGGTCGAGGACGTCGAGGACCTTGTCCTCGGCGGTGCCGCGCGCGCACAGGTTGAAGACGCGCACCTCGCCGGCTTGCCCCATGCGGTGCAAGCGGCCGATCCGCTGCTCGATGAGCATCGGGTTCCACGGGAGGTCGAAGTTGACGAGCGTCTGGCAGAACTGGAGGTTCTGCCCCTCGCCGCCGACGTCGGTCGCGAGGAGCACCTTCGTCCCGGCGCGGAAGCGGGCGAGGGCCGCCTGCTTCTCGTCGGCGCGGAGGCCGCCGTGGAAGAGCGCGACGTCGGCGCCGGCCGCGCGGAGGCCGCGCGCCACGTGATCGATCGTGTCGCGGAAGCGGGTGAAGACGAGCACCTTGCCCTCGGTGGCGCGGACGATGTCGAGGAGCGCGTCGAGCTTCTTCGACCCGTCGACCTTCTCGACGAGGCGCGCGAGCCGCGCCGCGCCGTCGCGGAGAGACGCGCCGTGCTTCCCGCCGGCCGCCATCCGCGTCAAGGTCCCGCGGAGCGCGTCGGGGCTCGAGCCGGCCTCGAGGAGGAGCGTCGACGTGACGAGGCGCGCCTTCGCGTCGGTCGCGTGCGCGCGGAGGAGCGCCACCGTCGCGTCGTACACCTCGCGCTCGGCGTCGCCGGGATCGACGGCCACGGTCGACACGTACCGCGGCGGGAGCGCGAGCCCGCTCTGCGCGCGGGTGTTGCGGACCATGACGTCGCCGAGGAGGCGCCGGAGGCGCTCGGCGTCGCGCGGCTTCGTCGGGTCCTTCGCGTCGACGAACTGCCGCCGGAACTCGGCCGGCGTCGTGAGCTGCCCCGGCTTCAAGACGGTGACGAGGTTGTAGATCTCCTCGAGATCGGTCTCGACCGGGGTCGCCGTGAGCAGGAGGAGGAAGCGGCTCTTGATCCCGTCGACGAGCTTCCACCCGGCGGTCTGCCGGTTCTTCACGTGGTGCGCCTCGTCGACGACGACGATGTCCCACGGCGCGGCCTGCACCGCCGGCGCGTGCCGCGCTGCGCGGAGGAGCGACAGCGACGCGACGATCACGCCGTCGTCGCGGAAGAACCCCTCCGGGTCGTCGCGGAAGCGCGGGTCGTCGGTCGTGCGCGCGACGAGGCCCGCCTTCCCCTCGAGCTCGCCCACCCAGTGCGCGATCAGCGCCGGCGGCGCGATGACGAGCGCGCGCCGCGCCATCCCGCGGAGCTGGTACTCGCGGAGGATCATGAGCGCCTCGATCGTCTTGCCGAGACCGACCTCGTCGGCGAGGAGCGCGCGCCCGCGGAGCACGCGCAGGACGCGGCGCACCGTCTCCGTCTGATAGACGTGCGGATCGACCCCGCGCAGCGTCGAGAGGCCGAGGAGGTCCTGGAAATCCGCCGCCGAGGAGAGCGCGTGCGCGCGGATCGCGAGCGAGACGCTCGCCGCGTCGGAGCGCGGCCCGGCGAAGATCGCGGCGATGCGCGAAGCGTCGACCGGCGCGAAATCGACCGGCGGCGACACCACCGTCGGCGTCGAAGCGGGCCGCGCCGGAGCCGGCGGCGCCGCCGCGCGGGGCGGGGGCGTCGCTGCCGAAGGGGCCGAGCGCGCCGGCGTCGCGGAGGCCGGCGACGTCCGCGACGCAGGCGAGGCGGCGCGCGGCGGGGGTGCCGCGGGGGCGCGAGAGGGCGCGGCGCGCGCGGGCGCCGCGGGGGCGCGAGAGGGCGCGGCGCGCGCGGGCGCCGCGGGGGCGCGAGAGGGCGCGGCGGATCGCGCCTGCGGGAGCTTCGCGGGCGGAGCCTCGACGGGGATGACGTCGCCCTCGTGATCCTCCACCGGGAACGACGCCTCGATCGCCGCGGTGATGCGAGCGCGGAGAGCGCGCGCGTGCGTCGTGACGGCCGCTCCGCGAGGCTTGACGAACTGCCCCCGCACCTCGAACCCCGCCTCGTCGGCGGCCCCGAGGAGCAGGAGGGTCAGCGCGCCGCGCGCGACGCCGCCTGCGAACCCGCGCCTGTGCAACGCATTGGCGATCGCGTACGCCGCGACCTCTTCGTCGTGGCGCGCGCCCGTCAGTGAGTAACCGAGGAGCAGGCGCTCGGCGGGCGTCAGCGCGGCGATCGCCGCGTAAACCGTGGAGACGTCCCGCGCGCTCGGCATACCGAGCACCCGTCGGTATCCGCGCCGCTTCGATACGTCAACGCCCGATGGCGCTGGGCACGGCGGCCCCCCCGCGGCCGCGTCCCGGGGCCGAGCGCGCCCTGCCGTCGGCGCCGCTCCTCGCCTTGACGGTCGTTCGGGCCGACATGAGCGCTTCCAAGGCCGCCTGCCGGTGACGAGGACGTCCGTCTCCCGTCCTCACCCGTGCGCGGCGTCCTCGCTGCCCGGCCACGCCGGGCCGGCGGGCGGAGCCGCGCGAGCTCCGTCCTCGATCGCGTGATGCTTCTTGTGGCGGTGCTTCGCGAAGCGGCCGAGCGCGAGGTAGATCACCGGCGTCGTGAAGAGCGTCAGCATCTGCGAAATAAGCAGTCCGCCGACGATCGTGATACCCAACGGCCGTCTCAGCTCCGAGCCGGTGCCGGTGCCGAACGCGAGCGGGAGGCCGCCGAGGAGCGCCGCCATCGTCGTCATCATGATCGGGCGGAAGCGCAGGACGCACGCCTGGTAGATCGCGTCCCTGGGCGACATCCCCTGCTCGCGCTCCGCCTCGAGGGCGAAGTCGATCATCATGATGGCGTTCTTCTTCACGATGCCGATGAGCAGGATGATCCCGATGAGCGCGATGACGCTGAACTCGGTGTTGCACACCATCAGCGCGAGGACGGCGCCGACGCCGGCCGACGGGAGCGTCGACAGGATCGTGATGGGGTGGACGTAGCTCTCGTAGAGGACGCCGAGCACGATGTAGACGCTGAGGAGCGCGACCAGGATGAGCACCGGCTCGCTCGAGAGCGAGGCGCGGAACGCCTGCGCGGTGCCGGTGAAGTCGGCGTGCACGCTGCGAGGCATCCCGATCTCGGCCTCGGCGCGGTGGATCGCGGAGACCGCCTGGCCGAGCGCGACGTGCTCGGCCAGGTTGAAGGAGAGCGTGATCGACGGGAACTGCCCCTGGTGGTTGATCGCGAGCGCGGTGCTCGACATCCCGAGCTTGGCGAACGACGTGAGGGGCGCCTGCCCGCCGCTCGGCGTCTTCACGAAGATCCGGCCGAGCGCGTCGGGGGTCTGCGCCGCCTCCGGCTTCACCTCGAGGACGATCCGGTACTGATTGAGCTGCGTGAACGTCGTCGCCACCTGCCGCTGGCCGAACGCGTCGTACAGCGTGTCGTCGATCATCTGCGGCGTGAGGCCGAGGCGCGCCGCGGTGTCGCGGTCGATGTTCACGTCGACCTGGAGCCCGGCGGTCTGCTGATCGGTGGCGACGTCGCGGAGCTCGGGCAGCTTCTTCAGCTTGTCGAGGACGCGCGGCGCCCACGCGCGGAGCTCGTCGAGGTCGGCGTCCTGGAGCGTGTACTGGTACTGCGTGCGCGACGATCGCCCGCCGACGCGGACGTCCTGCGCCGCCTGGAGGAACAGGGTGATCCCCTCGATCTTGGCGAGCTTCGGGCGGAGGCGCGCGATGATCTGATCGGCGGACGCCTCGCGCCCGGGGCGGGGCTTCAGCTCGACGAAGATGTTCCCGGTGTTCGACGTCGACCCGATCGCGGCGCCGATCGACGAGATGAAGTTCGAGATGTCCGGGTCGTCGAGGACGATCTTGTTCACCGCCTGCTGCCGCGCGCTCATCGACGAGAACGACACGTCCTGCGGCGCCTCCGAGATCCCGATGAGGAGCCCGTTGTCCTGCTGCGGGAAGAGGCCCTTCGGGACGATGACGAACAGGTAGACGGTGAGCCCCACCGTCCCGACCGTCACGAGCTGCATCACCCGCCGGTGGGCGAGCACCCACCCGAGCCCGCGCTCGTACACGTGGAGCATCCCGTCGAACGCCCCCTCGAGGAGCCGGTAGAGCCGCCCGTCGTGCGCCTCGTTCGCGCGGAGGAGGCGCGACGCCATCATCGGCGTGAGCGTGAGCGACACCAGCGCCGAGACGGTGATCGCGACGCTGAGCGTCACCGCGAACTCGCGGAACAGGCGGCCGACGATCCCGCCCATCAGGAGGATCGGGATGAAGACGGCGAGGAGCGACGCGGTGATCGAGACCACCGTGAAGCCGATCTGCTTCGCCCCCTTGAGCGCCGCCTGGAGCGGCGTGTCGCCGAGCTCGATGAAGCGCGTGATGTTCTCGGTTACGACGATGGCGTCGTCGACCACGAAGCCGGTCGAGATCGTGAGCGCCATGAGCGACAGGTTGTCGAGGCTGTAGTCGAGGAGGTACATCACGCCGAACGTGCCGACGAGCGACAGCGGCACGGCGACGCTCGGGATCGCCGTCGCGCGCAGCGTGCGCAGGAAGACGAACACGACCAGGATGACGAGGCCCACGCTGAGGACCAGCGTCTGCTCGACGTCCCGCACCGACGCGCGGATCGACTGGATGCGGTCGAGCGCGACCTTCACCTGGATGGCGGGCGAGATCGATCCCACGAGCGACGGGAGGAGCGCGCGCACGCGCTCGTTCGTCTCGATGATGTTCGCCCCGGGCTGGCGCCGGACGATGATGAGCACCGACCGCTTGCCGTTGACCCACGCGGCGACGCGGCTGTTCTCGACGTCGTCGAAGACGTTCGCCACGTCGCCGAGGCGCACCGCGCCGTTCTCCTTCGACGCGAGGACGAGCCCCTTGAACGCCTCGGCGCCGAAGAGCTGATCGTTCGCGCCGAGGACGCTCGCCTGCTCTGGCCCGACCAGGCTCCCCTTCGGCTGATCGATGGTCGACGTGGCGAGCGCCGAGCGCACGTCCTCGAGGCCGAGGTCGACGCCGGCGAGCGCCTGCGGATCGACCTGCACGCGCACCGCCGGCTGCTGCCCGCCGCCGACGAACACCTGCCCGACCCCCGGCACCTGCGCGATCTTCTGCGCGAGGATGGTGTTCGCCGCGTCGAACACCTGCGCGAGCGGCAGGGCGTCGGACATGAGCGACAGGATGATGATCGGCGAGTCGGCCGGGTTGATCTTCCGGTACGTCGGGCGGAACGGCAGGTTCGGCGGGAGCTCGCCGCCCGCCGCGGCGATCGCCGCCTGCACGTCGCGCGCGGCCGCGTCGACGTCGCGATCGAGATCGAACTGGAGCGTGAGGCTGGTCTGCCCGAGCGAGCTCGTGGACGTGATCTCGGTGACGCCGGCGATCCGGCCGAACCGCCGCTCGAGCGGCGTCGCGACCGACGACGCCATCGTCTCGGGGCTCGCGCCGGGGAGCGACGCCGTCACCTGGATGGTCGGGAAGTCGACGCGCGGCAGCGGCGCCACCGGGAGGAACGTGTACGCGAGCATCCCCGCGAGGAGGATCGCCGCGGCGAGCAGCGAGGTGGCGATCGGGCGCCGTACGAAGGGTGCCGAAATATTCCACTCCGCGCTGCGCGCTCGTGGTCCCTCCCGGACTCCGTCCAGCGCAGCTGGACTCCGTCCACTCGGGGTCATTCCGCTGTCTCGCTGACGGGGCGGCCCGTGACCGCGAGCGAGGACCCGCCGCGGGGGGCGCGCCTCCTCGCGAGCCAGGCGCCGGCGCGCGTCATGTAGAGGTAGATGACCGGCGTCGTGTAGAGCGTGAGGAGCTGCGAGATGATCAGGCCGCCGACGATCGTGATGCCGAGCGGGCGCCGCAGCTCCGACCCGGTGCCGGTGCCCAGGGCGAGCGGCACGCCGCCGAGGAGCGCGGCGAGCGTCGTCATCATGATCGGCCGGAACCGCAGGAGGCACGCCTTGTAGATCGACTCGAGCGGCGACAGCTTCTCGTCGCGCTCCGCCTCGAGGGCGAAGTCGATCATCATGATGGCGTTCTTCTTCACGATGCCGATGAGCAGGATGATCCCGATGAGCGCGATGATGCTGAACTCGCTGCCGCACACCATCAGCGCGAGGAGCGCGCCGACCCCGGCGGAGGGGAGGCTCGACAGGATCGTGATCGGGTGGATGTAGCTCTCGTAGAGCACGCCGAGCACGATGTAGACGGTGATGAGCGCGGCGAGGATGAGGAGCGGCTCGCTCGCGAGGGACGACGTGAACGCGAGCGCCGTCCCCTGGAAGCCGCCGTGCACGCCGGGCGGCATGTCGATCGTCCGGACCTCGCGGTTCACCGACTCGATGGCCTCGCCGAGCGACACGCCGTCCGCGACGTTGAAGGACAGCGTGACGGTGGGGAACTGCCCCTGGTGGTTGATCGCGAGCGGCGTGTGCGACGGCGCGAAGCGGCAGAACGCCGACAGCGGCACGGGATCGCCGGTCTGCGAGCGCACGTAGATCCGGCGGAGCCCGTCGACGCTCTCCTGGAACTCCGGCTTCACCTCGAGGATGACGCGGTACAGATTGAGCTGCGTGAAGATGGTCGAGATCTGCCGCTGGCCGAACGCGTCGTAGAGCGTGTCGTCGATCGCCTGCGGCGAGATCCCCATCCGCGACGCGGTGTCGCGATCGATGGTGAGCGCCATCTGGAGCCCGGCGGTCTGCTGATCGCTCGCGACGTCGCTGAGCTCGCGCAGCTTGCGGAGGCGCTCGAGGGCCCGCGGCGCCCACTCCGCGAGCTCCTGCGCGTCCGCGTCCTCCAGCGTGTACTGGAACTGCGTCCGGCTGATGCGGCTCTCGATCTGGAGGTCCTGCACCGCCTGGAGGTAGGCGGCGATGCCCTCCACCTTCGCGAGCCTGGGCTGGAGGTCGCCGATGATCTCGGTGGCGTCGCGCTTGCGGTCGCTCCGCGGCTTCAGCGTGATCGACAGGCGGCCGCTGTTGGTGGTCGGGTTCGTCCCGTCGGAGCCGATGAACGACGCGACGCTCGCGACGTCGGGGTCCGCGCGCACCACGTCGGCGAGCGACCGCTGGAGCGTCATCATCTTCGGGAACGACACGTCGGGCGGCGCCTCGGTCACGCCGACGATGAGCCCGGTGTCCTGCTGGGGGAAGAACCCCTTCGGGATCGTCCACGCCAGGCCGACCGTGATCACGAGCGTCGCGACGGTCACGAGGAGCGTCGTCATCTGGTGGGCGAGCACCCACGTGAGCCCGCGGTCGTAGACGCGGAGCATCCCGTCGAACGCGCGCTCGGACAGGCGATAGAGCCGCCCGCGCTCCTCCGCCTTCGGCTCGGGCTGGAGCAAGTGCGCGCACATCATCGGCGTGAGCGTCAGCGACAGGACCGCCGACACCGCGATCGCGACGCTCAGCGTGACCGCGAACTCGCGGAACAGGCGCCCGATCAGCCCGCCCATGAAGAGGAGCGGGATGAGGACGCAGATGAGCGACACCGTGAGCGACACGATGGTGAAGCCGATCTGCTTCGCCCCCTTGAGGGCCGCCTCGAACGGCGCCACGCCCTCCTCGATGTACCGGGCGATGTTCTCGATCATCACGATGGCGTCGTCGACGACGAAGCCGGTCGAGATGGTGAGCGCCATCAAGGACAGGTTGTTCAGGCTGTACCCGAGCAGGTACATGACGCCGAACGTCCCGACCAAAGAGAGAGGCACGGCGACGCTGGGGATCGCCGTGGCCCGCAAGTTTCGCAGGAACGCGAAGATGACCAGGACGACGAGGCCGATCGTCAAGACCAGCGTGAACTCGACGTCCTCGACCGACGCGCGCACCGTCTCGGTGCGGTCGGTGAGGATCTTCACCTCGATGCCTTGCGGGAGCGACGCCTCGAGCTGCGGGAGGAGCGCCTTCACGCGGTCGGCGACGTCGATGATGTTCGCCCCCGGCTGCCGCTGGATGTTGAGGATGATGGCGCGCTTGTCGCCCGCCCAGCCGGCGAGCTGCGCGTTCTCGACGCCGTCGATCGTCTGCGCGACGTCGCTCAGGCGGACCGGCGCGCCGTTCTTGAACGCGATGACGAGCGAGCGGAACGCGTCGGCCTTGAAGAGCTGATCGTTCGTCGCCAGCGTGAAGCTCTGCCTCGGCCCGTCCAGGGTGCCTTTGGGCTGGTTCACGTTGGACGCGACGAGCGCGAGCCGCACGTCCTCGAGGCTCAGGCCGGATCCGGCGAGCGCCTGCGGATCGACCTGCACGCGCACCGCCGGCTTCTGCCCGCCGTTCAGCGTCACGAGGCCGACGCCCGACACCTGCGAGATCTTCTGGGCGAGGATCGAGTCGGTGTAGTCGTCGACCTGGTTCAGAGGGAGCGTGTCGGAGCTGATGCTGAGCGTGAGCACCGGCGTGTCGGCCGGGTTGCTCTTGCTGTAGGTCGGGGGGACGGGGAGGGTGCGCGGAAGGAGGTTCGCCGCGGCGTTGATCGCGGCCTGCACGTCCTGCTCGGCGGCGTCGATGTTCCTCTCGAGCCGGAACTGGAGCGTGATCTGCGAGCTCCCGAAGCTGCTCACCGACGTCATGAGCGCGAGGCTCGGCATCTGGCCGAACTGGCGCTCGAGCGGCGTCGTCACCGCCGACGTCATCGTGTCGGCGCTCGCGCCGGGGAGGTACGTCGAGACGACGATCGTCGGGTAGTCGACCTGGGGCAGCGCCGCGACCGGGAGCTCGCGGAACGCGACGATCCCCGCGAGGAGCAAGCCGAACATCAGGAGGGTCGTCGCGACCGGCCGCCTGATGAACGGCTCGGAGATGCTCACGGCGCGGCCCCCCGGCGCGCGCTCCCGTCGGGCGGCGTCGCCGCGGATCCGGGCCCGGGCGCGCCGCCGTTCGCGGAGGCGGCGGAGGGGGCGCGGGGCGCGGAGCCGGCCGGCGCGTCGCCGCTCGATCGCGCCGATCGCGCGCCGGCCGGCGCGTCGCCGCCCTTGTCGCCCGCGCGCGGCGCGATCTTCGCGCCGGGTCGGAGCTGGTTCTGCCCGTCGGCGACGACCAGCTCGCCCGGCGAGAGCCCCTTCGACACGAGCGCGAGCTCGCCCTGCGTCGTGTCGACCTCGATGACGCGCATCGCCGCGGTGTTGTCCGGGCTCGCGAGGTACACGAACGTCCCCTGCGGGCCGCGCTGCACCGCCGCGGCCGGGATGACGAGCGCGCCCTTGCGCGTCGTGAGGAGGAGGCGCGCCTTCACGAACAGGTTCGGCCAGAGGCCGCGGTCCGCGTTGGGGAACGTCGCCTTGAGGCGGATCGTCGCGGTGGCCGTGTTGACCTGGTTGTCGATGAGCGAGAGCTGCCCGCGCCCGAGGAGCGTCGCGCCGTCCCGGCTGTACGCCTCCACCGGGATCGCCGACGCGGCGAGCTGCTTGGACACGCGCGCGAGATCGTCCTCGGGCAGCGTGAAGAGGGCGGCGATCGGATCGAGCTGGGTGATGACGACGATCCCGGTCGGATCGCCCGCGTGCACGATGTTCCCGGGGTCGACGAGGCGGACGCCGGTGACGCCGTCGATCGGCGACGTGATGCGCGCGTAGTCGAGGTTCAGGCGGGCGGTCTCGATCTGCGCCTGGTCGCCCCGGACGACCGCGTCCTGCTGGTCCGCCGTCGTCTGCTGATCGTCGACCTGCTGCTGCGGGATCAAGTTCTGCTGGCGGAGCGTCTTGTAGCGCTCGAGGTTCAGCGTCGCGTTCCGGAGCTGCGCGCGGTCGCGCGCCATCGCGGCCTCCGCGGTGTGGAGCTGGATGGCGAACGGGCGCGGATCGATCTGGGCGATGAGATCGCCCCTCTTCACGAACTGCCCCTCCTTGAACGACACCGTCTCGAGGCGGCCGTCGACGAGGCTCTTCACGGACACGGTCTGGAGCGGCGTCACGTTGCCGAGCCCCTCCAGGTAAATCGGCACGTCCCGCTGGACGACGGGCGCCACCATCACGGGCACCACGCGGTCGCCCGGCGCGGCCGCCCCGGCCGGCGGCGCGGCGTCGCGCGCTCGCGCGCGGACGAACCACACGACGAGGCCGATCGCGATCAGGCCGAGGACGACCAGTATCCAGCGCCGTCCCCCGGCTTGCTTCCCCTCGGGCCTCCCGTCGCTCTCTCGTGTCGACTCTGCGGTCATCATCGGCGCCCGAGCGCGGTCAGGAGCTGAGCCCGCGCGGTGGAGAGGTTGAAGTACGCTTGGACCACCGTAGCTGCTGCGTTCGCCGCGGCCACCTGGGCGTCGCCGAGCTCGATGATGCTACCGACGCCCGCCTCGTAACGCCCCTCGGCGAGGCGGAGGCGGTCGCGCGCGTTGGTCAGCGCGTCCTCGCTCGCGGTGATCGACGCCTTCGCCGCCTTCACCGTGAGGACCGCCTGCTCGACGTCGAACCGCACCTGGAGGCGCTCGGCCTGGAGCTGCGCGCTCGACGCGTCGGCGTTCGCCTCGGCCTCGCGCACCTGCCCGGTCGTGAGCCCGCCCTGGAAGATCGGCCACGCGAGCGTCGCGCCGACGTTCCACCCGAAGGCGAGCGAGTCGAGCGCCGTGCCGCTCTCCTGCACGCCGCCCACCGCGTTGAGCGTCGGCCCGTAGGCGCCCTTCAGCGATCGCGCGGTGAGCGTCTGCGACTCGCGCTGCTTCTCGAGCGAGACGAGCTCCGGGCGCTGCCCGAGGGCGCGCTCGACGAGGCGCTCGCTCGGCTGGTCCTCGCCGTCGATCGGCCCGATCCACTCGTCGGCCACCTCGAAGTCGGCGCTGCCCATGACGCCCATCGCCTGCTGGAGCTGCGACTTGGCGATGGCGTACCCGTTCTGCGCGTTGATGAGCGCGACGCGGTCGTTCGCGATGTCGGTGCGCGCCTGCGCGAGGTCGATCTCGGGGCGCGTGCCGACGCCGACGAACCCCTGGATCTGCGCGAGGTGCTTCTCGTGGTTCGCGAGCGTCTCCTCGGCGACGCGGATCAGGTCCTTCTGGGCGCGCGCGGCGAAGTACGCGCGGCGCACGTTGAAGAGGACGAGGAGCTCGGTCGAGCGCTGGTTCGCGCCGAACGACTCGAGCCCCACCTCGGCGGCGCGCGTCCGCTCGTACGTCTGCCCGAAGTCCCAGAGGAGCTGCGTCGCGTTCCCGCCGAAGCTGAAGAAATCGTACGTCGACGCGGTGGTCGCCGGCGCGACGGTGCCGCCCGGCACGCCGGGGGTGGTGGTGGTGGTCGTGCGCGCGTTCCCGTGGATCCGCTGGTACGACGCGGTCCCCGCGATCTGCGGGAAGAAGCCGGCGCGCGCCTGCGCCACGCGCGCCCGCGCCG